>Ga0307989_1000573_pt1 | contig 23366 bp, 16 predicted proteins | sample EllFjometagen185_FD_203164 | JGI IMG/M metagenome (GOLD analysis project Ga0307989, IMG submission 203164) | Marine microbial communities from Ellis Fjord, Antarctic Ocean - #185 | ecosystem: Environmental > Aquatic > Marine > Unclassified | place: Southern Ocean | collected 2014-10-08 | reverse complement strand
AGATAAAAAAAACCAATACTATCAAGTCGCACTTGGCAGCGTAGGTTAAAAAACTTTAGACTCTCAAGTTACTAAATATTAAAGAATAAGTTGAAGCAGGTTTTTAGTCATAATTTTAAAAATATTGAAAATAGAGTTAAATGAAAATAACAACTAAGTGTCGGTATGGAACCAAGGCAATCATCGAAATAGCAAGAAACTACAATGATCGTCCAACAACCCGAAAAGATATTTCAGTCAACCAGAACATCCCCGACTCGTACCTTGAAAATATTCTCATTGATCTTAAAAAAAGCGGTATTATAAACTCTATCAGAGGAAATAAAGGAGGTTTTGTTCTAAATCGATCTCCAAAAGAAATTACCCTTTTTGATATATTTAAAGTATTAAAAAAATCTATTAATCCAGTGGGTTGCATTAAAGATCCGGAACTGTGTTGTTGTACAGAGTTTTGCATTACCCGTCCTGTCTGGCAAAAAATGTATGATGCTCAAAGAGATATTTTGCAAAGTTTCTCAATTCAGGATTTACTTGAAAAAGATACTGCGGATGAACGTCACAGCTTTAGTTATTGTTAAATATCAATCATTTGTCATTGATCTAATCTTTGAAAAACCATCTTTTTTAGTCACTTCTGCTTCATTCCAAATACTAATTTTTCGACAAACAGCTTTTAAATTGTAAGAATGATATTAGATGTTTATTAAAAAATATATTTCTACGCCTCCGATAATACTCATAATACATTATTTATAATTTCAGTAGAATAGAGAATTGCTAAGACAGATAAGGCTTGCATTTTAAATCTTATAATATTTGTAAAGATTCTTTTACTTTGCTTCGGGTTGACTTCTTGAATTATTTTATGGATATTTAGCCTTAACCGGTTTTAACATTGAGTAATTAGGAGTTTTACTAATTCATAAGTTCTAATATTATTAGTTAATTTTATACGTTCTAATGTTGAGTAAGTTACTAAATATTGGAATAATGCTGATTTTTGACTACCGAATACTTATTAATCAGATTGTAATTTGACCCAATAGTAGCAGAATTAGATATCGTAATTAAAATTGTGGAAAAAGAAAAAGTTGATCATATGTTTAATCCCTGCCTGTCCTTCGACTTACCACGGAAAACTTTTAAGATCTCAATAAAAAACCGAAGCATATAAATAAAACAATAAAATAGATTTTTGTTGAATGGTTCATTAAATATTAAATTATTTTCAAGGAATTCTAATGGCCAAAATGACTCGAAGAGAGTTTATCGATATTTCTAAAACAGCTATAATAGCCGGATCAGTAGCACTTCCAGCTGTTAATATGTTTTGTGATACGGACGTACATGCTGCTTCAGAAAGTGGCAGTGAAAAAGTGATCCCTTCTTACTGTGATGTCTGTTTTATGACATGTGGTATAAATGTTACTGTCAAAAACGGAAAAGCGATCAAAATAGAAGGAAATCCACATCACCCGATATCCAGAGGAAAATTATGCCCAAGGGGGACCGGAGGATTAGGTCAATTATATGATCCGGATCGAATCAAAACCCCTCTAATCAGAACGACACAATCAGGTTCACCGAGTTTTAAAAGCGTTAGCTGGGATGAAGCCTTCCAGTATATTGCTAAGAAGATGAATCGCATTCGTCGTGATTTTGGACCCGAAGCCTTAGCCTTAATGAAACATTGTAAAGGATCTGCGCCATTTGTTGATTTATGGCATGCAATGGGTTCTAAAACAGAAGGGCATGCTTCTTATGCTCAATGTCGTGGTGCCCGAGATCTTGGATTTAATTTGACCTTTGGTGGAAATCCGGGTGGTATTGAACGGGTAGGGCTTGATAAAGCTAAAGTTGTGGCTTTTATTGGTGCCCACCTGGGAGAGAACATGCATAATGTTACTGTTCAGGACTATACGACCGGTTTGAGAAATGGTGCTCAAAATATTGTCGTTGATCCTCGCTTTTCTACAACTGCCAGTAAAGCAAAATATTGGTTACCAATAAAACCCGGAACAGACATTGCGCTTTTATTAGCCTGGATTCATGTCTTAATCAACGAAGATCTCTATGATAAAGAATACGTTCAGAATAATACCATCGGTTTTGAAGAATTGGCTGCACATGTCAAAGATAAAACACCTGAATGGGCTGCTGAGCAGACATCATTAACAGTCAAAGAGATCCGTGCTACTGCGATAGAACTTGGAAAAGCAATTCCTCACGCTATGCTATTTTCAGGACGTCGATATGCCTGGTATGGAGATGATACTCAAAGAGCAAGAGCTGTTGCGATTGTGAATGCTTTATTGGGTGCCTGGGGTAATGATTCGGCATATTACCTTGGTGATAAATTCAAGATTCCGAAGTATCCTGTAGCGGTTAAACATCATCGAGAATCGCGCGCTGCATTTGATTATAAATTAAAATATCCCTTGGGAACAAGTACGCCGATCCAGGATTTGATTAAAGCTTCAATTCCCGGTAAGTACGATAAATCAAATCCAGAAGCACTCATAAAAGCGTGGGTAGTATATAGCACCAATTTAATAACGAGTGTCCCGGAAACGCAATTAACTCTCGAAGCCATTGAACATCTGGATTTATTGGTGGTTGTCGATACGATGCCATCTGAAATTACCGGATATGCTGATGTTATTTTACCAGATACAACATATTTGGAGAGACATGATGTTTTAAATAGCCCTTCCTGGAAGGAACCTTTCGTTTCTATTAGACAACCCGCGGTCGAGCCATTGCATGATAGCAAACCTAGTTGGTGGATTGCTCAGCAATTAGCAAATCATTTATATCTGGAAGAGTATTTTCCATACAATCACTATGAAGAGGTGATTGAATATCAACTCAATCAAATGGGTTCATCAATTAAAGATATTAATGCCAAACATGGTGTTTTAAGGAAACCATATAAAAAACCACCGCTCAAATTTAAAACCCCTTCTAAGAAGATTGAATTATATTCGCAACGGCTAGCAGATTTAGGACATGATCCTATGCCTGAACATCATAAGAAAAAAATGCCTCCGGAGTCTTATTTCAGGCTTTTATATGGTCGGACACCCCAACATACATTTACCAAAACAACAAATAATGCGATGTTGTTAGAACTTTTTCCGGAAAATGAAGTATGGGTGAATATTGCTATTGGTGAGTCATTTAATCTGAAAGATAAAGAATATGTGATGTTAGAAAATCAGGATGGCGTTAGAAGTAATAAAGTCAAAGTCAGATTGACCAAACGTATTCGAAAAGATTGTGTTTTTCTGGTACATGGTTTTGGTAGAAATGATCGGAGATTAAAAAAATCCTTTGGTATTGGCGCCGATGATAATTCGCTGTTAACAGATTATGTAACGGATCCAATCATGGGTTCAACCGGCTCTCAAGTTAATTTTGTGACTTTTGTAAAACGAGGATAAAATGGCAACATACGCGATGTGCATCGATCTGACGACTTGTGTGGGATGCGATGCATGTGTTTTAGCATGTAAAATGGAAAATGATGTTCCAAATGGTTTTGCTCGAGACTGGACCGAAGAGCACTTAATTGATGAAAAACCTGAATTAAGTGACGACACAGAGACCGGTGAAAGTCGTTTATCAAATCTGACCCTGGAATTGTACTCCAGTCGTTGTCAACACTGTGAAAATGCGCCTTGCGTTTCTGTTTGTCCCACCGAGGCAAGTTATATTCAAGACGGAATTGTTTTGATAGAACGGGATAAATGTGTTGAATGTACCCATTGTATTGCCGCCTGTCCATATGGAGCAAGGTACTGGGTACCAGGGCAATATGTTGATAAATGTACTTTTTGTAACCACCTGATTGGGACCAATAGATCAACAGCTTGTGTAGAAGTGTGTCCCACTAATTCATTGGTATTTGGTAATATTGAAGATTCGAATAGTGAAATTTCAAAATTATTAAAACAGAGAAAATATAAGGTTTTACAGCCATCAAAAGAGACAAGTCCAAAATATTTCTTATTGCTATCAGAAATTAAAAGGAAAGATCTGACTCATGATGTCTGAAAATCAAGATCTGAGGCTTTAAAACGCTATATGATGGAAGAAAGCTTTGATATCGCAATTAGTCAAAATTCACTTGTGCTAATTCCCAGTTACAAAGGTAGATTCAACCCGTTTAATTTGAAATACTGACGATCAACTATGTCTGCTGGAAAAAAGCCATAAGATACAAGTAATTAATCAAGCTTGTATTGGTTTTTTACAGAAAAACAAATATTGAACCAGGGAAAATATTTGAAAGATAATCAAAAAAGGTAATGTTATGATTCTTAGATTCAGACAAAAAAAAGCTTTTGCTCTTACACTGCTAATACTGTCGTCTTTTATCATGTTTAGTTCTGTGATTTTGGCACAAAATCAAAACAGTAAATATGTTGAAAGCAAGGGGCAGCAAAAAGTGCAGTATATGGTTAAAGATATTCATTCAATCGAAAAACCTTATAATTATACCATTGGCAAAACCAAATTCTTCTATCTTGAAGTTCTTGGTATATTAGCCATTATCGGCTCAATTCTATTTGGCGTTTTTCATGGATTCGGTCGTTATATCGTCCATAAAAAACATTCGCTTAATTTAGATTATGTAGATAAAGAGTATATCTACAATATAATTATTCGCCTGTGGCACTGGGTAAATGCTCTATCAGTTTTAGCATTGATAGTAACCGGATTTGCTATGCATTTTAATGGGCCTACTCATCAATTGGGTCTTGTGCATAATATTTTTGGAGTGATATTTGTTTTATGCTGTTTTCTGTTTATTTTATATGAGTTGGTAACGCTTGATATTAAACAATATATTGTGCAAGGTTGGGAGTTGAGAGAAGGGCTTTTGAAACAGGCGCTGTTTTATGCGATTGGAATATTTAAGCAAGAGGAACATCCATACCATATGGAGAAGAGTAATCGCTTGAACCCACTTCAGAAATTAGCCTATTTCGGTGTTATGTTCACTTTGGTGCCATTGCTTGCTTGCACAGGGATTGTACTGCTGTTTCCTGGTTTTATGGGATTTTTTGTCAACTATATCGGCATGGCTAATATGAAGTATGTTTTTATACTCCATCTCATCAGTGCCTTTGGTATTGCAGCCTTCTTATTTGGACATATCTACCTTGCTACTACCGGTGATAAAGTTAAACAACACTTTGAATTGATGATCACTGGATACCACAAAGTATATAAACGTATAAAATCTTAACAAAATGAACGGTTTTCGATCTGTTGAGCCTTATTTAATGGCTCATCAGAATCTGAGTGCTGAAGGTTCGTTTGCTCAGAAGTATTTCGTTAATGAGAATAATAAAAAGCTTTTGAGCTAAAAAAGGTATATATAACACCTCTCAAATATGAATTTGCTTTATTTGTTCCCGTGTATGTTTTTAAAAAATTCAATTTGAGGATAATTTTCATGAAACTAACCACTAAATGTCGATACGGCGTAAGAGCGGTGCTGGAAATTGCTAAAAACTTCGACGTTCGTCCGACCACGCGTAAAGAAATTTCGAAAAATCAAAAAATACCAGAGTCATTCTTGGAAAATATCCTAATAGAATTAAAGCGTGCAGGATTGGTTATGTCTATTAGGGGAGCAAGGGGTGGCTTTTTATTAAATCGAACACCGAATGCCATTTCAATGTTGGATATTGTGTTGGTATTGCAATCTTCTATTGTTCCGGTTGATTGTATTTTAAACCCTAGTAAATGTCCGAATGTGAACAGGTGCATGACCCGACCCATTTGGAAAAAAATGCATGAAACTCAGGAAAAAATTCTGCAAAGCTATACTGTAAAAAGTCTGATTGAAAACCAAAATACAGAAAGAGATTGCTTAAAAATTTAAATCCCTCAAATGGCATCTCTATCGTCCTGATGCTAATGTTAAAATGCCCTATCAAGTTATCCTACTATTTGATTCTCCTGATCTCTTTGGCTGATTAATTAACATCAGTATCAATAAATACTTTGTGCGGGCAATTTAGTTATAATAACCATTGGCCTCTGATCATTCCTAAAGGAGATGTTTTCTATTCTTAGAATAAAAGAAAATAAGAGTATAATATTAGGTGAATAAAGCGATTCCATATAAATAATTTGCAAATAATTCACAAAACATATTGATTAAATAATGTTAATATTGCTAGGATCTCGTTTCATGTATTTAGGCCTTGACAATATGTAATTGTTTCAGTTAGTTTATTTAGTTAAGTGTCATATCTAATTAGAATTCTAAATCCAATGACGAAAATCATGAAATTACCCTTCCTAGTATTTAATAACATATTTCTGTTTTCTACTCCTCAAAATTTAAAGTCATTGTTTTTAAAGAGTATTTTTCTACATACTGTTATTCAAACATAATCTTTTTAAATAAAACGACCAAAAAAACGTAATGTCGAGTGTCGTTCGGCTACCTAACTTTTACTGATAGTTTTTCAATTATTTCATTTATCATAAATAACACTGGAAAGTATATGTTTCCGGTTTTTCCGAAGAGTTGCAGATGAATGTAAATCCTCGTATTCAACGACCGAGAGTTGATTTTGGAAGAATCAACACTGTTCTTAATCCACCTTCTCTTTTAAAAATCCAAAAGGACTCCTACGATTGGTTTTTACAAAAAGATATACCACCGGACAAACGGTTAAGTCAGGGACTAGAAGCTGTTTTTAGCTCTGTTTTTCCGATTTCTGATTTTGGTGGCACATGCACCCTGGAATATGTTTCTTATCGCCTGGGTGATCCTAAATATGACGAATCTGAATGTAAAATCAGAGGCGTCACTTATGCGGCACCGATTCGTGTTTCTTTGAGATTAATCATTTGGGAAAAGGAAGAAAATTCCGATAAAAGAAGTATCCATGATATCAAAGAGCAAGAAATTTATCTGGGAGAGTTTCCTCTGATGACCGAGACCGGTTCTTTTATTGTTAATGGAACTGAAAGGGTAATTGTCAGCCAGTTGCACAAATCATCTGGTGTTTTCTTTAGCCATGATAAAGGGAAAAGTCACGCCAGCGGCAAATTGTTATATTCAGCCGGAATTATTCCACAACGGGGTTCCTGGGTTGACTTTGAATTTGATGTGAAAGATCTTTTATTTGTCAGGATTGACCGTCGACGAAAGTTTATGGGAACCATTTTGTTAAAAGCACTTGGTTTTTCGGGTCCGGAATTATTGAATCTTTTCTATTACACAGAAACAATTATATTAAAGGGTGCCATTGGAAAAGAGGTGAATAAGGGCACTTATAAGAAATATTTTGATGCCCAATCAGCGCAAAATCAAAGAGCATTTGATGATATTGTTGATCCAAAAACAAAAAAAGTAATCGTTGCCAAAGGGAAGAAAATTTCAAAAGCCTCTATCCGGAAGATTCAGGATGCTGAAATTGAGATAATCCCAACCAACTCCGAAGATATACTGGGTAGATATAGTTTAAATGATATACTGGCTGAGGATGGTGAAATTATTGTTGAAAGCAATGCGCCAGTTACCGAAGAGATTTTGGAACAGTTGTTAGAGAATAGTATCGAAGAAATTTCATTACTTTATATTGGAAATAAAACAATTGGGACCTCTTTTAGAAATACCTTGGCCGCAGATAAAGTAAACACGACCCATGAAGCCTTAATTGAGATTTACAAGAAAATGAAGCCGGGTGATCCGCCGACAGTCGAAGTGGCTAAAAACCTGCTCCAGAATATGTTTTTCAATGCTGATCGTTATGATTTATCAGCAGTGGGAAGAATGAAAACCAATAAAAAGCTAAACCGTGAAACGGATATAGATCAAACCACATTGATGAAAGAAGATTTTGTGGCTGTAGTAGAATATCTCTTAAGATTAAAAGATGGTGCAGGCGGAACGGTAGATGATATTGATCATTTAGGTAATAGGCGTGTTAGAGGCGTTGGAGAATTGCTGGAAAATCAGGTTCGAATTGGTTTAATTCGAATGGAAAGAGCCATTAAGGAAAGAATGTCCTTACAGGAAACGGAAACAATGATGTTACATGACATTGTTAATTCCAAACCTGTGTCTGCTGTTATTAACGAGTTTTTTGGTAGCAGTCAGCTTTCTCAATTTATGGATCAGACCAATCCTCTTTCGGAAATTACACATAAACGAAGATTAAGTGCCCTTGGACCTGGTGGTTTGACACGTGAAAGAGCCGGTTTTGAAGTTAGGGACGTGCATACTTCTCATTATGGTCGAATTTGCCCGGTTGAAACACCAGAAGGTCCTAATATTGGTCTAATCTCTTCAATAGCGACTTACGCCAGGCTTAATGAATTTGGATTTATAGAAACACCCTATAGAAAAGTAGAAGACACAAAAGTAAAAGATGAAATTGTATACCTGTCTGCCATTGATGAAGGACGTTATAAAATAGCGCAGGCCAATGCACTACTGGATGAAAACAACCAATTAATCAGGGATCTGGTTCAGGCCAGAATCACTGGTGAATTTAAAATGATTGCTAAAGAGGACATCGAATATATGGATGTCTCTCCGAAACAGCTGGTCTCTGTGGCTGCTTCTCTGATTCCATTTTTGGAACATGATGATGCCAACCGAGCGTTGATGGGCTCAAACATGCAACGTCAGGCAGTCCCGGTTGTCAAACCGGAAGCACCTTTTGTTGGAACAGGAATGGAGTACCAGGTTGCCCATGATTCCGGTTCCTGTATTGTTGCCAAGCGTTCCGGTTATATTGATCGTGTCGATTCAGAAAGGGTTGTGGTAGAGGCTGAAGTAGATTTAACCTCTGATAGAGCTGCCATTGAAGCGAATGTAGATATTTACCATTTAAGGAAGTATCAGCGATCGAATCAAAATACCTGCGTGAATCAAAGACCTTTGGTATCTGTCGGTGACAGAATCGAAGCCGGACAGATCATTGCTGATGGTGGTAGTTGCGAAAGTGGAGAACTGGCATTAGGTCAAAATATCCTGATCGCATTTATGCCCTGGAATGGATACAACTACGAAGATTCAATATTAGTCAGTGAAAAAGCACTGCATCAGGATCGATTTACTTCGATTCATATTGAAGAATTGGAAGTGTTAGCCAGAGATACCAAACTGGGTAAGGAAATGATCACTCGTGATATTCCAAACGTCAATGAACACACTCTAAGAAACCTGGATGATTCAGGAATTATTCGGATTGGTAGCTATGTTAAAACCGGTGACATTCTCGTCGGGAAAACAACTCCGAAGGGAGAAATGCAACTGAATCCCGAGGAAAAACTATTAAGGGCTATCTTTGGTGAAAAAGCTGGTGATGTCCGGGATACTTCTTTGAGAGTTCCCCAGGGAATTTCAGGGGTTGTGATTGATGTGAAAGTATTTAATCGTCGGGGTGTTGAAAAAGATGCTAGGACTCTGGAGATTGAAGAAGCGACACTGGCAAAACTACAATCGGATTATCATGATGAGATTCGGATTGTTAAAAACAATCTGGCTAATATCGTGTTACCACAACTTGAAAATCAAGCGATCGCACATGATATCCTGTCACCGGAAACCCATGAGTTAATCATTCCGGCTAAAACTATTATTGACCGTGCGGCTTTTGAAAAAATTCCAATTAAAGCCTGGGTTGATATAGCCATGGAAGACCCGGATAATAATAGTAAGCTTCAAGTTGTCTTAAGGAATGCAGCGTCTCAAATTGAGATGTTAAATAATATTTTTGAAAGTAAAAAAGAACGTGAATTTAGAACCGATGATTTGCAACCAGGTGTTATTCGTGCCATCAAAGTTTTTGTGGCAATGAAGCGAAGGCTTTCAGTGGGTGATAAAATGGCTGGTCGTCATGGAAATAAAGGTGTTATTTCCAGAATCATTCCGGTGGAAGAAATGCCATATCAGGATAACGGTAATCCGGTAGATATTGTATTAAATCCATTAGGGGTTCCGTCACGGATGAATGTTGGACAGGTACTGGAAACACATCTGGGACTTGCTGCCAAAGGGCTAGGAGATAGGATAAACCAGATGTTAAAAGATCAGTCTCCGGTTCCTGAAATTAGAAAAATGATGAAAACCATCCATGATACTGAATATATTAGCGAATTTATAGATTCTCTTGATGATGAGGGTGTCATTAAATTTACTAAGAAATTTAAAGATGGATTCTTCATTTCAACACCGGTATTTGATGGCGCCACGGAAGAAAACATTCATAAAATGCTTGATATCGGAAATTACGATCGTACCGGGCAGATGTACCTTTATGATGGTCGAACGGGTGAACGCTTTGATCAAAAAGTAACTGTCGGGTATCTGTACATGTTGAAACTGCATCATTTAGTTGACGATAAATTGCATGCCCGTTCCATTGGACCTTATTCTCTGGTTACGCAACAACCACTCGGTGGTAAAGCACAATTTGGTGGTCAACGGTTTGGAGAAATGGAGGTTTGGGCTTTAGAAGCCTATGGAGCAGCCTATACTTTGCGTGAATTACTGACAGTAAAATCAGATGACGTGGCTGGTAGAAATAAAATTTATGAAGCAATTGTCAAAGGGTATCATGATACCAAAACAGGCATTCCGGAATCGTTTAAAGTGTTAATTAACGAATTAAAATCGCTTTGCCTCGATTTTCAATTAATAAAAGATAAGGGATTTTTTGAGCAAGATACAACGATCACTTAAATAACCTTTTTATTCTTTATTAATAATTTGATTAACACATATTTAAATTACCCTGAAATTAGGAGCTAGTCTTGAAAAGATTACTATATAACGAAAACATTGACCCGCAAGATTACTATGCGGTTCAGATTAGTCTCGCTTCGTCCGAAACAATTGCATCATGGTCTCATGGAGAAATTAAAACTTCTGAAACCATTAACTACAGAACCTTTAAGCCGGAACGTGATGGTTTGTTTTGCGGAAAAATATTTGGTCCGGTTAACGACTATGAATGTATCTGTGGAAAATATAAACGCATGAAACACCGCGGAATCACTTGTGAAAAATGCGGTGTGGAAGTTATTCAATCCAAAGTACGTCGTGAAAGATTAGGACATATCAAATTGGCATGTCCAGTCTCTCATGTTTGGTTTTTAAAAGGTTTACCCAGTAGGCTCGGTAACATCCTGGACATGACACTAAGAGATTTAGAAAGAGTATTATATTTTGATGCTTATATTGTGTTGGATCCAGCTGGCAGTGAGTTAATGGTGACAGATGTTGTTGGAGAAGAACAATATCGTCAGTTACAGGAAGAGTACCCTGAATTTAAAGCGGGTATGGGAGCGGAAGCCGTTCAGGAACTGCTTGAAGATTTAAATGTCCAAGAATTAAGCGTTTCCTTGAGAGAAGAACTGAGAGAAGCAACTTCCGAAGCCAAAAGAAAGAAAATTATCAAGCGTCTCAAAGTTGTTGAAGCTTTTAAATCATCTACGATTAATCCAGCTAATATGGTTCTGGATGTAATACCTGTTATATCACCGGAATTAAGACCCTTAGTTCCTTTAGAAGGTGGCCGGTTTGCGACGAGTGACTTGAATGATTTATATCGACGTGTCATTCACAGAAATAATCGCTTAAAACGACTGATAGACTTAAACGCACCTGAAATTATTGTCAAAAATGAAAAACGAATGCTTCAAGAAGCTGTTGACGCAATGTTTGATAATGGACGACGTGGCAGACCAATTTTAGGTACCAACAAAAGACCTTTAAAATCATTAAGTGATTCATTAAAAGGAAAAGGTGGCCGGTTTAGACAAAACCTGCTGGGAAAACGGGTTGATTATTCCGGACGGACCGTAATTGTGGTAGGACCGGAACTAAAACTTAATCAATGTGGAATTCCAAAATTGATGGCTCTGGAACTGTTTAAACCATTTATTTTCAACTATTTAATTGAAAAGGGCGAAGCTGCCACAATCAAGGTTGCCAAAAACATGGTTGAAAATAATGATCCTGCAATTTGGGCTGCGCTCGATTCTGTGATTGTTGATCATCCGATTATGTTAAACAGGGCACCGACACTTCATAGACTTGGCATCCAAGCATTTATGCCGGTCTTAATTGAAGGTAAAGCCGTTTGTTTACATCCATTAGTATGTACAGCTTTTAATGCTGACTTTGATGGAGACCAGATGGCGGTTCATTTACCATTAACCATTGAATCACAACTGGAATTAAAAGTTCTGATGATGTCTACCAATAACATATTATCTCCTGCAACAGGACGTCCCTCAATGACGCCAACTCAGGACATGGTATTGGGAGTATACTGGATGACTCGTGCGGGTAAAGGTGTTATCGGTGAAGGTAAGGTGTTTCCTAATCCTAGTAGTGTTGTGCAGGCCTATGAAAACAGTTTTATCCATTTACAAGCGAAAATTAAAGTTCGTTTAAATGGTGAAATGGTGGAAACAACGTCCGGCCGTGTCATTCTTTATGAAGTTATGCCAAATGAAATTCCGTTTCAAAGTACCAACCGTTTGCTCAAAAAGAAAGATCTCGAAGCCCTAATTGACCTATCTTACCGTACAGCAGGCAACGTAAAAACTGTAAAAATGTTGGATGGTTTAAAAGCACTTGGCTTTTACCATGCGGCGAAAGCCGGTTTCTCTATTTGTATGTCTGATATGATCATTCCTGAATCCAAAGAAAAGCATCTGGCTCAAGGATTTGAAGAAGTTAAAGAGATCCAGGAACAGCATGATGGTGGTATCATCACTGATGGTGAACGCTACAACAAAGTTATTGATATCTGGTCGAAAATTACCAATGAAGTGGGTGAGGCAATGCGGGCAGCAATGGCCGAAGAACGACCAGGTGGTGACGGACTGATGATCCCGAATCCAATTTTTGTGATGGCAGATTCCGGTGCTCGGGGTTCAGAACATCAAAGTCGGCAGTTGGGAGGAATGCGTGGTTTGATGGCTAAACCAACCGGTGAAATTATCGAAACACCGATTACATCCAATTTCCGTGAAGGACTAAATGTATCACAGTATTTTATTTCAACCCACGGTGCTCGGAAAGGTTTGGCAGATACAGCTTTAAAAACTGCTAACTCCGGTTATTTAACACGACGCCTGGTAGATGTTGCCCAGGATTGTGTCATTACCTCTGTAAATTGCGGAACGACAGAAGGTATTGAAATTGAGGCTTTACTGGAAAACGGTGAAATCATTCAAAATCTAAGTGATCGAATTTTGGGACGATACATTCTGGAAGATATTGTTGATCTCTATACCAAAGAAGTAATCGTTAAAGCTGGCGAAATGGTTCAGGAGAGACATCTGGAAATCGTTGAGCGTTCCAGTGTAGAAAAAGTAAAAATCCGCTCTGTATTAAGTTGCGAAAATGCAAATGGAATTTGTGCCACATGTTATGGTCGGGATTTGGCTCGAGGAACCAACGTTAGTATCGGTGAAGCTGTCGGTGTTATATCAGCCCAGTCGATTGGTGAACCAGGAACTCAGTTGACCATGCGTACCTTCCATATTGGTGGTACAGCCAGTAGAAAAGTTGAAGCAACCTTCTGGGAAGCAAAACATGATGGTGTTTTAAGTTTCAAGGAAGCGAAAGTTGTAAAAAACAGAAGTGATCAGTATATATTACAATCCAGAAAATCGGAAATGTCTATTATTGACTTAACTGAGCGAGAATTGGACAAGCATTTACTGCCAGTTGGAGCCCTTTTAAATTTCAACAACAAAGCCAAAGTTAAGAAAGGTGATAAAATTGCCAGTTGGGATCCGTTCTCCATTCCAATTATTTGTGATGTCGATGGTAAAGTAAAATTTGATGATATCATTAATGGAAAAAGTTTGAAGATTCAAAAAGCTGAAGATACTGGTTATGAAAGGCGTGTGATTGTAGAATCTCCAGACCATGATCTTAAACCACGGCTTATGTTTAAAAATAGCAAAACCGGTAAAGATATCAAACGGGACGATGGAAGAGTTCATTCAGGATTTTATCTTCCCAATAAGGCTGAGTTAATGGTTGGTGAAAACGATGAAGTTTTTCCCGGTGATATTTTAGCTAGAATACCGCGTGAAACTACCAAAAATAAAGATATTACTGGTGGTTTACCTCGGGTTGCTGAACTTTTTGAGGCGCGTTCACCTAAAGATCCATGTCAAATATCAGACATTGACGGTTATGTTGAGTTTGGTGAGGATTTAAGAAGAAAACGAAGAATTATTATCAGACCTGATTATGGTGATACCAAAGAATATTTGGTACCTAAAGGAAAGCACGTTATTGTTGTCGAAGGTGATTTTGTTAAAACCGGTGATCCTTTAACAGATGGTTCTCCTAATCCTCATGATATTCTTAGAGTGAAAGGCGTTAAAGCACTTCATAAATTCTTGGTTGATGAGGTTCAGGAAGTATACAGGCTTCAGGGTGTAAAAATTAACGATAAACATATTGAAGTTATTGCCCGTCAAATGATGCGTAAAATTAGAATTATTGAACCGGGTGATTCCTCTTTCTTAATTGGAGAGGCTGTTTCTAAATCAAATTTGGAAAAAGTCAATTCAGTGCTGGTCGATGAGGAGAAACGCTTAGCTATTGGTGAACCGTTATTGCTTGGAATTACCAAAGCCGCCTTAAGTACAGATTCGTTTATTTCTGCAGCGTCATTCCAGGAAACGACCAAGATCTTGACTGAGGCTTCAATTCAGGGAAAACTGGATACCTTTAAAGGGTTGAAGGAAAATGTGATTATCGGTCGATTAATACCAGCCGGTACAGGTTTTCAAGATGATAGAACATATTCATACGTTGATCAACCAGAGGTAAGTGAGGAAATTCCTTCAAGTGAAGAAACTCCTGAACCTGAACCTAAACCTGAACCATTGGCTACTTCTGAAATTTCATGATCTGAACCGATTTAAACCATGTCGCTATGTCAGATAAAGTACAGAAAATCCAAGAGATCACCGGTGCTAAAGCGCTGGTGAAGCTCTTGAAGACTAATAAAGTCGATACAATCTTTGGATATCCTGGTGGTGCTAACTTACCAATATATGAGGAACTCAGAAAATCGGGGATTAATCATATATTATCACGACACGAGCAGGGTGCTATTCACATGGCAGATGGATATGCCAGGGTTAAAAAAAAACCTGGTGTCTGTTTAGCGACATCAGGACCTGGAGCAACTAATTTAGTTACCGGTTTAGCGAATGCGATGCTTGACTCGGTGCCTATTGTTGCTTTAACAGGACAGATCCCTTCTAATATGATTGGTACTGACGCTTTTCAGGAAGTTGATTGTATCAATATTACTATGCCTGTTACAAAACACAATGAGTTAGTTTTACATGCAGAGGATTTGGTTCCCGCAATCAAGTCCGCATTCCATATCGCTAACACCGGTAGAAAAGGTCCGGTATTACTGGATTTTCCTAAAGACGTCCTTGATACCAAATTTCCGTATAATTTTCAATCTGAAATGAACTTGCCTGGTTATAATCCCACCATTAAAGGTAATGTCGGGCAGATAAAACGGGCCATTAAAATCCTAAAAAAAGCCAAACAACCAGTTGTTTTATTTGGCGGTGGTATCTATTTATCTAATGGCATCAATGAATTTTTAAAATTTATTCGTTTAGCCCAAATACCAGTTGTCAGAACATTGATGGGCACCGGTATCATTTCAGAAGATGACCCCCTTTATATCGGTATGATTGGCACCCATGGCAACACAATTGCAAATCGTGTGATTAACAAAGAAGCAGACGTTGTCTTCGCCATTGGAACACGTTTGGGAGATCGGTCCGTTATGAAGACACATCTTTTTGCAAAAAATGCCAAAATAATTCATTTGGATATTGACCCCGCTGAAATCGGAAAGACGATCCCCATAGACATTCCGATTGTCGGTGATATTAAAGAGGTGTTAAGTGATATTATTCAGCGGCTGGAAGAAAAAAGCCTCGGTATTGAAAAACCGTGGAAAATAAACAATAACAAAAGGACACTGTTATCCACCAGAGATGCGGCACCGGTGATGCAAACGATTTTTAGTGAATTATCAGAAATTGATCAGAATATTCATGTCAGCACTGATGTTGGTCGGCATCAAATGTGGGCAAATCATTATTGTACCAATCCAAAACACCTGCCTCTAATTACCTCAGGTGGTCTGGGTACCATGGGATTCGGTCTTCCGGCTGCTATTGGCGCCTGGTTTGCAGATCAGCAAACCCCTGTAGTCAGTCTTTCCGGAGATGGAAGCTTTATGATGAACATGCAGGAATTTATCGTTGCGGTGGAGAACAAGATTCCTCTAACTGTCATTATCCTGAATGACTATCGATTAGGTATGATTCGGGAGCTTCAAACGACATCCTATAACGGCCATTATACTACCCATAATTTTTCTGAACATGTTAGTTTTACTAAATTTGCAGAAGCAATGGGCGGCAAAGGCTTTGATGTAAAAAGTACAGAAAAAATCGGATCAACGATAAGAGAGGCAATACAGAGTCGAGTACCTACAATAATAGATTTTGATCTGGAAAATATTTCTAAATCCGCACATCTTTCTTTGAATTCCGTGGCTTCATAAGCTATTGTATAAGCAGCAGATTTAACTATTTGTTGCTATATTTTCCATAGAACTTTTTAAATAAAATAATTATGGATCAGCATCAAACCATAACACTAGAAGTCGAGGATAAACCCGGTGTTTTAAGCCGGATTTCAACTTTATTCTCCCGGAGAGGATATAACATTGAGAGTTTAACGGTTGGACATACTCATATTCCCGGTGTTAGTCGGTTTACGATTGTAGTAACGGGTGATGAAGCTATTTTGGAACAAATTAGAAAACAGTCTCAAAAATTAATTCACGTACTAAAAACAGAAAATTTGGATAAATCCCAAGCAGTAATGCGTGAATTCGCCATTGCAAAATTAAAGTATAGTGGGGAGCATATTCCTAAAATCAATGAATTAGTGGACCTGTATGGTGCAAGGATGCTTGATTCAAGAAACGAAGTTTTAATTGTGGAATTTTCTGGAACGGAAGAAAAAATTGAAATGGTTTTTAAAGATTTAAAACAATTTAAAGTTTTAGAATCCATTAGAACCGGGAAACTTGCGATGCGAACCGGACAGTAATTAACTAACCTATTGTTTATTAAAATTTAAGTGAAAAGAAAACCGATTCCACAATCACACATCCGAAATTTCTGTATTATCGCACATATTGACCATGGAAAGTCGACGATAGCAGATAGGATTCTTGGATTCACAGGTGCTTTAAGTGAAAGAGAATCCCAGGAGCAATATCTTGACAGTATGGATATTGAGAGAGAACGCGGTATTACGATTAAGGCACAGACAGTCTCGATTAATTACACGGCAAAAAATGGAGAAACCTATCTGCTAAACCTCATTGATACGCCGGGTCATGTCGATTTTACCTATGAAGTATCGAGATCGATTGCCGCTTGTGAAGGGGCTTTATTGATTGTAGATGCAGCCCAGGGTGTTGAAGCACAGACATTAGCCAATGTTTATTTAGCTTTGGATAATGATCTGGAGATTATTCCGGTTTTGAATAAAATTGACCTTCCAGCTGCAGATCCTGATAAGGTAGCCCGTGAAATTGAGGAAATTATTGGTCTGGATGCATCAAATGCTGTTAGAGCCAGTGCCAAACAGGGAATTGGCATTGAAGAGATATTGGAACAAATTGTTGAATTAATACCCGCACCAGTGGGCGGTATTGAAGCGCCTTTAAAGGCCTTGATTTTTGATTCCTGGTTTGACCCATATCTAGGAATTGTGGTTCTATTTAGAATTAAAACCGGGACCTTAAATCATCGGGATTTAATTAAATTTATGGTTACTGACAAAGAGTACCAATTAACCCAATTAGGTAAATTCAACCCCTTTAAGGAAGATTATAAAACCCTTAAAGCTGGTGAAGTTGGATATTTAGCAGCTTCCATTAAGAGTATTAGTGATATTAAAATTGGTGATACCATAACATCTGTTAATAATCCAGCCACAGAAATGTTACAGGGATACGCTGAGATAAAACCAATGGTTTTCAGCGGTATTTATCCAGTGGAATCAAATGATTATCTGGATTTGAAAGACGCCTTAAGCAAATTGGTTTTAAATGATTCTGCCATTGCCTATGAACCCGAATCCTCAGTAGCGTTAGGTTTTGGTTTTCGTTGTGGCTTTTTAGGATTGCTTCATATGGAGATTGTACAGGAGCGTCTGGAACGAGAATTTGGACTTAACTTATTGATCACCTCCCCCACTGTTATTTACCAGGTTCATATGGTAAAGGGTGGAATGCTGGAAATTGAAAACCCAAGTCAGTTACCACCTTTGATGGAAATCGATCATATTGACGAACCTTATATTGACGCTCAAGTTATTATTCCGAGCCAATATGTCGGTTCCATTATGAAATTAGCTTTGGAGCGACGGGGAATTCAAAAAGGAATGGATTATCTGGGTGAGTATAAGGTATCTTTAAAGTATGAGTTTCCTTTGAGTGAGATCGTTTATAATTTTTATGACCAACTGAAATCATTAACCCAGGGATATGCTTCTTTTGATTACGAATTGAAGGATTATCGTCAGGGCGAACTGATAAAACTGGATGTATTATTAAACGGGGAAATTGTTGATGCCTTATCTGTGATCATATTTAAAGAAAAAGCCGTTTATAAAGGCCGGGAATTGGTTAAAAAATTACGGAAGTTAATTCCCAGACAGATGTTTGAAATCGCTATTCAGGCTGCAATTGGTGGTAAAATCATTGCACGGGAATCAATCAGTGCCCTTAGGAAGAATGTTACAGCCAAGTGTTATGGGGGTGATATTAGTCGTAAAAGGAAACTATTGGAAAAGCAGAAAAAGGGTAAAAAAAGAATGAAACAATTAGGTTCTGTGGAGGTTCCCCAGGAAGCATTTTTAGCTATTTTAAAATTAGATGATTAAGGATATTCATAAAAGCATTATTTGTGATCGTTAAATTCTTCACTTTAAAACTAAACTAAAACCGTAAACACGATTGTGTCTGAAGAAAATTTAATTCAATATATCGATATCGAAAAAAACTTCTTAGGTAAAAAACCAATATTTACTGATATCAATTTGACTATTAATTCAGGTGAGTTTGTCTTTCTAACTGGTATCAGCGGTGCAGGAAAATCTACCATGTTCAATTTATTACTTGGGACAGAAACGCCGAATCAAGGCAGAGTAATATATAGAAATTATGATGTCCATAAACTCCCAAATAGAAAAATACGTGATCACCGTAGATCTATTGGTATGGTGTTCCAGGATTATAAACTGCTGACAAACAAATCTTCCAGAGAAAATATCGCCATCCCTCTCAAGATTGCAAATTCGTCAAAAAAGGATATTGAATATAAATTAGATGAGTTGGCATTAAAACTCAATATTGAACACCTGTTAGATCAAAATGTAAAAACTTTATCTGGTGGAGAACAACAATTAATCGCTATCGCCAGGGCTGCAATTCATTCACCGAAGGTAATTCTGGCTGATGAACCGACAGCAAATCTGGATCAGAAAATGGCACTTAAGATTTTTAAAATTTTTGAAAGACTAAATGCAGAAGGCATTACTGTTATTATTGCGACCCATGATATCCACCTCATTAAATCTCATAAAAAAAAGACAGTATTGTTAAAAAACTCCGGCTTGATTGAGGTGAGGTAATTATCTATGTTTATCAATGCCATTAGTCAGTCTATTGAAAATATAAAAGAAAATTTTTCGGTAACCTTTTCAGGAATAATAACAACCAGTGTTTCCTTAATTTTGATCGGTATCTTTGTCTTAATTTACCAGAATATTATCCATATCTCCCAACTGTATTTTCAAAAAAGTCACTATTCCGTTTTTTTAAAATCTGAAATATCAAAAGTTAAGCAGCAAGATGCCATTAGGGTAATTGAAGGTATTTGGGGTGTTTACGGTATAAAAACAATATCTTCAAAACAGGCCACACAGGATCTTTTAGAAGGATTTGGTGAAGCCCGAAAATTACTGGAAAAAGTCGAATTAACTGATATCCCTGGGATCATTGAATTTTCTATAGATCGTACGGAACCTTTAAATACGAAAGAGTTAAAAAAGATAACCGCCATTTCGGGAGTGCAAGAAGTTATTTTTGGCAGAGAGACGAAAGATCAAATTGAGACATTTTTTGCCATTTCAAACTTTATTGGTATTTTTTTAGTAGGGTTATTGGTCGTTAGTGTGACGTTCATTATCAAAAACACCGTTCAAATTGCGACACAAATCAAAGAAAAAGAAATCGGAATCTATCGTTTACTGGGAGCCAGTAAATGGTTTATTAGATTGCCTTACATATTGGAAGGAATATTTATTTCTGTTTTCAGCTATTTTGCGGCTTTGGGGGTAATTTATTTCCTTTATCAATTTGTTATCGCAGGAATTACCTACAATGAAGCTACCTACCAAATTATTGATTTAACAACTTTTTTTCAGATTGAGCAATTATTGATTTTATGGGTATTTTTGATAGTACTCGGCATTTTCTCCTCTATCCTGGCAACAAACAATATTATTCAAAAAGTCAGTTTCTAAAAATTGATTGTTTCTGACAACTAGTAATGAAAACAATGAGATACCTCACTTTTTGCTGGGTTTCAATCTTTCCGCTGTTATTCTGTTTCAATTTATTTGCGCAACAGGAATCCATTGAATTAAACATCACATCTAAAAATTCCGAAATTCAAAGACTGGTCAACGAAAAAAAAGATACTATTCAGGTTATTGAAAAGATAAAAACGAGTGAATACAGGGTTCTTGAACTTTTGAAAGTTATTAGTGAAAACATCAACAAAACGCAATTTAAAATAAAAAACTTAGGCTACAATAAAGATACAATTCTTAATGATATTAAAGCAACCAAAGGTAAAATTAAATATTTAGCTCAAGTTATCCAACAAGATAAAATATCTATTCAAAAGAAACTCTACGCCATTTTTTATATTAAAAAAATTCGTGATTTAACACCCTTTTTGGGCCTAAAAACATTTCAGCACTTTTATCGAAACAAACATCTGATTGAATCTAGTGCCTCTATTGACGTTCATTTATTAGATAAATATCAGGCGAATCAAAACCAATATAAAAACCAGCAGAAAAAATTAGGTCAGCAGTATTCTGAATATTTGGTGTTAATTGAGCAGGAGAAAGAGCAGAGGGAACTACTAAAATTTGAAAAAACACAGCAAATAACTTACCTCGATCATATTCAAAAAGATCAGGTGATAAGAACCAGGTATCTCCGAGAAATTCAAATAGAGATAGAAAAATTAAACAGTGTGATTTTTAATTTAGAGAACAAGAAAAACAACGAAAAGAAAATAACGTCATTTCAAGGATTTAGAAAACATAAACATGACCTACCGGTACCAGTAAAAGGTGTACTCATCCAAAAGTTCAAATCAAAATCGACCATTGGAAAATCACTGTTTAAAAGAGGATTGTTAATTGAAACACCCGCTGAAGAAGAAGCACTGAGTATTCTTGAGGGGAAGGTTGTTTTTGTGGGGCCTTTCAGAGGTTATCAAAAATTAATCATTCTGGATCACGGCAAAGGTTGTTTCTCTGTTTACGGAAACCTCAGCGAAACTTTTGTTAAGATGAATGATATTATAGATGCGCAGGTATCATTGGGAATTGTAAGCACTTTTCGTACCGAAGATCGATCTCTTTTTTATTTTGAAACACGTTTAAATAAGAAGGCTATTAATCCGATGCAGCTTTTTCAGGCTGCAGACTGGAAGCCATAAAACCCTTTTATGGACCCTGTAAACTACATACTAAAACAGTATTTCAACTCGGATGCTTATTCTATATCTCCATTAAAAGGCGATGGCTCGGATAGATGTATCTATAGAGTAAGCCACGAATCTAACTCTGCGATTTACGTCCAGTCACCTAATATCAATGAAAATAAAGATTTTCTCTATCTGTCCGAAATTTTAAAAAATAAGGGGATTCCTGTTCCCCAAATTTATTTGGTTAACGATGATTTTTCAGGCTATCTCATAGAAGATCTTGGTGCCCATACCCTGGCGGAAATTTTATATGGAGAAAAAGAAAATGATAAATCTTTCATCATAGATGCTTACCAAAAAGTGATCCTGCGTCTGATTGAAATGCAGGATGTTATTAATGGACCCCTAAAATCATTCCTTCAAAGTCGCCAAATGGACCTTGAAATATATAAATTAGATTTGCAATACTTCAAAACGGAATTTTTAGAACAATTTCAATATCAGCCTTTAATATCTAATAAGCTACAATCTGATTTTAATCGACTAATGGATAGTTTGATGATGGTTGATCATCTCCATTTCGTTTATCGGGATTTTCAGTCGAGAAACTTCATGTGGGTCAATAATCAACCGGTATTTATTGATTATCAATCGGCGATGATGGGTGCATTATATTATGATCTGGGCTCTCTATTATATAGCTCCAGGTCAGGTATGTCTCAACGGGAAAGAGACATAATAATCAAATTTTACTATCAGAAAAAGCCATTGAATATAGATTTCTCTGATTTTGTAAATCATCTCTATCAATTTATTTTACTAAGGCGCTTAAGATCACTGGGTAGTTATGGCCATTTAAGCCGGAAGGGTAAAACCCATTTTGCCGGATATATCCCCCAGGCGTTAAAAGAACTCACTCAATTATTTGACCAGGGAGATTTATCGACCTTTAGGCATATCCGAAAAATGCTTGAGACAATTTATGACGACTGGCTATTAAATACAACTAAATGTATTTAATAGCAGTAATCTCAACTTCAATTTTTCCTTTAGGTACATGAATTAAAACCTCATCCCCCTCTTCTTTTCCAAGTAGTGCTTTGGCAATGGGTGATTTAACAGATATTTTTTGTTTCTTAAAATCAGCTTCTTCTTCACCAACTATTTTCCAGGTAGTCTCCTCTTCTGTTTCACTATTTTCATAGGTAACAGTGGCACCAAATCGTATTTTGTCTGGTTTCATCGTTGTAATATCGATTATTTCAGAATTTGCGATTAGGTAGTTGATATGTTGGATTCTCGTTTCAATCCAACCCTGCTTTTCTTTGGCGGCATGGTATTCTGCATTTTCTTTCAAATCTCCATGTGCCCGGGCTTCTGCGATATCTTCTATAATCTTAGATCGTTGGTTTTTTATTAAGTCCTTGAGCTCAGTTTGGAGATCATCAAATCCTTCTTTAGTTATCGGTTGTCTATCCATATTGTTTTATTATAAATCG
>Ga0307989_1000572_pt1 | contig 23370 bp, 24 predicted proteins | sample EllFjometagen185_FD_203164 | JGI IMG/M metagenome (GOLD analysis project Ga0307989, IMG submission 203164) | Marine microbial communities from Ellis Fjord, Antarctic Ocean - #185 | ecosystem: Environmental > Aquatic > Marine > Unclassified | place: Southern Ocean | collected 2014-10-08 | reverse complement strand
GCATTGATACAGAGATTATCAATGAACAAATCGAGCTTTTTTTTAATGATGAAGCAATATCTGAATATCAAATTGCATTGGACTATCTCTCTAAAAAACGCCATTTGATAAAAGGTAAGGATTTATATCAACAAAAACAAAAGGCCAGTCAAAAATTATTCCAGCGAGGGTTTTCAATGGATGTCATTAAGCCGGTTATCAGTGATTTTTTTGATTCTGATTTCAATAGTGATAATAATAATAACTATCAAAAAAGAATTTTTTAAGAAAAAGGTTGTTTATAATCTTATTATTTAATTACAATTAACAGATATTCTAATTGTTACTGTTAAAGCTAAATAAGGAGATTTAAAATGACACTATTTGATCAATTAAATACTGCTGAAAATTCAAATGAAGCAGTTACCAATGAAAAGCATTTGCCACTTATTACAGTTGAAAAATTATCACCCGAAAAAATAAAGGTTAAAGTGGATGTCGGTGGTGGAAAGCATCCTAACGCAGACGATCATTGGATTCAGTGGGTCGAACTACAGATAAACGGGTTATTTATAGCCCGATCAGAGTTTTCAGCTGTCATCTCTGATCCAACAGCTGAGTTTATTATTAATGCGAACCGAGCTTGTAAAATTGGAGCACTGGCCAGGTGCAATAAACATGGGCTTTGGAAATCTGAAATAGACTTCGCTTAATGGTTGACTAGTAAATATCCGAAAAAGCCTTTAGTCTAAAACCATCCTCAGAGAGGATGGTTTTAGTTGATATTTATTGCGAAGCTTTGGGTTTAATACCCCGCCGCTTGCGGCGGGGTTGTTCGTTTTAAGCTGTTTTTTTGTATTCCTGATAGAGATGTAATATTTTTTGACAAGCGCCCGTAATTGGAAGTTTTTTTAATTGGGTGAGTGTTACCCATTTCAAAGATTGCTGTTGAGCGGTCAAAGTACTATCATCATTTATTTTAACGACCGTTGGAAGTATATCCTCTTTAAAATGAGTATAAATATGTTTTACCGATGCCAAAGGAATTGAGGTAAAATGCTGTCCATTTGTTGATTTCGGGATTAATTGTCTCAACATATTTTCCTGGGTCTCATTGTTCTTTTTCTCAAACTGAGGAAAGGTCCACAACCCCCCTAAAAGTCCTGTTTCTTTGTTTTGAAACATTAGTAACCGGCCCTTGTTTTCTACAATAAAGCTAAGCATTTCCCTGGTTTTAGATTTTTTTTTCGTTATCTTAAACGGATACATATTTGTTTGCTTTTTATCATAGGCCTGGCAAACCTCTGAAACCGGACATCGAACACAATCAGCTTGTTGGGATTTACAGATTAAAGCACCCAATTCCATTATCGCCTGATTATAATCCCCCGAATTATCTGAAAATAATAGTGTATCGGCCCTGGTCTGATACTGCTTATTATTTTTCGCATCATTGACGGGTAATTCACAACAAAATAATCGCGCTAGGACTCTTTTTACATTTCCATCAACAACAGCATATGGCAGTTGAAATGCAATACTGGAAACAGCCGCTGCGATATAGGGACCAACCCCTGACAGCTGGCTAACCTCATCATAGGTTTCTGGGAATTGTCCCTGATACTCATCGACGATTGATTTAGCCGCCTTATGTAAATTCCTGGCACGGCTGTAATACCCTAACCCTTGCCACAGTTTTAAAAGCTGTTGCAGGTCTGAGTCAGCCAAATCATTAACAGTCGGAAACAGCTCAACAAATTTCTGGTAATATGGAATTACTGTTATAACCTGAGTTTGTTGTAACATTACCTCCGAAATCCAAATCAAGTAAGGATCATTCGTTAAACGCCAGGGTAAAACTCTTTTGTGCTCACAATACCAGCCGAGAAGTTTAGTTTGAAAAACAGTGGTTTGCTTTGGCAACATTGCAGAACAGCCCAATCAAAATTATTTATTTGAACAACACTTTTTATATTTTTTACCACTGCCACAAGGACACGGATCATTTCTACCGATTTTAGCACCAGTATTGATAACTGGTTTTTGGGGAGCTTTATCTCCCGTGTGGAAGTACCAACTACCGTCATGTTTTTTAAAAATGGAAAGTTCATGATGCGTTTGTGTAACTTTACTTTCGATGTACTTAGCTTTAAACTCTATCTCCCCAATATCATCATTTTCCAGTCCATCTTTAGTCGAAATAATTTCTAGCCCCAACCACTGTGAATCTTTTGCCCACTTTGTAGTACTTTCCATATCAAATTGTTTCACACTGTCAGGATGGGTTGTCTTCTCAATATAATCAATTTCCTGGTGGGTATAAGCTGAATATCGGGACCGCATCATCTGTTCGGCAGTGACGGGAATTTCTGATCCATTTATAAATTTTTGACAACAGGTTTCATATTGTTCTCCTGAACCACATGGGCATTGATCTTTCATATATTTCCTTTCAATCTGAATTATTAAAAACAGGTGGTATTACATTGTTAACTTTCAATATCTTTATCGCTTTAACAAATAACATTTTTTCATAAAGTGGCTTTTAAAACATTTATCATTTGAAGAGCTGCAGCCTAAACCACAGCTTTTATGGCGTTAGATGAAATTACGGAAGCTGCTATCGATGCTCATGATATGCACCTGAAGCCATTCTTTGATAAATATTAGAAAATCATGATCCACCTGACGATTTCCCTTCTCAAATTCATCTTGAAAATCCCTTAACTGTTTCAAAATTTCACTATGCTTTTCCGAATGGGATTCTTTATCCGGGTAATCACCGGCCTGGTACAATCTTTCTTCACTTTTAAAATGTTCTGTAGTGACTTTAATCAAAGCTGCCAGATCTGCAGAGACCGTATCTGTTTGTTGAGTTTGATGCGCTTTAGCCAGGATATTAATATACTTTATGATCTCTTTATGTTGCTCATTAATTTCGGTATGTCCAACGTCTAATTGATCAGACCAATAAAAGAAGGTGGATCCACCCTTGGAGAAAAACTCGACTGATCGTTTCAGGTTCTTAGCCATTTCAGTAAACTTAACAACACTTTCCATCGTATTTTTAGCAGCGCCTCCGGCTTCACTAATAGAAACATTAATGGCATTAATGGCGTCATCAATATTCCGTATACTTTCAGCAGAGGTAGCACTGGATGTTGCAATGTCAGCAACCCCCGTGGCCGCGCCACTGCTACTGCGAGAAGCATCTTTGGCCCCCAGTGAAGCTTCATTTGTGGAGCGGGTAATATCTTTAATACCAATGGCAGCCTCTGTGACATTTATGGAAGAATCTTTGGCGGCATTACCCACTTCATCAATTGCTTGTACTATTTGCTCAGAATTTACATTCTGTTCCTTAACTAAACCGGAAATACTTTTATTAATATCCGTAATTTCGCTAATTACTTTACCCACATCTTCAGTATGCTTCATTGAAATCTGAACATGCTGCTGAATGGTGTCTATTTGTTCTGATATTTTATTACTGGCTTCACCAGTTTGTTTGGATAGTTGTTTTACCTCAGAAGCAACCACCGCAAATCCCTTCCCTGCTTCACCAGCACCGGCGGCCTCAATAGTGGCATTTAAAGCCAACATATTTGTTTGTCCGGCCAGTTTATCAATAATCACCAATACATCGTCAATTTGCTGTGTCAGGTGATTTAATTGGCTCATTGCTTCCAGATTTTTCTGAGAGTTTTGGGACGCTTCTTCAGAAATTTCCAAGGCTTTAGAGGTGCTTTCAGAAATATTTTTTAATGAATCTGACATTTGGTTTACTGAAGAAGTTACCGTTTCCACCTGGGTTGAAACACTAGACATATTATCGCTGACACTTCCCATATTAACAGACATTTCTTCGGCAGAAGCTGCAATGGCATCCATATTTGAGCTTAATTGCTCTATGGTTGATGATATCATTTGTACATTGGAGGAGGCTTCGTCAGCTGAAGAAGCAACAGTATCCATATTAATTGTTATTTTGCCTGAATCCTTAGCGATGGTGTTGGCCTGCTTTGAAACTGTTCCTGTCGATTCAAATAAGAACTGAGAGGAATCATTTAAAGCAAATAGTAGGCTATTTATCGTTTCTGTATTTCCAATGATCTCTCCAATGGTATGCTTCAAAGTATCACCTAGTTGATTGATAGCCCAAATAATCTGTCCAAACTCATCATTTCGCTCAGCCTTAAAGCGGGTATCCAAGTCACCGGTCTTCATCGTATTGATGAATTTCAAAACCATTTTTACTGGTTTGGCCACAAAAACCCCCAGAAAATACCACCAAATTCCAATCAATCCTAAAATAAACGCTCCGGTTATCCAGATCATAGTATAAATAATCTGATATCTTTGCTCTCCCTGATTTTCATTTATCAAAACCAAATCATTAGATAATTTGTTCAATTTATTAGCTTCAATAACCAATGCATTCACTCGATTTGCAGATGTATTCCCCCTTAACAAGCGATCAATTTGCTTAATCAATCCTTTATATTGCGTTTCTATTTCATTTATTTTAGCCAAATTTTTCTGATCAGTAACACCAGGTAATTCTTTATAAAGCGACCTATTTGAATCCGCAATATATCGACCACCCTTTTTATACGCCATCAGACTGCTATAAAACAGTTCCTTTGTCTGATCCAATTCCCTGGCTATCACTGTTTTATTTCCAATCTCATTTTTTGTAAATCCAAAACCTAAGGCTGATTTGGCCATCTGTTGACTAAGGACATTTTGCCTTTTTAACACACTGATAACTTCAGCATCAAATCTGGACGAATGAAGAAAAAATAGAGTCAGGGAAACCAATCCACCGGCAATAATAATTGCAGTGATAAATGTTATCTTTGCTTTTAAGCTGATAGAAAGATCTTTCATATTTTTTCACACTTTAAAAATTGATAGAAGATGGAAACCTGTCTTTAAAATGACGATAATTCGCTGATGCTACCAGGAAAATGGTATGTGTGCAATAGTTTACAGCTTTTGACGATAAAGAAGATGATCAAACTTTGAAATAATAAAAGCCTTATTTATAAATTAGATTTGGAGACTCAAGCTGTACTTTAGTACCCGGTTTAATAGATTTTGTTATCCAGACATTACCACCAATGATAGATCCGGTGCCAATAATAGTGTCTCCACCTAAAATAGTAGCCCCGGAATAAATAATAACATTGTCTTCTATGGTTGGATGTCTTTTAACACCTTTCATTCTTTCTCCGGCATCCTCTGGTAGCGATAAAGCACCTAATGTTACTCCCTGGTAAACTCTAACATGCTTACCAATTTTAGTCGTTTCACCGATAACAATACCGGTACCATGATCAATAAAAAAACTCTCATCAATATCGGCACCAGGATGAATATCAATACCGGTGATACTATGTGCATATTCGGTCATGGTTCGTGGTAAAATAGGTACATCCAATTGATACAGGATATGAGCGATTCTAAATATCGTGATGGCTAGCAATCCTGGATAACTAAATATAATTTCATCATAACCATTCGCAGCCGGATCACCTTTGTATATCGCACGAACATCGTTAGATAAAACTCTCCGTAACTCTGGAATAGCTTCCAATAACTTTAAAGTCTTAGTTTGTGATTCTTCATGACAATCTGAACACTGCCGACCATATCTAAAGCAATGATGACGAATACTATTGCTGATTTGCCCTGATAATAAATCAAATATCGTAGTGACCGATTGTCCCATTCGATACGTTAAATTAGTTGGATCGAGCTTACCGCTGGTAAAATATCCAGGATAAATAATCTCTTTGAAAATATTAATGATTCGTGCAACGGATTCTACAGATGGAAAAGGATCATAATTAATATGTGTAAAGTGGTTTTTATTTAGACTATCATCAATAATATTTTCAACAACATTGGTAAGCTGTTTTCTAATTTGATTGTCAAAACTTGCTTCTAATCTACAGGCATCTTCAAAATTTTTGTCTATATTCACTTAATACTCCCGGAAGAGGTTGTACGATTTATAATAGTAACAGATTATTGTCATCAATGCATGATTACATTAGTATACGGTATCAAATCGAACAAACACTTTCCGGTATACTTTCATTTTGAGATTTTACATAGATAAATCTGTGGTATGTTTGCAATGAACTTGGGTGGTTGTCATCCGAGAGCAAAGCGAAGGATCTCCCTTATTTTATCAGGTTTGGGATCATTATCTTAACATAGCCATACAAAATGATACACTATAGTAGGCCATATCTGTTTTTTTTGTATACTTTATCCCGAAAAATGAAGCAATCAATTTTGTTTTTCTGAACTATTTTCAATTGGACCAATAGCCCTTATAAAATTTGAATAAAAGAAGTCTATCTAGCTAAAATAAATCTAAAATTCCTAGCAAAAAAATTATTGATAGCCGCTAGCTGCCTATCTTAAATTTATCAATTTTCATTTTGTAAGCATAAATTGGGTTGACCGGACGTCATTAAGTAGGGTAGAAAATGTTTCTGTCAACAGAAACGCATTTTTGCAATTTTTAAGGGGATGTTATGAAAAAGATAATTCTAAGTTTAATAATTTTGGGTTTGTTTTCCTTTCAGGGACTAATGGCTGAAACCTATCAAATATCAGTGAATCAATTTGTTGAGCACCCGGCACTGGATGCAGTCCTTCAAGGATTCAAAGACTACATGAAGGACAACCAAATTCAGGTCAAATATAAAGTTCACAACGCCCAGGCCAATATGGGAACCGCTACACAGATAGGACAACAAATACTAGGTGAAGAATCAGATCTGATTATGGCGATTGCCACACCATCAGCCCAAGCCTGTGCCAGAGCACTGGAAAAAGCGCCCATGGATCTGCGTCGCCCGTTTCTTTTTACAGCAGTGACAGATCCTGTTGCCGCTGGATTAGTGACTAATTTAAAAAAGCCGGGTGGATACATCACCGGAGTCTCTGATCTAATGCCAATTGAAAAACACTTGAAAATGTTGCTGACATTTAACCCAAATATTGAACGATTAGGATTTATGTACAACCCCGGAGAAACAAATTCTACAGTGTTGCTTAAAACCTTGAAAAAATTGACCGCTAGAATGGGTATTAAGGTCATCGATGGTACTGCCACAAAAACCAGTGAAGTTTACCAGGCTGCCAAAAGTTTAATCGGGAAAGTTGATGCCGTTTTTATTCCGACAGATAATACCATTATTTCCGGATTGGAATCTGCGATTAAAGTAGGAACACAGTTCAAATTACCGATCTTTGCCGGGGATGTTGATTCTGTAAAACGGGGTGCCATTGCAGCGATGGGATTTAACTATTACAAACACGGGTATCAGACAGGTGCCATGGCTAAAAAGATTCTGCTGGGTGCCAACCCTGGCCAAATACCTGTTGAATTTCAAAAAGAGTTAGAATTACATATCAATACCAAATATGCTAAGTTAATGGGGGTTACGCCGCCTAAATCTCTCTTGAAGATTGCAGACAAAATATATAGTAAATAATAATTTTCAGGATAATTAATGACATTTTATGCGGCCTTAGGTGCTGTTGAACAAGGATTCGCTTATGGCATTATGGTCATAGGCGTGTATCTGACATTTAGAATTTTGGATTTTCCGGATTTGACAGTTGATGGCAGTTTACCGCTTGGGGCCTCTGTATCAGCAGTGGCGATTACAAACGGAATAGATCCTTATCTTTCCTTAATTTTTGCAATTATAGCTGGTTTTATAGCAGGGGCTGTCACTGCTATCTTAAACACAAAATTTAAAATTCTGCATTTACTGGCTTCAATTTTAACGATGATTGCGCTTTATTCAGTGAATATTCGTATCATGAACGGACCTAATGTCGCATTATTGGGTGTCGAAACAGTTTTTGATCCGCTAATCACCATGGGGATTCCACCCCATCTGGCTGGTTTGGTCCTGTTTAGCATATTCGCTATTTTAGTAGCGATTTTAATGATCTGGTTTCTGCACACAGAACTCGGTCAGGCTGTTCTCGCTACAGGTGATAACGCCCAGATGATCACCAGCCAAGGTGTTAACACTCACACCATGATCATTCTCGGTGTCGGTTTTTCAAATGCTTTAGTGGCCCTAAGCGGTGCCCTGGTGGCACAAAATCAGGGAGCTTCTGATGTGGGAATGGGTATCGGAACCATCGTCGCCGGCTTAGCATCCGTGATTATTGGAGAAACAGTGTTTGGGTGCCGAACTGTTTTTAGGGCCTTTATCGCTGCCTTGTTAGGTTCTATTTTATATCGCCTGGCGATTGCTTTAGCCTTAGGGATGGAGTTAGGAAATTTCCGATTTAATCCCAGTGATCTAAACCTGATCACGGCCATTTTGGTTATAATAGCTTTGATTACTCCAAACATTAAAAAACGACTGATTCAGCGATGATCTCTATTAAAAACTACACAAAATATTTTCATAAAGGAAGTATCAATGAGGTTTTGGCCTTAAATGCCATTAGCCTGAATATTAAAGAAGGTGAATTTGTTACAGTTATTGGATCTAATGGTGCTGGAAAATCAACCTTGCTGAATAGTATTGCCGGAAGTTTCTTCCCTGACGAAGGGAGCATTTACATCAGTGATACCGATGTCACGCATTGGCCGGAATACAAACGGGCTAAATTGATCTCTCGGGTTTTTCAGGATCCACTATTAGGAACTTGCCCTTCGGCCAGTATCCAACAAAATCTGGCCCTGGCTTACAAACGTGGGAAAAGACGAGGCTTAAGCATTGGCGTCAAAGCCAAAGATCGTGTTTTTTTTAAAGAACAATTACAAAAACTGGGTTTGGGTTTGGAAGATCGTTTATTAGACCCTGTTGGATTGTTATCCGGAGGACAACGTCAGGCCTTGACAATGCTAATGGCAACCATGCTGCGGCCAGAAGTGATGCTCTTAGATGAACATATCGCCGCCTTAGATCCTAAGACAGCCAATCAAATCTTAGCCCTGACCGTCCAAATCGTGAAATCGGAAAAACTGACGACCTTGATGATTACCCACAATATGAAACAAGCCATAGCCTTGGGTAATCGTTTAATTATGCTGCATCAGGGAAAGATAATTTTCGATATACAAGGTGAAGAGAAAAAGAACTTAACGGTTAATGATCTGCTCAATAAATTTTATACCAACCAGGGAGAAGAACTTGCGCTGGATTCACTATTATTGGGATAATGCTTATTAAGGAGCAGTGAAGGATTTCTTTCAATGTAGCGTGAGACTCTTTGGTGTCCTCTGAACTGTCATTAACAGCTTTTACACAAATAACTCTATAATATGTGTGCAATGAACTTGCGTGGATGTGTAGGGTGGGCAGGTTTTTTTGCCCACGCTGAAAAAGATGGGCATGGAACCCAGGCCTGTTTTTTTCAGTTCATTGTAATTATCAATGATAAATCCAAGTTCGCTAACAGCCTGGGTCGAATCTCTTTCTTCGAGCGACAAGATCCTTCGCGAGCTCAGGATGACAGAATAGAGTTCATTGCTAATATAGGCATTTTCTCAATAAAAAATTCCTATTAATTAACCAGAGATATACTTACAGGCAGTTGCTTTAAAACTTAAGTAGATCCCTTGTCCAACTTCCAGATTCATCATGTCAACGGTTTTTTCTGTCACAATTGCTGTAAGCTTAAAGCCAATATCCACAGTCACTTCCATCCCCATTCGTGAAGGAGCAATATCAGCAATGGTTCCCTGATATTGATTTTGAGCGCTTGTTACAACATTGGTTTGCGATAAAATAATGTCCTCACTATGGACAGTAATATGACCATTTCCCGGTGAACGATCAGTTAAAATCCGAACCGATGCACCATTATATTTAAAAACAGACATTTTCCCCGTATTGGACTCGGGAGGGTGTAATTCACCTTTAATGAAATTTCTAATGCCAACAAAATTCGCTACAAATTGAGATTTAGGATGCTGGAAAATTTCATTCGGTGTTCCGACCTGGGAAATTGCTCCGTTTTCCATAATCACAATACGATCTGCCAGTGAAATTGCTTCTTCATAATCATGGGTAACATGAATAATGGTTTGATTGCGTTTATTTATTTTACGCAATAGCGATTGCATCTTTCCCCGGGACTGGACATCGAGCGCTGATAAAGGCTCATCCAACAATAATATCCGGGGGTTAATGACCAGCGCACGCCCTAAAGCCACGCGTTGTGCTTCTCCGCCTGATAATGTTATGGGAAAGCGATCCGCAAGATGATGGATATCAATGTCATCAAAAATTTTATCAGTTTTGCGTCGAATATCTGCTTTGGCCATTCTACGGCTTCGCAATCCATACTCAACATTCTGTCTGGCAGTTAAATGAGGAAACAGCGCTTGATCTTGATAAACCAGCGCTATGGAACGGCGTTGTATTTTTTCATGGGTAATATCTTTATTATCCAGCACTACTGTCCCACTATTACCTGACGTTAGGCCGGCAATTATTTCTAGTAACACAGACTTCCCGACGCCTGACATTCCCAGTATTACTAAATATTCACCTTCTTTAACGTCGAGTGAAATATTTTTCAATTGAAACTTTTTAAAAGCCACCGAAAGGTCTTTAAGTATCAGCATCTCTTTTTCCTCCGGCTAATAATCTCAATAAAATAAATATAAAGAGGCAAACCATTAAAAAAACAACCGTTACCGGTCTGGCGTATTTCAATCCAAAACTGGAAAATCGTTCATAGATTAATATTGGCGTAATCATCGGGTGATAAGCAACGATCACAACCGCTCCGAACTCACTTAATCCTCGCGCCCACATCAGAATGATTCCTGAAAGTACAGACCGCCAGGCTAAAGGTAGTGAAATGGTTATAAATACCCTAAATTGACTGGCTCCAAGATTTAGGGCCGCTTTTTCCAGCCGTTCCGGAACACCAATAAAACCATCCCGGGCGGAATTAATTAGAAACGGAATACTGACGAAGGACATGGCAGCCATAATGGCTATGGGACTGCCAATCAACTGAATACCAAACTCGTTGGCAGTGCTTCCTAAAAGGCTGTTTCGGGACAAGACCCCCAATATTGCGATACCCGCAGCGGTATGGGGTACTACAATCGGAAGGTCAATCACCGCTAATACAAGCCGCTTGAACGGAAAGTTTTTCCGAGCTAATAAATAGGCAAAAGGAATGGCGAGAATGGCGAAAAAAAGCGCTCCTGCCATTGATGTCCAAATTGTCAACCATATACTTTCTGTGATTTCCGGGTCAGCAATCGCCTGGATCATCTCATTCGATCCTGTATGCAGAATCATGCTGGCCAATGGTCCGATAATAAATAACAGAATACAACCTCCAAATACCATGAAAACCATATGAAGAGGCTGTAATGTCCCGGGGCGAAACGATGCGTATGATTTCATCTATTATCGCAAAGCATATTTTTTAAGTTCTGCTGGAATCGCACTATAAGACTCAGATTTTGAAGGCACCATGGAAGGTTGGCCATTTTTTTTCATAACTGCCATTCCCTTTTTTTCATCTAACAGAAATTTCATAAATGCCATAGCAGCGACTGGATTTGGTGCGTTTTTAGGTATTGTGATACCATACACCATCGGGGCGCCCTTTTTAGTGATCTTCGTTCCGGGTACTTTTCCTGAAATTTTAACAGAAGCAGTTTTGTAGTAACTTGTTAATTCAGGTCGCTTCAGGTTAACTTCATCCGGAAGTAGAACAAAGTCCAGTCCATGTTGCTCAGCAACTGATCGATATAAGAAAATATAGTCAATAGCAGAACTTTCCAGCAATGCCAATAGGTCTGTCTCTTTTGGTCGAATGTAATTTTGGTTTTTAGAAATCAGTTTCTCGGCTAATCCGGTTTTTTGATAATATTTTTCTGCCAACTGCATGGTTAATACAGCTCGATAACCACAAGGATCGGCATTTGGATTAGATCGACCAAAGATAACGTCATCTCTCTGGAGCACTTTATGCCAGTTTTTTGTTGAAATTTCATTAGCGCCATTGGAGCCATGATGAAAAACAATGGCCATTTCATTACTGGCAAATTTAATATTCCAGGAGGCATATTCCGGGATCATCAGCTTATCAATAACAGTATAATCAGCTGAAGCCATGATATCAGCACCACGTTTAAGATCAGTTATTTTTCTGGCGCAGGTTCGACTGCCAGCAGCTTCTCTAAGTACTTTAACTTTGGGATATTTTTTCATGAAAGCGTCAGATATCTCTTTAAAAGGAACAGATAAACTTCCGGCATGAAAAATTGTTAAATTTCCAGCAGGCTCGTTACTTCCAGCCCAGGCACACGTTGAAATAAAAATAAACAATGATGCTAAAAAGCAACCCAAAACTTTAATTCTCATTTTAAATCCTTTAAATTAATTCCCCTACGACAAGCACTACAATATCAATGATTCTATAGTGAAGTGTAGAAATGATAAATACGATTAATTGTTCACACGAAAAACTGTCATTTTGTATAATTCAAATGCTTTTGTGTCAATCTATTCCTATCCATCTTACGAAGTATAACCATAAATTACTTATTATAACATTATTAAAAATAATAAAGCTGGGCTGCAAAGTTATACTTCTTAGGTTTCAAACCCATTTTTTCAGTATAACATTCACATTAATACCGCTATACCATGAAGTTATTCTAATATTGAAAATCATCCTCTTTGAAAGTGGCCAAAGACCAATGGCTGTAAACTCGGTTAATGAAATTGCGTGGATGTGTAGGGTGGACAGGTTTTTTTGCCCACGCTGAAACAGATGGGCGTGGGACCCAAACCCATCCTACAAGTTTTTCAATTCATTGTAATTATTAATGATAAATTCAAGTTTATTAACAGCCTGGGTCGAATCTCTTACTTAGAGCGATAAGATTCTCTCTCGTACTTCTTCAGGATGACAGCACTAAGTTCATTACTAACATTTCACAGATTTATCTGTGCAGACACTCAGAATGACAGCCAGAGTTACATCGATTTTATCTAAGTCCAAAAATGAGGAATGCCCCTTTTTTATTGCACAGCTTTGGGTATAATACCCCGCCGCTTGCGGCGGGGTAGTTCATTTAAAGTAAGGATTTAATTTGAAGGGTATTACCGGAAGTTTAAACGGCAACATTTTAATAAGAGTACATCACTGATCGTTAGTTTTTGGATTAACAACAACCGCTACTGTTTTCGGAACCACAACTCGGTTCGGTACCAGTTAACCAACCTCTGATAATGGCTTCGGCACAACCAACGCCGGATTCAACCTGGATGGCTTCCTGCTCACAGTTATTTTGACAGGATCCGCACTCCATACAAAGATCTTTGTCTGTTATGGCTGCTTTTTTCCCCACTATTTTAAAAACACCATGCGGACAAACTTCTATGCATCTTCGACAACCATTACACTTGCTTTCTGAGAACTGCAATGTCACAACATTTTTCAAGTATTTCATAACACTCCCCAAATTTTCAATTTGTAAATAATTAGCAGTATGATACTGGCAATAATAGTAATCGCATAAACAATAATTGCCGATTTCAACTCTTTGCTAACCCCAGCCGGGTTGGTATAAGTTGAGCAACCTGTAAAGTTAAAAGCCAGATAAGAACTCAAAGTAGGAACTAACAAATAAGATGAGGCCAATAAAAACGGATCATTGAAAAGACCACCGTATTTATAAGATAGATAATGAACCAAAATCACAGGTAACAATCCTATTAAATAGCCCTTTCTAAAAAAAGCCCGAAATGGGATCCAGGGTAGCAAGACCGGAGTGATAAAAGCGCCCGTTAAAACCGCTGTTAACAGCAAAAAGATAAACGGCAAGCCATCCATTAATGCATTTTTAAAAAGAATACCCGTGGGCATTAAACCAAAAAAAAGTAATACACCTAACCCATATTTCCATGACTGTTTCAGTACCTGGGAAACTTCCATTGGTGTTAAAATCATTCGATCAATGATTTTAAATGAGATCCGACGCATTTCTTTGGTCGCATTTAAGCCGTCTTGAAGATATTGTTGAATATCTTTGGCGAATACAGGAACATATTTAATGCTAAACCCTGTCATTTTTTTGACATCATGCGCCTTTATTCCAGGGGCTCCTAATTGCGGTGATATTACTTTACGATGCTTTACCACTCGCTCAAGTTTCAGATAATTGATTTGTCTGATGATTTCTTCGGTACCGAAAGTTCCTTTACCGGCTGCACACCAGACGTTTATTCCTTTTGTATCTAAAACGATGATCCAAACATTTAGCGTTTTTAATTCACGTCTTAGAATGTCGAAGCTTAATTTATAGTTAGCTGACAGTAAAACAGGTGAATCCTCATCAGGATTACCCACGGCATATAATCCAGGTTGAATGGCGTATTTCATCCGAAAAGCGTTACTGATTCGTGCTTTTATTTGACCGACTTTATCGGACTGATCCCATTCACATGATATCTGAGCAACGGGACCAATGGCAGAATTTATGGAACCAGTAACCCAATCCGGTTTTATTTCGTCTTTGCGACCGGTTAGATCACTTAAGGGAATAAAAGTTGTTGGTATATCAGGCATATTTTTGAATTAGTGTAATTTAAAAAAAATTATTGTTTATCTATAATAATAACTTCCTCATGTTAAACCGTCTCTGTTAAATTATAAATCTTTGTTTTTTATTGATTATTCAAACGCATACCCCACAACAGTATTTCCTTTCTTATGTTTGATTTTTGTAATTGTTGCGGATATTAATTCAGAAAGATCGTTTAAATGGGTACCCCCACACGGAACAGGAAAATAATTTCCAATGGTAATGGTTCGCAAGGGTTTATCTTCCGGAAGATTAAAGGGAATATTTTTAACCTGTTTTTTTAATTGATCCAGAGATAATATCTCTGATGTTACGGGAAATCCGTCGTCAATATACTTTTTAATAGTTACATTTGCTTTTAAGATCAATTCATTGCGATCGACGGCGGTTAATCCATCAAATCGAATATAGGCATCCTTTGGAAAATGGTGCCCTTTAGTGGCTGTTAATTCCGGTACTAATTCTTCCATAACCAGATGGACCAGGTGCCCGGCTGTATGCCCTTTAGAATTGGTTAAGCGAACAGCCGGATCTATTTCAAGTTCCCAGGTGCTACCTTCAATAAATTGAAAATCTTTAAAATCTCCAAAATGCAACACCTGCCCTTCATGGAAACCGGTATAGCTAATATCGAATACAGCTTTTGAATCATTTGTAATAGTACCAATATCACTGGCCTGACCACCACCTTTTGGATAAAAAACGCTTTGATCAAAAACACAATACTGGCCTTGTTCTGAGGTTTCCATTTTGATCAGCTGCGCTGTGATTCGTTTTAAATTACCGTCTTTTAGATATATCAATTCTGTACTCATTATAACGCTCTTATTATTTGGATTGGTTTATTGAAGTGATTACAAGCTTTAGATTTGAAATGAAGTCTTTAACCGGTCTTAAAATCTCATATTCTTTTTTGATAAATAATCCCTAATTATTAAACAGGTTCCAGAGTAATTAAATCAAATGATTTGGGTCAACCAACAGATGATTGATTTATTGATAGTTGACATTCAAAATGAGCTATGTTTTTCTATATTTGTTCTATAATATTTAGAACCGGATTGAATTTATAGGAAGAGAGGTGAGATGCCTCCACTGCCCCGCAGCCGTAAAGAGAACGAAAGCTCAAAAAACCACTGGGTTGAAAGAAACAGCCTGGGAAGGTGAGTGATTAGGGAGCTCTAAGTCGGAAAACAGGTTCATTTCGTAATCCTCGAGGGGGGGTGTCTGAACATTTTGATTAGTCTGCTATTAGGATTTTTCTTCAAAATATCTGCACTTACCTATTTCTCTCGGATTTTAAATCCACCTAAGGCATAATTTCGTCGGTTAATTACCATGTTTTTGTCATTAGATTATTGATGCCAAAAAGACAATAAACCCTGAAATTGAAAATTAATGATATTAAATCAAGGAGATGGTATGAAAAGAACAGTCTTGATATTTTTTCTGTCTATACTGTTATATTCCACAGCCTATCCAATGAGTCGGTCCATCAAAACGGACCCTGCTATTGTGATTACAGCTTTTGGTACCACGACAGCAGCAAGGGTAACATTTGATTTTTTTGAAGCACAACTACGGGAAGTCGCCAAAGCCGAACTAAAAGGACTTAAAATCGACTGGGCCTTTACTTCTGAAATCATACGGGAAAGAGTAAATAAACGATTCAAAAAGAACGGCATTAACAAGCATTATAGAAGCCTGCCACAGGTATTAGCAGATTTGGAAGCCGAAGGTTACCGGAAAGTTGTCGTTCAACCCATCCATATTTTTGCCGGCCAGGAGTACGGAGAGGTTGTTAATACGGTTAAAGCATTTGAAACTTTGGGGTTAACCATTCATATGGGACATACTTTAACCAACGATTGGAAAGATATGTTTGAGAGTCTGGATATTTTGTCCAGGGACTTTTTATCACCCAAAGAGGGTTGTAATGTTATTGCCATTCATGGTTCCCCGTTAACATTTGTGGGTGCGAACAGTTCCTACATCGGACTTGAGCGATATGTGCGATCAAAATACGTCAATACTTATGTCGGTGCCATGGATGGTTTGTTGACAGCTGACCAGGCTTTGAGCCAGGCCGCAAAATGTGCTCCCAAAAGAGTTCGTTTTATCCCCTATTTGTTTATTGCCGGTGATCATATCATGAATGATGTCTTGTCAACTGCCATAGATGAAGAAGAATTATCATGGGCAATGCAATTACATAAAAAGGGCATTAAAACAGAAACCATTTACGCCGATTACAATGGTAAAAAAATGTACAGAGGGCTTGGATTTAACAAAGAAGTAACCCATATCTTTATTAAAAGCCTGTTAAAAGCCCTGAAGAAATTTGAACAATAATTTTAGACAGACAATACAACATCATGAGTAATCATCCTATTTTATCTGTATCAAAACTAGTGAAGACTTTTGGTAAAAAAACAGCCGTAAATGCTGTTGAGTTTACAATCCATGAAGGTGAGTTCATCGGATTACTGGGATCCAATGGTGCTGGAAAAACAACCATTATCAAGGCTATCGTTGGTTTGATTAAACCCACCAGTGGGACTGTTTTATATAATAATAAAAATTTTGAAGCTAATTTAAAAGAATCTAAAAAACTGATCGGTGTTGTTCCTCAAAATAGTAATCTGGATCGGGACTTAACGGCGTATGAAAATTTATATCTACATACCTTGTTACACAATATCCCGGTCAAGGAACGTGAAGCTAAAATAAGCACAGCTCTAGATTTTGCAGAACTTTCAGATTATCGGGATAAACAGCTTAAAACATTTTCCGGTGGAATGAAGCGGCGCTTAGTTATTGTACGAGCTCTGATTCATGATCCTAAAATCATTTTCCTGGATGAACCCACTGTTGGTCTGGATCCGCAAATTAGAAGAAATCTCTGGAATCTGATTTTAAAAATCAATCAGGTAAAAAAGACAGCTATACTATTAACCACCCATTATATCGAAGAGGCTGAAAAGCTTTGTAATCGTGTTATGGTCCTTGATCATGGTGACATCATTATGGATAATACACCCGAAAAACTGAAACATGGCCTTGGACGATTTGTTTTGGAGATCTACAATGAAGAGGGTATTACTGAAAAATATTTTGAAACCCAGGAAGCTGCCCTAACCGCACAAGGGCAATGTCAATCCGAAAGCAAAATCCGGGATATTGCTCTGGAAGATGTTATAATCCAACTAACTGGCAGGAGAGTAAATGCTTAATGGTGTTCAGGCGGTTTTATACCGGGAAGTTCATGTATTTCGAAAAAAAGCTAAAAAACAAATTTTAGCCTCCTCTTTATCACCGTTGCTCTTTCTAATTGCTTTTGGTTGGGGATTTGGGGATCGGGTAGCCGTGGATGGTTTACCCTATATTCTATTTCTGATACCTGGCTTAATAACCATGAGCAGCTTAAATCAAAGTTATAGTATCGCACAGGAAATTAATATTTCCCGATTTTATTTCCACGTTTTTGATGAATTCTTAATTGCACCCATATCTCATATTGAAATCATCATTGGAGAAGTTCTTTACGGAGTGTTCAAAGCTTCAATCAGTGTCTTTTTAATTTTTGGGTACGCCTTTTTATTCGGGGTGGATCTTAGGATCAGTGCTTCGTTTTTCATAATCATATTGATGCACTCTTTTATGTTTTCACTGTTGGCTATAACCGTTTCCATGTTGATTAAAGACCATGGTAGTCAGGCACAGGTGAATACATTTGTGATCACACCCATGATTTTTTTATGCGGTACATTTTTCCCGGTGGACAAATTACCCGCCTTTTTCAAAGTGATCGTTCATTGCCTGCCGTTGACTTATTCAACGAAGGTGATTCGTGCATCTTTAACAGGTGGTGAGATTAATTTGGTTTATATCGGTATTATGCTGATTTTTATGTGTACGTTTTTTTTGACGGCACTTTATGCAGTAAAAAAGGTTGAGGCATAATATTATGACAAAAAATCTAACGATATTTGTACTATTAATTGCTTTTATTATTGTCTTTATATTAGCCCTGTTTTGGGGTGCCGTTAATATGGATTTTAGTCAGCTTTCAGAAACTGATTTGGATATTCTTATTTATTCCCGCCTCCCCAGGGTTCTACTGGCAGGTTTAGTTGGCGCTTCCTTATCGCTGAGTGGTGTACTGTTCCAATATGTGATGAAAAATCCCCTGGCAGATTCTTTTACAACCGGTGCTTCAGCTTCCTCAGCCATGGGAGCCGTGTTGGCTATTTTATTTGGCTTAGGATATTTAATCCCTGTTTTCGCTCTAATCGGTGGTGTTATCGGTTTAACCGTTGTTTATAAGGTATCTTCGGTAAAAGGCCGGGTACAGCCGATCACAATGTTACTAGCCGGTATTGTCGTCAGTACTTTTGCTTCTTCTGTTATTAGTCTGATGAAATATATAGCAGATGATTCAGTGGCTTCCATTATATTCTGGTTAATGGGTGGGTTTCAAGATGCATCCATGCAGCAGGTAGGGGTTTTAACTACTGTTTTAATCATCGCCTGGCTGGCCATCCGTAAAAACTATTTGAGCCTGGATATTATTTGTTTTGATGATTCAACAGCGATGGCTTCCGGTGTCGATGTTCATCCTTTACGGAAAAGAATATTTTTTATAGCAGCCTTGTTAACAGCTATTTGTGTTGGGTATGCCGGAATTATCGGATTTGTGGGCTTGATTATTCCCCATATGGTGCGATTATTTAAATTTGTAATAGCATCTGAGCTGGTACCCATCAGCATGTTATTTGGTGCTATTTTTATGATTTTGAATGATCTTCTGGCCCGGGTAATCTTAACGGATGGCCAGGAACTTTCTGTTGGAATTTTGACATCTGCGATTGGTGGCGCCTTCTTTTTATATTTATTAATGAAACGGAAAAAGGAGTTATACTATTTTGATTAATATAAAAAAGATGTCTCTTCAACAAGGAGCGTTTTCACTGGAAATTGATCGACTGACTATTAAACCAAATCAGTTAGTAGCGGTCATGGGGAATAACGGTAGCGGTAAATCCACTTTTTTATCAGCACTTTCCGGACTGAAACCTTTTACCGGTGACTATCGGCTGGATGAAACCCAATTTGTAGATCTAAGTAAGCAGCAACAGTCTCAAAAGATCAGTCTTTTACCACAGCATGTCTCATTAAATATGCCCTTTGATGTCAACTATGTGGTACTAACCGGGCGTTTCCCCTATGTTTCTGGAAATGCTTATTCAAAAGAGGATCAGGACTTAACCGATCAGATTATAGATGAGTTTGATTTAGGCGAACTGAAACATCGACAGTTTAACGAACTGTCAGGTGGAGAAAAACAAAGGGTCTTACTCGCCAGAATGATCAATCGGGATAGTTCAATCATATTATTAGATGAGCCTTTGGCCAGTGTTGATATCAAACACCAATATGAAGTGCTAGATATTCTAAAAGCAGGGCTTAAAAACAGAATTATTATGGTTGTCATCCATGACATCCATATCGCCTTGCAAAGCTTTGATCGCTTTATATTCTTTAATAAAGGCAAACTGGTCTATGATACGGAGCGCGCTGATCTGGATGCGGAAAAAATCTCTGATATTTTCCAGGTAAACATCTCCTTTGAAAATATTAAAAATAAACGATTAGTACAGGTAGAAAATGCCCAGTTATAAAAATATTACGGCTAAAATTATTTTGCTGACCGGGATATTATGTTTCTTCTCCGGCATTGGGTTAGCCTACGAAAGGATTGTCATATTATATGCCCCTGTCAGTGAAATCGTTAAACAGCTGGTTGGAGAAAAAGTTGTCGTCGGTGTTACCAGAACCGATCCTGCTTTTAAAAAAGTCTATAAGGTTGGTTCTCATTTGCGCCCAAACCTGGAATTAATTAAAGCCATTCGTCCGGACTTAATCATTGCTGGTTCCAAACGGGCTTATCCAGAAAAAATGGAGTCAAAATTCTCCGCTGATTTTTTCAGATATGATCCAACAAGCATTGAAGATATATTTAAACTCGTTCAGCAATTAGGCGACTTGTTACAAGTTCCGCAAAAATCAGAGCAAATCATCGCTCAATTGAAAAACAAACTCAAACAAGTTCAACCCTTACCTGACCAACCAAAGGTCGTTTACGAAATCAGTGAACGTCCGCTGCGGGTCGCAGGAAAACCATCAATCATGACAGCTATTATAGAGCGGGCTGGCGGTTTGAATATGATTAACACCAACAAAAAACATGTCGTTATTTCAACTGAGATCGTGGTGGATATTAATCCCGATTTTTATATCTATCAGGACGGGCCCATGAATAAAAATCCCCGTCCACCTAAAGAAAGGAGTTATTTTAGACCACTTAGAAGCAAAATCGTTTTGGTAGATCAGTACCTTTTCAGCAGACCTGGGTTAAATGTGATTGATGCAATTGTCAAATTGAACCAGATTTTTAAAGAACAACTCTAAAAAAAGGAAAAACATGGAAAATTCTATTTATTCAATTGGGCTTGGTTTAGGCGATCCCGAAATGGTTACTGTTAAGGCTGTCAAAATTTTGGAATCCTCAGATATGATCATTGTTCCACAATCCAGCAAGCTGGGGAAAAGTGTCGCTCGCGATATTGTCTTAAACTATGTTGGAGAAGAAAAACTGAATATGTACTATTTCCCTATGAACAATGACCAGGAAGAGTTGGATAGCACTTACCATGGGTTGGCCGTTAAGGTAAAACAGTATTGTGATGACGGAAAAAAAGTAGCATTCGTTACCATGGGTGATCCGACTATTTTTAGTACTTCCAATTATCTTTGTGCTGAACTTATAAAGCTCAATATTGAAACCAAACATATTCCCGGAATTAATACCATTAATACCTTGTCCAATCTTTTGGGTGTTCCGGTGACGGTGAAAGGAGAAAACTTTGGTGTCTATGAAATGCCTTCAGATATCGAAAAAACAGTAGAATTAATTAAGCAACACCCCACCACAATATTTATGAAAGTTAATAAAAGGGTGACAACCCTTCAAAAGGCAGTGCGGGAGTGTCAACCGAAATTTGCCAAACTGGTAGAGAGAGCCGGGCTACCGGGTGAAACGATCTATGATTTAACTGGAGCAGATATGCCGGAAGCACCAGTATATTTATCTTCAGCCATGATTAAAAGGTCATAAGCCTGATTAAGCAACTCTATAGAGCTTTTAAAAAGTTTGGTTGAAAAGGGGAATTGCATACATCTTGTATAATCAATATAATAGCAATCGCTCAATTCAACCAAATATTTTTCTTTTATAAGTTTTAAATGACAGGGTTTTAATGAAAAAGACAATCATCCTTTTATCGTTTCTCGTGCTTTTTCCACTATTTTCAGCCAATGCTTTTGAGTTCTTATTCAAAGATAACAAAGGGCAATATCATTATCGCTGTTTCGATGCTGGTTATATTGACTATTTAATAGTGACCTTTAGGGAAAATGGCATATTAATTAATAGTAAAAAGCATGGGGTGGTATTAAAAAGGAACAAATTAGCTAAACATACCAACAATGCCCATGTCATGGCCAAAATATTTTGCCGTGAAGGACCCGGAAAACAATCCCTGATTCTGGAAAAATAAATTGAAGATCAAGCTGATTAACAACCTGCAATAGTTTTAACTAGTAAATTAAGTATATCATTCCTTACAATAACTCCGAATCCCATTAAAAACAATGATCCTGTAATCTTGATTAAAATTAACTTCAAAATTACTATTTCTCGATTATTCATTTTAAGGCTCTATGGAAACTACCATTTACTACTGGAATTTTTTAAATTGATAAGAATGACAAAATAGGAGAAATAGTAAATCCGGTTCTTTTTGGATATAATCCCTCTACCTGGTTACATAGCACCCATGTACCTACTAATGAGTGATCCTATTTGTTATTATCAACCCAATACATGATTCCTCAAGCCCATCTGTGATTTATATCATATGTATTCTCCAAAAAAATTTGGTGGAGCTTTGATATTTTATCAATCAGCGGAGAGAATCTCTGCTAATTGATATTGCTTAGGTATATCTGCCATAAGCCTTTGATTTTAGACAGTTTACTGATACTGTATAAATGAATGAAAAGTCAAAACGTCAATCTATTTACTCGATATTTCACAGAATTAAGTTAATTAAACTATCAAAACAATTGAACTTTTGTGGTGGAAAAAGAGAAAAAATATTGCTAGCTTAAAGACCAAAAAACAAATTGAAAAGCCTGATAATGAAGACAGTGGTTAAAATATTGCATCGAAAACCGCTTTAATTATACCACACCATAGCAAATGGCAATACCTGACGTTTTTTCTCCATATCACAAACTACTACTATATGAATGCAACCAGGTAATATACGAATGAAACAGGTCAAGTCAACATATTCACAAGAAAATCTTCTAAAAAAACTTGAGGAAGTAGAACTTCATAATCAACAACTTAAGGATCAAGTTTCACAACAACAGGTAGAAATTGACCAATTAAAAAAGTTTGAGGCCACTAGTAAAACAAAATTCAAGTTTTTACTGAATATCAATCAGGAAATCAGAACACCACTTTCTAGTATTATTGGTTTTTCCCAGGTTATCCAAAGAGATATGCGTTTGGGGTATATTGAACAAATTCCAGATTATCAAAAATTTCTCAATAACATTGAAACCAGTGGGAAGCATCTATCTGAGATTCTCAACAGCGTCATTGATATTTCCGAGATTGAGAGTGGGGAATTGTCCTACCAAGA
>Ga0307989_1000571_pt1 | contig 23375 bp, 20 predicted proteins | sample EllFjometagen185_FD_203164 | JGI IMG/M metagenome (GOLD analysis project Ga0307989, IMG submission 203164) | Marine microbial communities from Ellis Fjord, Antarctic Ocean - #185 | ecosystem: Environmental > Aquatic > Marine > Unclassified | place: Southern Ocean | collected 2014-10-08 | reverse complement strand
CGAAAAATTGCTTATCGATTATTAAATAGAACGGGATATGATATCCGATTTCGGTTTGATAATGAGGTGTACTATTTTCGTCAATTAAAAGATATTTGCTTATCTCTAAAAGAAAAAGGGTTGATCCAAAACGGAACGTTGGTTCATCTGATGGATAAATTAATTGAAGCCTGTTCATACTATCCGACATATGATTATCTTCACCAGTATCTTAGTAATTCTAAGGAAATAAAATATTATTCAGATGTTTTCCCCAATTAAAAAATAGATATATTATCAGCTATCTGGCTGGTATCGAATTTTGGATTGAAACGATATCAATCGCAAGAGCTATTTTAGGGTAACATCCTCACTAATATTCCACTCTTTTTCTATACATTCCGGTACATAGAGATCCTTGGCTCTTCCTTTCGCCCAGGCCAATATTTCCTTCTCTTTTGCTGCCTGAGTACAAAGAAATTTGGGTTCTGTAATAATTCCAACTCGAAAGAGATCCAGTCTGTCAGAGTCCCAGCATGTTTGAATAGTTACCTCTTCCTGGGTCAGTCCATCTGTATGAAACTGACAAGCACGGTAAAGCAAGTCAAATTCATCATCACTCAGGTCGAATAGTTTGCCACGTAACGTTTTTGCATATTCAGCTCCTCGAAGACCATGATTGTTATCTCTCTTTTCTTTGGTTCGGCGAGAGTCATGAAAAATGGCAAAAAGTTGTACAACAGACGTGTTTGCATTTGTCGTTTTAGCAAGGCGTCGTCCAATTTCTAAAACCCTGGCCCAATGGGATATTCCATGTATTCCGAAGATCGATAAATCATACTGATTGAGTACCGTTTGAATAAGTTTTGGTGTTAAAATCTTTTTCATATTAAAAAATCAGGAAGAGAAAGGTGAGGAAATAGAATGCAATATCATCGATGATTTGCTCAATTTTATAAAAACGAATGATTTTGAACCGGATATTAAAGAACGAATCAGATATGTTGATCAACAAAAAAGTGTTTCTTTTCTTCACAAAAAAACATTTTTATACTATGTCTTATAGGATATCCAGATAAAACGTAGGTGACTTGTCTCCAGTTCGGCCCTGTCAAAAAAGGGGAGATGATTAAAGTAGAAATAAATACTCTCATAATCATCAAAATAATACCTGTTTTAAGGATAGACAATACCTGTTTTAAGGATAGATTCTATCATAAGCGTTTGATATAGGAATACAGATATCTTAACGCAAGTAAATTTTTCTATTAATGGGAGGTTCAATGCATAGCAGTCATAATGACCGAAATATTCATAATATTGCCGTATTAGGAAAAGACGGTGTTGGTAAGTCAAAACTTGTTAAGACTTTATTACAGATTCAGACAAAATCCGATGAAGTCAATATCATTGAAACCCCAGAAGAAAAAGCTCGAAGTTACACTATCTTTAATAAATTTTATCATTTTGACACAGGGGATGAAGCAGTCAACCTGATGGATACGCCGGGAAATACGAATTTCCTTGCCAGTATTAATGTTGCTGTATACGCCAGTACCTGCGCTGTGTTTGTGACATCACCGGCAGGTGGGTCGGAATCCGCCTTAAGAATCTGGGAAGCTATTGAAAAATATAATAAACCCAGAGCTATTTTTGTAAATATGCTGGATGAAGATGAAGGAAAACTGGAGGATGCGTTACAATCCATTGAAGACAGTTTTTCTGTGAAACCAGCTGTACTGTATATTCCTTGGTATAATGGCGATAAACTGGGCGGCGTTATTGATATCATAAATATAAAACTATTCAAAGAAGAAGCAGGCAAAATAACCATTGAAGATGTTCCCACAGATGCCATGGATGAAGTTGAACTTTATCGTAGTGCAACTTACGAAAGATTGGCAGAAATGGATGATGAATTGATGGAGTTTTATATTGAAGAGAAACCGGCTCCGGATGAATTGCTAGTGAAAGTTCTCTCTGCGGGTGTTAAATCATGTGAGATTACGCCTGTCCTCGTCGGATCGGCCTTGGAAAATATCGGAGTATCAACACTTTACGATTTTATCAAAACCAATTTTCCTTCGTTTAGTAGTGGTCCCATTTGGAAAGGTAAGGCGTCAAAAGAAGAAGAGGCAGAACCTGTTGAAAGAGCCCCCAGTAAAGACGAACCATTTGCCGGGCAGGTTTTTAAAACGGCTTATGATCGATATATTGGTAAACTGAGTTATATGCTGGTTACTTCCGGTGTGTTTACAAAAGGTATGAAACTCCATAACTCATCTATTGGCAGAAAAGTACAGACCGGTAGATTTTATGTGATGAATGCAGATAAGCCCGACGAACTTGAAGAAGCGGTTCCCGGTGATATCGTGGTGCTGGAGAAAATGGATGATATTGAAACAAATCATACCATTTGTGACTCTGAAAACCTGATCGTACTTGACCCGATAAAATTTCACAATCCCATGTATTCCAACCGTCTTGAAATGACCAACAGCAGTAAGGACGGAAGAACAATGGATGCAATCAATAAAGTTCTTCAGGAAGATCCGACCCTTTCTTTGAAATTTAATAACGAAACCAAGGAAATGGTCTTATACGGAATGGGGTTATTACACATTGATGTTACGAAGGAATACCTGAATAATCTCTATGATGTTGAAGTGAATCTGGCGCCTTCAACCATCGGTTATCTGGAAACGGTGAGAGGAAAAGCAACCGTTCAGGGTAAATACAAAAAACAGAGTGGTGGTCACGGACAGTATGGTGATGTGCATATTATTCTTGAATCGAACCCAGGTAAAGGATTTGAATTTGTGGATAAAATTGTTGGGGGTTCAGTTCCCAGAAACTATATCCCCGGTGTAGAAAAGGGTGTTGTGGAATCTTTGGACACAGGTATTTTGGCTGGATATCCAGTCGTTGATGTTAAAGTGACACTTTTTGATGGGACGTACCATGCGGTTGATTCATCGGACTTTGCTTTTCAAAGAGCAGGTAGCATGGCTGTGAAAAAAGCACTGCCTGAAGCTAAACCGGTAATTCTTGAGCCGATTATGGAAGTTGAAATCGATGTTCTCGAGGCAGATGTTGGAAAAATTGCCAAAGACCTATCCGGACGTAGAGGAAAGGTCAGTAGTTATTCCTATGGCAAACTGACAACCGTGATTCATGCAGAAGTACCGCTGGGAGAACTTATGGACTACACACCCACTTTACGTGGATTAACTGTAGGGTTGGGATTGTATGACATGAAATTGAAATCTTATGAGGTTTTGGCTTCGACTTTGGCAGAAAAAGTCATTGCAAGTCGTTCAAAATCAGAAGAATAAGATCATCTGAGAAATTAAGATCAACGCTTTAAGGGCTTTGGAGAATTAGCAAATAATGCTTTTTTCCAAAGCCCTTTTTTTTTGTTTGAAGGGTTTATTGTTGGTTTATTTTATTATCCTGATCAATCTATTGTTTTAAAATGCTTTATTCCTGTTTTTTGGTAACCGTTCATAGGTTCAGTGTTCATTGTTCAAAGTTGTTTTTATACAGTTTTTAGATTTTTCACTCAAGAAAAATTGGGTAAAAGGATTATGTGAGAGTTTAAATCTTTTGAAAATGGTTAAACAAAAATTAAACCGATAATTTGAGTAACAGTTAACATATTAATGAATTAGATGTGCATTGGAACTTTGAACTTCTGAACTTTGAACCCCTGAACGGTTATGTTTTTTGTGAAAAACAACTTCATTTGTGTGTTCATTTTTCGCTAAGGCATGTCTTTTGTATTATTACTCTAAAAACACCGAAAGGTAAATTTCTGAGAAGAGGTATATGTTCAAATTTTCACTGCAGACAGCTTTAAATGTGCGTTCACGCCAGGAAAAATTAAAGATGAAGGCACTGGCGGAGAAACTGGCAGTTGAACAGGGTATCCAAAGTCAGATAGAACAAATTTTGCAAAATACAAAAGAATCGGAATCAAACTTGAATCACGCTAAAGAGTCAAGAATTTTTAGTGTTGACCAGATGTTATTTCTCAGCCGGTTCAAAAATAAGATGAAAGTCGACTTGTCCAAGTGTCATGAGGAATTGGAGGGTGCCAAAAAGGAAGTTTGGGACAAACAGCAGGACCTCATTGAAGCCAGTAAAAAAAAGAAGACCCTTGAAATATTAAAAGAGAAAGAAGAAAAAAGATATCTGGAAAATATTGCCAATATTGAACGAAGAAGTATGGATGAAATTGCCGGTAATCAGTTTGTTCAGAAAACAAGAAATGCAGAATCACTTAGCTGAAAGGAGCCTTGTGCGGAAACAATTATTGTTTCTTTTACTTTTAGGATGGTTTTTGATGGGAACCAATACAGCCTATTCGCTTACCATGGCCAAAGGATGGATCAATAAGGTTCGCCCCGGGACCTTCGAAATGGCGGACGCTTCCTCTGATATTGACGGCAATAAGGCCCGGGTCTTTTCAGAATCAGAAATGAAAGTCCTGACAGCTTTGTCAAAAAGAGAAGTGGCGTTACGAAAAAAAGAAGCACTTCATCAACAACGCGTAGCGGAATTAAAATCATTGTCACAACAAATTGAACAGAAACTGGACCAGATTCGTAAGTTGACTGCTGATTTTGAAAAGAGAAGAACAGCTCGGAAAGAGATGGATGAGCGTGACATTACAAGAATCGTGAAGTATTACGAGTCAATGGATCCGGAACGTATTGCCGTTTTTCTGAATCAAATGGACCGGTTGACGGCAGCCCAGATTGTCATGCGGATGAATCCTCGAAAAGCATCTGCTGTATTTGAACTTCTTGATCCGGCGGTTGCTGTTGATATTACTGAAATTGAGACGGGTTTTAAAAAGGATCGTCTTTTGTCCCAGAGTAATTAATTTTTTTAGTTTTTGAGGTTTTCACGGATGAAAACTGATAACTGAATCCAGGTAGGAGAAAAAAAATGAATGTTACACAGCCCCATCTGACTTCTCAAAAGGCTTCATCATCAAATTCCTCCCATGTCAATGCGAGTGCAATTGATACATTTCAATTTGAAAATCAACTGGATAAGGCAGAAAATGATATTGGCCTCTTTGAGGAAGTGGAAACCGAACGAAATGAAGACAAGATTTACCATGAACAGATTGTAAAAAAACGAGCTGAGGAAGATGAAGAAAACAAAATGATTGGAGGGATGGCCAGTCATGCTGCATGGGAACAAGTGCTGAGTGAAAATAGTTTAGAAGAGCAATCCTCCTTTAAAAGTTTTGAAAATGGATTAAAAGAGCAGCATTTGGATGTTAAAAACGATATCCATAACAATGCCATCCAGCAAAAGCTTGGTGTTAGGAAGGCCCACCTAAATACCCCCATTATTCAGGAAGCTGAAGGTTTTGAAAAAAATATCAATCTCTTTTCTGAAATGATATCCGATCAGAGTAGTGAATCTGAACAGGCGCTCAATAGTAACGAAAAAAATGGCCAAAACAGTAGTAAAGAGCTCTTCAGCGCAACCCAGCAAAGAAAAGTGAATATACCGCTGCCCGGTGAACTATCAAAAAACAATCTGGACCAGAAATTTGACCTATCTGCTGTAAAGGGAATGGAAAATCGTTCAAACGGACAGTCTTCGCAGAATTCCCAGCAAAACAACACATTTATGTCAAATAAAAACCTGCAAATGAGTAAGGTGAGTGGGGGAAAAAATAGTACTTCGGTATCTAATACAATGAAATTTTCTTTATCTGAACTGAATCCATCTTCAAATAAAAATGCAGCGATAGAAACTGAAAATCAAGTTAAGGCAACTCCCAGGCAAACTGCGGAACAGACGGATATTAAAGAGGTCGAAAACAAGGTTCGATATATGATATCAAACCGAAAGGACGAGCTGATCATGAAACTGGCTCCGGAGCATTTGGGAAAACTTGAAATCAGGTTAAAAAAGGAAAATGATAAGATGGTTGGGAAATTCAAGGTTGATAACCAGGAAGCAAAACGCATTCTTGAATCACAAATCTCCCAACTTCAACAGAGTTTGGAAGATCAGGGAATTCATGTTGAAGAGTTTATTATTTTAATGAATGAGAGTGGCAATTCCAGCCAATCATTCTCATTAAATGAGGAATCTTCTCAACAACAAAAAGCTTCGGAAAAAGGATCACGTTCAACCCTTCAGTCTGGCAGGGAGGAACATAAAAGTGGCTCAACAGACCGTAACAGAACTGTCGCAGATTCCAAAGTCAGTATTCTTGCATAAATTTCATAGCGGAAGGAGAGATCAATGAGCATTGATACACAAACAGGGATTTCGCAGGCACAGAGTTTTTTGCGGAATAAGGCGACCACTTCAACAAAATCTGAAGGAGAGTTGGGAAAAAAAGATTTTATGAATCTCTTTTTAACTCAGATGAGCAACCAAAATCCTACTGATCCTATGGATAGTGGAGCGATGATGGGTCAACTTGCCCAATTAGGGACCATGGAACAGCTGGAAAATCTGAATAATCAGATGAAAGATTTGAATAAGACTCAAAATGGTATTTCACGTTATCAGTCCTTACAATTCCTTGATAAAGATGTGATGACAGAAACGGAAAACGTTCAGATTAGTAAAGGTAGCAGTAAGCCTGTTTATTTCAAGCTTGATCAGGATGCGGATAAGTTAAAAGTGGTTGTTGAAGATATGGAAGGCATCCCTATTTTTAATCAACAACTCGGACTTACCACAGCGGGAAAACATCAGTTTTTGTGGGATGGTACAAACAACGAAGGGACTTTAATGTCTGATGGTAAATATAAAATCAGATTCCAGGCGGTAGATGAACAGGGAAATTATTCTTCTATTAGCGCCTTTGATTCCGGAAAAGTTGCCCAGGTTGAGTATCGAGATGGAAAACCATGGATTAAGACACAAAATGATATCATGCCACTTTCCAATGTTAAATCAGTTGATATGTTCTCAAAAAGAACGTTTGGAAACGCAGTTCCTCTACCGTTGGTTCATAATTTGTCACCAAAGGATGGAAAAGTGAGTGGTAATGAAGCTAAAGATGTTAAAATGAAATAAATTTACTCGTTTTATATAATTGAAAAAAAATAGTAAAGTGAGTCATGATTTAGTAGTTGTGATGGATTGGCTTATTTATCGATAATTCCAGATAACCAGTAAATATCATGGAGGAAGTTGTATGATTGGTTCGTTGTATTCTGGTGCCAGTGGTGTAAAAACTCATTCGGATGCGATGACAGTGACCGGTAGTAATATCGCAAACGTCAATACGATTGGGTATAAATATAACAGAGTTAATTTTCAGGACCTTTTATCAACTTCGGTTGGTGGTGAAACAGCAATTGGTCAAGGAACAAAGATTGGTAACATTCAAAATATCCACAATCAGGGTTCTTTTGAAAACACAGAAACAGAAACAGATTTGGCGATTGATGGTGATGGTTTCTTTGCTATAAAAGGAGATTCCGGTAGGATTTATTATACACGTGCTGGACAGTTTATTTACAATAAAGATGGATTCCTGTCAACGCAGGATGGAAAACTTCTACAGGTAAAAGATGTTGATTTAGAATCCAATGAGAGTGTTGGTCCTTTTAAGAATATCAATATTTTAGATCAAATTGATCCGCCTACAATGACGGGAGATGGAGTTAAGGAAAATACAGGTATCAGAATCAAGGCAAATCTCGATTCAAATTCTAAGATCCCTAAAATACCAGTGGATTATGATAATGTCCGTTCTGATATGTATAATTTTTCAACATCTATTTCTGTTTTTGACCAAAAAGGGGATGAGCATACGATTACCGTTGCATTTCGCAAACTGGAAGATAAACCGGAGGATATTGATCCGACAACCAACCAACCCATCCCGGGAACCGCAATTAAAAACAATTGGCAATGGATGGCACTGGCTCCGGGAGAAATTATTGAAGGTGCATTTCCAGGTGTAATGAAAGCCGTTGGTGGTGGTTTTGTTGAATTCAGTGATGATGGTCGATATATCAATGATACACCAGGTACTATCCAGATTCCGCCTTTACCGGCCGGGGCTCCTCCAGGTACTCCTCCAAATGATCCGGAAATGGTTAGGGGGAATATTGTGGCGGGACAGCCCAGTCAGATTGATTTCAGTTTCGTTGGAGCGGGAGCACCTCCTCAGAAAATTGGGTTTTCATTTGGTGAGGGTAGTAATCCGGAAGATCCACAGGATATTCGAACCGGCTTAAATGGGATAACTCAGTTCGCATCTGATTTTAAAGTGATTGCTGCTGAAGCAGATGGGATAAAATCAGGTAAAATTGAGAATATAAGAATTGAAGAAGATGGAACGATCAATGGTGCTTTTGACTCAGGTAGAACAAAGGCATTGGGAAGAATTGTACTGTCAAATTTTAAAGCAAGAGAAAAGCTGGCACTGAAAGGGGAAAACCTTTATGCCATGACGTATGATTCCGGCCCTGCAATTGTCAATGAAGCCGGTAAAAGTGGAATGGGTAAAATTAACTCTAAAACATTGGAGCACTCTAACGTCGAGCTTTCCAGTGAATTTGTAAAAATGATAGAAGGGCAAAGAGCTTTCCAGGCGAATGCTAAAACAGTGACAACCAGCGATGAGATTATTGCGGATCTGATACAAATGAAGCGATAATATTAAACTTTCAGATAAAGGGGGTATAAATGACTATTTATACCCCCTTTATTTTTTTAAAAAAGCACACTGATTGAATCACCGTTATGAATTCGCTGTATTGCTTTGGCAAAAAGCGGTGCCACAGATAAAACGGTCAGTTTTTTACAAAGGTCAGGCTTGTTACCCAATGGAATTGTATTTGTCACAATAAGTTCATCTAAGGGGCTTTTGTTGATTTTATCCAGAGCATTTCCACTTAAAACCGGATGAACAATGGCTGCCCTGATAGTCTTGGCTCCCTTTTCTCTCAAAAATTCAGCCGCTTTACATAACGTTCCTGCCGAAGCAACTTCATCATCAATAATTAACGCGTGTTTTCCTGCTACATCACCGATTAAATGGGTGGGTATAACAGTGTCGGTGTTTCCCATTCGTCGTTTATCTATTATTGCCATCGGCAGATTTAACCGGTTGGCATATCGGCCAAGATGCTTGGCTTCTCCGACGTCTGCAGCGACAATAACAAAATCTTCAAGATCCTGAGTTTTCAGGTAGTTGCAAAAAACATCAACAGCCAGCAATTGATCAACCGGAACATTGAAGAATCCCTGGATCTGATGAGAATGAAGTTCCATCAGTAAAAATCGGTGGGCTCCGGCGGTTTGATGTAAACGAGCCATTAATTTAGCGGCAATGGAGATTCTGGGCTGGTCTTTTTTATCAGATCGTACATAGGGGAAATAGGGAATTACAGCGGTAATTCTTGCCGCAGAAGCGTGTTTTAATGCATCCAGCAGTATAAAAGTTTCCAGAATATTATCACTGACCGGAGAGCATGATGACTGGATCACAAAAATATCATCTTCTCTAACATTATCTAGAATTCGAACCAGCATATTTTCGTTGCTAAAACGAACGGTCTCAATATGAGACAGTTCAACAGCCATATTATCGCAAACTTCCTGTGCAAAATCGCAGTGAGAACTTCCAGAGATGACTTTTAGTGATCCGCGCATATTTGACCTTTTTTGAAAGTAATTTATCTAAGTTTAATGTTTTTCTTTATCGTAAAAGGAGATGACCTTAATAGCTTTGTTTGGAGCAAGTGTTATTTTAATTTCGTCTCCGAGTTCTGTCTTAATCACATCCGGTTTCGAATCGAAAGAGAGGATATAATCATCACCTTCCGGATACATAACCAGTTTTTGTTTACTTGATATAATTCCGCATGAAAATTCCAGAGATCGTTTCAAGTTCGGAAAAAGCACACTAAATCCAAATACATCCAGTTCATTACTGAACGGGCTTCTTCCGGCGTTGTAATACCATGCATGGCTTCCCATTCCTGTGCAGCAAAGTACCCCTGAACAATTAAAGCTTTGTTCAATTCCGGATTGCAAAATAGAAATATTACAGGTTTGATAAGAGATTTCCTGCCCGAAATAAATATCGTTAACTGCATATCGGTCGATCAATTCTCCATTTATTTCAACCTGTAAGCGATTCCAGTGATCAATTTCGAATTTTTGATTAATCAGATGGTGAAGATGCTCTTCCAGATTCATCCGGTTGGTCGTGGTTAACGCCCCGTAGCTACCTAATCCGCCGCGTGGTTTATAATCTGAATTCATTCCCAGCAGGATGGATGTTTGATAAAGCTGTGCACAGGACAGAAACGTTCCGTCACCCCCACAGCTTAATATCAGATCATTCTTGCCCGGATGGACGGTCCCCATGTCCTTTTCATTGACGTAAATGATCTCTATTCCGATTTTTTTTGATAGTTTTTTCAGGTTGGAAATAAACGAGCGCTGATTTTCATGACTGTCACGAATATGATCCTGCTTTGTTTCATTTAGCTTCTGAAAGGTGATTTTTCGCTGATCCGATAGATGCAGGTAGTCAAATTCAGATAACTTTATAATGCAATAAATATTATCGAAAACCGTCATTTTTGATTACTGGATTATTATGAAGAGACTCATGGTTATACTCAATTGTAGTATACTTTTTTAATTGAAGAAGTCTTTTAATACCTTCATAAACGATTTTTTCATGGGGGTGCTATCTTCTTTTGAAATGGCAGAAAATTCTTCCAGCAATTCTTTTTGCCTGCGACTTAAGTTGGTTGGTACTTCGACGACGATCCTTACATATAAATCACCTCGTCCGGTACTTTGTAAATGCGCTATTCCTTTATTTTTAAGTCTGAAAATTCGGCCATTCTGGGTTCCGCTGGGAATGTTAAGTTTAGCTCGGCCTTCCAGTGTAGGGACTTCTATCTCAGAGCCTAGAGCTGCTTGAGAGATACTGATGGGTATTTTGCAGTGAATATCGTAATCGTCCCGCTCAAAAATCTGATGTTCCAGAACATTGATAATCAAATAGAGACTTCCCCTGCGACCTCCGTTAGTTCCTGCTTCACCTTCACCGGTAAGTTTGACCCTGGCTCCAGTGTTAATACCCGCGGGGATGTTCACCTTGAGTTTTTTCTTGATACTGACTCTACCTCGACCACTACACTGTGGACAAGGAACTCTGATTATTTTTCCGCTTCCCCGGCATTGACTACAAGTGGTAGAAACACTGAAGAATCCTTGAGATATTCGCTGTTGACCTGTCCCATTACACAACGGGCAGACTTCAATATCTTTTGAAGTTCTAGCACCAGATCCGCCGCAGGAATCGCAGAGATCCATTCTAGGGATAACGAGTTCAGTGGAGTATCCGAACGCTGCCTGTTCGAAGGTCAGATCCATGTTGTAAGTTAGGTCGGCACCGGGTTGGCCTTGAGATCCGGAACGACGAGATGATCCTCCAAAAAATTCAGAAAATACGTCTCCAAAAATATCTCCAAAACCAGATCCTTGGAAAGGACTTCCGCCACCTCCCATACTCTCAGCTGCATGACCGAATTGGTCGTATTGCGATCTTCGCTGTGGATCAGAGAGAATTTCGTATGCTTCCGTGACTTCCTTAAATGTTGCTTCAGCAGAACTGTCTCCAGGATTACGGTCAGGATGGTGTTTTAAGGCGAGCTTGCGATATTTTTTCTTCAGTTCGTCTGCAGTTGCAGAACGAGAAAGTCCAAGAACCTCATAATAATCACGTTTCGCCAAGTTGACTCCTCTTTATATGACACTTCATCAGTTGTTTTACGTATATTTCGCCACTATCGAATTTTTATTTAATAGTGTCTGTTTTAGTTCTAATATTATTCAGCAGGAATGTAGAATTAGGATTGACTTTCCAATCCAGTATCTCCTTCAATAGGCTTTGAAGGAGATACAGATGGATACGTTAATCCTTAATTTCCTCAAAATCAGCATCAACAACGTCATCGTCATCTTTCTTGGGTTCTTCTGCGGCTTTCTCTTGTTCTGGATTGCCTTGCTCTGCGCCTTCAGGTCCCTGAGTCGGATCTCCCTCAGTTGCTTTATATAGCGTTTCAGATGCTTTGTGGAATGCCTGGGTTAATTTTTCTGTTCCGGTTTTAAGTGCTTCTGCATCATCTTGTTCCAATGCATCTTTTAATTCTTTGATTGCCTCTTCAATGGGACCTTTTTCTTCTGGCGGTAATTTATCGCCATTTTCTGTCAAGGTCTTTTCACATTGGTATACCAGTGAGTCAGCCTGGTTTTTGAGATCAATCAACTCTCGATTCTTTTTGTCTGTTTCTGCATGTTGTTCAGCTTCCTGAATCATTTTTTCAATATCTTCTTCAGAAAGTCCGCTAGATGATGTAATTTGTATTTTTTGTTCTTTACCTGTTCCCAGATCTTTTGCTGACACGTGAACAATACCATTTGCATCAATATCAAAAGAGACTTCAATTTGAGGAACGCCTCTTGGGGCAGGAGGAATACCGACTAGTTCAAATCGTCCCAGCGTTTTATTGTCCTGAGCCATTTCCCGCTCACCTTGCAGAACATGAATACTTACAGCAGGCTGACTATCTGTGGCTGTTGAAAAAATCTGAGATTTTTTAGTGGGTATCGTTGTATTTCGTTCAATCAGTTTTGTTGTGACTCCACCCAGAGTTTCGATTCCCAGAGAAAGTGGGGTTACATCAAGTAAAAGAACGTCTTTTACATCACCTGTTAATACACCCCCTTGAATGGCTGCGCCAATAGCAACAACTTCATCCGGGTTAACACCTTTGTGAGGCGGCTTTCCAAAGAATTTCTCAACGATTTCTGAGATTCTCGGCATTCTTGTCATTCCACCAACGAGTATGACATCACTGATTTCGTTTGTTGTCACTCCAGCATCTCTTAAAGCGGCCTTCATGGGTTCCAGGCATCTTTCAATTAAATCTTCTACCAGTTGTTCTAGTTTAGATCTGGAGAGTTTAATGTTAAGGTGTTTGGGGCCAGAAGCATCTGCAGTGATGAAAGGAAGATTAATCTCTGTTTCTGTTGAAGAGGATAATTCGTGCTTTGCTTTTTCAGCACCTTCTTTTAATCTCTGAAGTGCCATTTTATCGCTTCTTAAATCAATTCCATAGTCTTTTTTAAATTCTTCTGCCATGAAATCAATTATTCTTTGATCGAAATCTTCTCCACCCAGATGGGTGTCACCATTGGTTGATTTAACTTCAAATACACCATCACCGATTTCTAAAACCGAGACGTCAAATGTTCCGCCACCCAAGTCAAATATGGCAATGATTTCTTCAGATTTTTTATCCAGACCATATGCTAATGCTGCTGCTGTAGGTTCGTTAATCACCCGTAGAACATTTAAACCGGCAATTTTCCCCGCATCCTTAGTTGCTTGTCTTTGAGCATCATTAAAGTATGCTGGGCAAGTAACAACTGCATCGGTGACTTCTTCCCCCAGATAATCTTCTGCTGTTTGTCTCATTTTCTGGAGAATAAACGCTGAAATTTCTGCTGGAGAGTGTTTCTTGTCTCCCAAATCAATATGGGCAAGTCCATTGGAAGCTTTTGAGATTTTGTAGCTTAACGTTTTAATATCCGCTTGAACAGTTGGGGCATCAAATTGTCTACCAATCAATCTTTTTGCTGCGTAGATGGTTCTTTCAGGATTTGTGATTGCCTGCCGTCTTGCTACTTGTCCTGCGAGTCTCTCATCAGTGTCTGTAAATGCAATTACAGAGGGAGTCGTTCTGGCACCTTCTGCATTCGTTATTACTTTAGGATCTCCTCCTTCCATTACAGCGACGCATGAATTGGTTGTTCCCAAGTCAATTCCAATAACTTTTGCCATTTTTTTTATCTCCAGTTGAAGTTATGAGTTTTTAAATAATCGTATGTTTTTTTAATCAATAGTTAAGATTGTTTTTTCTTTGCAACTTGAACCATCGCTGGTCGAATGGTGCGATCATGAAGTAGATAACCTGCCTGAAAAACTTCTGCAACATGATCGGGTTGAATTTCATCTGTTTGAATGACACCCATTGCTTCATGTTTATTCGGATCAAAAAGCTCCCCTTTGGGAAAAATTCGCTCAATATTATTTTTTTCGAAAGCTTCATGGAATTGCTGCTTTACCATTTCGATTCCGGCAACAAATTCCTGCAACTGTTCATTATCACGATCATCTTTAGCCTGATCAATGGCTCTTTCTAAATTATCTAATCCCGTAATTATGCTGAGGGTTAATGACTGACTGGCGAATTTAAAACGACTCTGCATTTCTTGTGTACTTCTTCGTTTGAAGTTTTCAAATTCAGCAAGTAATCGAACGTATTTATCTTCTTTCTCAGCTAACTCTGTTTTGAAACGTTCCTCCATCTCTTCTTTGGTTTCCTCTTTTGGTTCTTCAGGTGAATCCAATTCACCCTCTTCTGATTCTTGCGCATCTCCTGATGGCTCAATTTCATCATCAGCTGAATCTTTTATCGGGATTTCGGTTGATCCTTCCATTTTTGGTTCTGTTGATGAAGGTTGCGTTTCTTCTGTATTTTGTTCCGGATCACTAGATTCGATGTTTTTATCTTTCTTTTCTGCGGTATTCTGAGCAGACGCTTTACTCATGTTATTTTTCCTCTGGCTATTCCTGTAGTTTATAAATTGTCTATTGGAGATTATAACGAATTATTGTTTAATCTTATAAAATAAGAAAACTCTTCCTGTTTGTAAATGTTCAATTTCTAGAATATCAATTAATTCTTTGGAATAACTATCGACATTGATTTGAAAATATATTGAATTTTACCAGACGAGTCTTTAATTGCTCAAGAATTTATCAACAGCATAAGAAAGTTTTTGCGTTGAGTAATCAATTTCAGGGATTATTTTACTGTAGTCAATTCGGGTGGGTCCTATGATCCCAATACTTCCCAATAAGTAATTCTGATTTCCGTAGCTTCCCGCGATAATGCTGCATTGATCAAGACCCTGGTACTTATTTTCGTTGCCAATCTTGATTTGAACACCATCGTTATTCATAATATTTATCAATGTTTTAAAAAGTGCTGTCTTATCGTCAAGAATACCATAGACAGTCTTTAAACGTTCTTGATCGCCAAATTCAGGAAATGAACACATTTTGGAGCGACCCAGTACAAAAATATCATTTTCAATATCTAATTCGAAAGCCTTTTTCCCTAAACGGATTGCCTGAGAAATTGGAAAGTCAATTTCATCACTCATTTTTGAAAGTGTTTCTACCAGTTTTTCACGGATGTCTTTAATCGTAACATTTTCAAATAAATCACATAGTAATTTGCTAATATTATTTAATCTTTCCTGGTCAGGACATTCACGAAGCGGAATGATTTTATTTCGAACCATTCCGATTTTCGTTATTAAGATGATCAAAATCTGCTTATCATTGAGCTTAATAAACTCAATTTTCTTCAACTTTGAAACAGAAGCCTGAGGGGATAAAACAACACTGGTGCAATCAGTTGCATTGGTGAGCTCTGCGATAGCCTCAACCAGAATATCTTCCAATCTGGAGACATTGAAGGTTTTTTCACTGATGTTGGGTAATTCCGTTTTTGTTGTATTATTCTCTTCGTTATTAAGAATCTCATTTATATAATATCGGTAGCCCAAATCTGTAGGGATTCTTCCTGCTGAAATATGAGGCTGAACAATCAATCCCATATCGGTCAGGTCAGCCATTATGTTTCGAACAGTGGCAGCTGAAATTTTGATGTCGACCAGCTTGGTCAAAGCTCTGGATCCGACAGGTTCCGCTGTTGAGACGTAATGAATAACAATCTTTTCTAATATCGCTTCTGTTCTTGGATTCATCATGTTGTAGATAATAAATGTAGAAAACCGAACACTTGCTGTACTTTGCGTTGAAAATAAATAGTAGACAAGTTTGAATGTCGGTTTTTTTAAAGGTATTAGCACTCTTTTCGACTGAGTGCTAATAATAATGCATTTTGGCTCCTCTTGTCAATTTACAACTTGATGTAAGTCACAAGAAGATTGTTTAATCCAGTAATTTATCAGTTAGTATTTCACAGTTCATAATATCTAGTAAAATGAAAAAGGGAGTAATATCTAATATCATGATATAATACAATTATGAACAGATTATCTCATTTTAGAATTCGTGAGCAATCAGGGTATGAGCGAGAAAAAATTGAAGAGTAGCTGTTCGTTAATATAGCCGCAGATTTTATCTTGAACTGCTTTTTATACGGGTATTTGATTCATTTGGTTCAACTTGATCTCAATAAATTCAGGAATCTGAATATTCTCTAAAATTCCCTTAAGACCCAAAACGGGTGGAATATTGATAACCCGGTGATAGCGATTTGAGTTTTCAACCTGCGAAACTTCAAATGGGAGAACACTCAAGGGGGAGAAACGGAAAGTGAGAAAAGTATTTAGCAGTTTGTTAACAAATGTCTCTAACTGCTCTGGATCATTTGCAACGATTGATAGTTGATAATACTCAAGGATATCTTCTTTTTTCTCTATTTCACCGCTCACCGGTAGGAGATATGAGACTTTTTTCAACCGATATTTTCCTTGACCGACGCGAACACATTCGGTTAAGTCAATTGGTAATCCTACAGATAGATCCGGTGGAAAATCAAGAATTCTAAGAGAGATAATAGAGTTATCAATGGTAATCACTTTTATAAAACGCGGTTCCTCTTCTTTCTGAGGTATGGAGATAATAACTCCCATGGAAGGCAAGGATTGAGTTTTTTTGGATTTAGATTCTCGATGATTAAAGGGAATCATCTGAACGCCAAATTCCAAATCCAATAGTTTTTTGGCCTGAGATTCTTTTATCAATGACTGGTAATGCCTGTAACTGCAAGCATGGTATCTCCACATGGAATTATCATAATCAAGAAAAGTAGGCGAAGTATCCGCGTCGTTTCTATAAATGAATGATAAATTCTGACACTGAGGGCAATAATGTGGAATAACTAAGTGATTAAGTGACATTTTTTTAATTTATTTGTGAATGAATCCTTTTTTAGTACCTTATGAGTAAGTTCCCACGTTTTTTGGCAGAAAATATTTTAAAGGTACTAATCCTGTTTATCAGGGTTAGGTTGTAACCAATCCATATTACTTTGTAGCTTGAATTAAAAAAGATGACAATGATTAATAAGAGAAAAGAATGAAGGAGAGAAGTTCAGTTGTTGTTGAAGAGTATTTACAAGTTATCTATTCTTTACTTTCTAACAATAAACCGGTGAAAGCAGTGAACCTGGTTAAATGGTTGAAATCCAGTCCTTCAACTGTACATGCAACACTTTCACGAATGAGCCGTGATGGTTTGATTCTCATTGGGGGAAAAAAGGAAATCAGCTTGACGGATGACGGCTTTTTGCAGGCTGAAACACTGACTCGCAGACATCGGTTAGTCGAGACTTTTTTGTGTGACACTCTTGGCATTTCCTGGCATGAAGTACATGCCCATGCGCATGTACTTGAACATGGATTAACCCCGCTCATCGAAGAAAAACTGGCTGAATTTCTTGGATTTCCTAAGGTTTGTCCTCACGGAACACCACTTCCTGGTGAGGATAGTCATCTTCCAAATGACTTAGTAAGTTTGGATAGTGTTGAGGCGGGTTCAAAAATTCAAATTGTGATTATTGATAAATCATTAGAAGAGTCGGCAAAATTGCTCAAGTTTTTGCAGGAGAAAAACATTGTGCCAGGGCAACAGCATTATGTTACAGAAAAAATGGATGTTACAAAAACTATAATATTGGAAACGGGTGAAGAAACTGCAATTTTGACATTTGATATTGCGGCAGAAATTGGTGTCATTGTTGTGCCAGAGACTTAAATATACTTGCTGACGAGAAGTGAAAGTCTCTCTTTCGTTTCAGCTGGAATCTTCTCTGGGCTGGTCATGATAGCACCCTGTAAAGCGCTTTGGTCAATACAGGGAGTGTTGCCGGGATTAAAATCGGTCAGTAGTTCTTTTAAAATGAGCTGTGTATTTCGTACATTTTTACGCACTGTATCCAGCACCATTTCCACAGATACATCGTCCTCTGATTCATGCCAGCAATCATAATCTGTTGAAAGGGCAATGGTTGAAAAACAGAGCTCAGCTTCTCTGGCTAGCTTTGCTTCCTGCAGGTTTGTCATACCAATAACAGAGGCGCCAAAGCCCCTATACATCTCTGATTCTGCGCGGGTTGAAAACATTGGACCCTCCATACAAACATATGTACCACCTTGATGAACAGTCACCCCGACTTTTTTTACTGCTTTTACAATTTGTTCGCTCAGGTTTTTGCAGACAGGATCACCAAATGGCAGATGAGCAGCGATACCATTTCCAAAAAATGTTGAAGGACGATCCTTAGTTCGATCAATAAATTGGTCTGGAACAACAATATGACCGGGTTCAATTTCCAGTTTCAGACTTCCAACTGCGCTAACGGCAACGAGATGGGTTACGCCTAACGATTTCATTCCCCAGATATTCGCTCGATAGTTAATCTCTGAAGGTAATATGGTATGACCTTGTCCATGTCGAGGAAGAAAAACAACCTCTTTACCTGCTAGTTTTCCAAGAATAAAGTCATCTGATGGTGCTCCAAAAGGTGTATCAACAGACTTAAGTTCAATTTCAGTCAGATCTTCCATTTGGTATAATCCACTACCCCCAATGATTCCAAATTTCATATTTTTCCTTTACGATTTGTGGTTACTATTCGATTTGTCTTTCGTTACTTTAGCTTTTTATGGCTTTTAACCTAATCTAAATACTTATTAAATGACGGGTATCATTTTATAGCTGTATTTATTCACTGTATAAATAGGTTAAGCTGCTGAATTAAAAACGAAAAAATTAATGGTAAACGAATTTTTAAACATATGTTAATAGCTAACCATATGTGACTTGTAGGATTTTGACAATTATTATAAGCTTGAATCTTTATTTACAACCGGAAACAGGCATTGGACTACCGCAGATTCGATACAAATCGGTGGTTTTTCTGTCGATCTTACCCGTTAAACACCGGTTAGAAAATAATTATTTAATAGTTACTGCCTTGCAAGTAGACGAAAATTTTTACCAATTGACTAAAGTGGATGTTGAATATGAAATTATTTGATGAGTTAACAGAACGTGGATTAATTGACCGAACAACTTCGGATGAACTGAATGAAAAACTAAATACCGGAGAAGTAACGTTTTATGTTGGATTTGATCCCACCGGCAACAGTCTTCATGTTGGGCATTTTGCAATTTTGAATCTGATGAGAATTCTTCAAAAAGGAGGGCACAAACCCATAGGAGTCATGGGCGGAGGAACCGGAATGATTGGTGATCCCGGGGGAAGAAGTGATGAGCGTAATTTATTGACTCAAGAACAAATTGAAGAGAATATTTTGGGTATCCGTGAACAATTATCTCATTTTTTGGATTTTGAAGAAGGAAACAAAGCCATCCTGGTAAACAACTATGAATGGTTATCAAAATTTAATCTTATTGATTTTCTAAGGGATATCGGTAAGCACTTCTCTGTAAATCAGATGATTGCCAGAGATTCTGTCAAAAATAGAATTGAAAGGGAAGGTGAAGGGATATCTTTCACGGAATTCAGTTATATGTTACTGCAGGCAGTAGATTTTTCTAAACTTTGCGAGCTTTATGATTGCACGTTGCAAATTGGGGGCTCAGATCAATGGGGTAATATTGTATCTGGAATTGATTTGACCAGAAGACTGCAAAACAAACAGTTGTATGGTATAACGATGCCTTTAATCACAAAATCTGATGGGACCAAGTTTGGTAAAACGGCATCAGGAGCAGTATGGTTGTCTGCTGAAAAAACATCTCCTTATGAATTCTACCAGTTTTTCCTGCAACAAACGGATGAGGATGTGATTTCATTTTTAAAGGTATTTACTCAATTGTCATTGGAAGAGATTGCTGAGTTACAAAAAAGTGTTGAAAATGAACCCTATAAAAGGTTGGCCCAAAAGGTTCTTGCCAAGGAATGTACTCGGGTTGTTCATGGTCAGGAGGCCTTAGAAAAGGCAATTAACGCATCAAATGTACTCTTTGGAGAAAAAATTGAAAATCTGGATAATCAGATTATTTCTGATATTTTTAAAGATGTGAAATCGATCCAGAAAGCGTTTAGTTGTCTGGAGGAAGGATATTCGCTGATTGATGCCCTGGTGGAAACAGAAGCATGCAAATCAAAAGGTCAGGCACGCAAACTGATTCAGTCTGGTGGAGCGTATGTTAATAATGTTTCCCAAAAAGATATTGAATATAGTTTGACACGTGAAGATCTGGCTTCGCCCTCATATTTGATTTTAAGAACAGGAAAGAAGAATTATCGTTTAATATCATTAAGTTAAGTATAGATTGCGATTATAAGGAACCCCTTTACCTAACTATTGCTACTTGTGAATAGAGAACCTGTTTTAACACTGCCAATGAATAAAGAACCAATGGATTATCCCAATCTTAAAATAAAATTACATTATCCAGAAATGCCTTTACCAACAAAGGCACACTCATCTGATAGTGGGTTGGATCTAACGCTGATTAAGGTAATTGAAAAACGAGACAACGTCTTCTTTTTTGATACCGGGATATCAGTAGAGCCGCCTGAGGGTTATTACACAGAACTGTATCCAAGGTCTAGTATCTATAAAACCGATTTTATAATGGTGAATAGCGTCGGTATTATAGACAACGGTTATCGGGGAATTCTGTTCATGCCCATGCGATATATTGGTGCAGGTAATGGGAAGGATGAAGCAGGAAAATTGGTTGGTAGTCGCGTTGGTCAGCTCATTCTGAGAAAAGTTGAGCATTATGATATTGAAATTATTAAGGATTTAAGTGGATCTGAAAGAGGAGGGAAAGGATTTGGAAGTAGCGGGGCATAATCAAGCTGCGGATAAGAAACTGGCGGATCTAAATGTGGCTATTATTCACTACTGGATGATGACATGGAGAGGGGGGGAAAAAGTGGTGGAGTCCATTTTGAAGATCTTTCCTAACGCGGATGTGTACACGTTGTTTTACGATGAGCAGGTATGTGGGCCCTATTTGAAAGGGCGTAAAGTTTATACATCCCGCTTAAATCTTCCCATCCTGAAAAAACAGTATCAAAAACTCTTTCCTTTGTATCCATTTGCAGTGAAATCTTTGCGACTACAAAAAAAGTATGATTTGATTATCTCATCTGAATCAGGTCCTGCTAAAGGTATTTTTAATCCGGATAAGATTCCTCATCTGTGTTATATTCATTCACCTATGAGATATTGCTGGGGATATACAGATATCTACCTGGAATCTCTTCCTGTATGGGCCCGAAAAATTGCGCGGTGGCGGTTTAATAAGCTCAGGCAATGGGATGAATCAACGATCGATAATGTGGATCTCTATGTTGCCAACTCCCAAAATGTAAAAAACCGAGTGCAAAAGTACTATGGAAGAGAATCCGAAGTCTGTTTCCCCCCCATTGATCTGGAGCTATTTAAATCAGAACCGGGTAAGGAAGACAAAGATTATTATCTCAGCTTTGGAGCATTGACCCCTTATAAAAATATTGAATTACTCATTGATACATTTAATCAGCTGGATAAAAAGCTGGTCGTGATTGGTTCTGGCAGTGAAAAAAATAAGTTGGAGAGTATTTCAAAGAATAATATTGAGTTTAAAGGATCACTTCCTTTGCCTGAAGTTATAAAGTATATACAGCAAGCCAAGGCTTTGCTGTTTCCCGGGGAAGAAGATTTTGGTATGATCCCTTTGGAAGTCATGTCTCAGGGAGTTCCTGTTATCGCCTTAAAGAAGGGTGGGGCTTTGGAAACGGTTGTTGAAAACCCTGAAAAGCCTGAACAGTCTTCTGGTATTTTTTTTGAACTTCCAAACACAGGTTCTCTTTTAACGGCAATTGAAAAATTTGAAGCTCTTGAAGGACAATTTGATCCTCATTGGATCAGACAACATGCAAGAAAATTTGGGGAGGATTTTTTTCTCAAACGATTTAAACAGCTTGTTCAAGAGGTGATTTAACTGGAATCTATATATTTTTACTTCAAGTCAATTGTGTTGTCGGGCTGAATCTCAAGAATGAAAAACTAAAATGTTAAAAAAACAAGCGCGTGTGCTGGTAACTCTTCTTTTGATATTTGATTTACTTCTTATTGGAGGGAGTTGGAATCTAGCCTTTTTTATCAGATTCTACTGGCTGAATTTCCCCATTAACCTGTTGGGATTCCAAATTCCGGAGGCAGCATCAATTCCTGACTTTGCTGAGTATTTCAGGGCGACGTTGGTGGTGGTGGTGATAGGTACTCTTTGCTTCGTCTATTCCAAGATGTACAATCCCAAACGAGTTTCCCGCTATAAGGCCGAACTCAGATCTATTTTAAGAGCAAATTTGTTTTTGTTTATCATTCTAACTGGTATCCCCTTCTATTATCGGGAGTTTTCATATTCAAGAATTCAATCCGTTTATTTTCTGCTTTTAAATATAATTACTGTTTTTTCTTTTCGGTCCATTGTCAGATTGCTTTTATCTCAATTAAGAAAGCAGGGTAAAAATCTGAGACAAATTCTCATTGTTGGGAGCGGAGTTACCGCACAGAAGTTTATTGATAAAGTCCATAAAAATAGAGAGTTAGGCTTTAATATTGTCGGGTATATTTATAGAGACGAAAATCCGACTTTATCGAGTGAATCATATCTTGGGCAGGTATCGGACCTGGCGGATGTAATAGAAACTTATGAGGTTGATCAGGTCTATATTGCTTTGGATTCCAGTCAGCAGTCAGATCTTGAGGAGATCAACCGCAATCTGGCCGAACAAATGGTGGATTTAAATATTGTTCCAGATATTTATCATACCTTAAATATTAATCCGGAAATCCTGGATCTGGATGGTATGCCAATCATTGCGATTCGGCAGAGTTCTGTTGAGGGTTGGAATCGGATTATTAAACGGGGATTTGATTTTTTGGGTGCGATTGCGATTACGGTAATGTTAACACCATTGTGGATTATCCTGCCTATTTTGATTAAGTTGACATCTCCCGGGCCGGTTTTTTACTTTCAGGAGAGAATGGGATTGGATGGAAAATCCTTTAAGATGATAAAGTTCCGATCAATGAAGTTAGATGCGGAGTCAGAAACAGGGGCCGTATGGGCAAAGCAGGATGATGATCGCAGGACTCGATTAGGTACATTTATCAGAAAGACGAGCCTGGATGAGCTTCCACAGCTTTTTAATGTTATTCAAGGCGTAATGAGTCTGGTCGGTCCCCGGCCTGAAAGACCTGTATTTATTGATGAATTCAAAAAGGAGATACCC
>Ga0307989_1000570_pt1 | contig 23389 bp, 32 predicted proteins | sample EllFjometagen185_FD_203164 | JGI IMG/M metagenome (GOLD analysis project Ga0307989, IMG submission 203164) | Marine microbial communities from Ellis Fjord, Antarctic Ocean - #185 | ecosystem: Environmental > Aquatic > Marine > Unclassified | place: Southern Ocean | collected 2014-10-08 | reverse complement strand
AAAGGATTCTAGTTTGGCTTTGCATAAGGTTTTGAAGGCTGGGCATGAGGTTGAGTTTTTGTTGAATATTGTTTCGGAGAATGAGGATAGTTTTATGTTTCATAAGCAGGATTTTGGTTTGTTGGAGGCGCAGATTGATCGGCTTGGGATTGAGACGATTTCGATTGGGACTGCGGGGGAGAAGGAAAAGGAGTTGGATGATTTGCGGGAGTTGATTGGGAAGGTTAAAGATAAGATTGAGGGGATTGTTGTTGGAGGGATTGCGTCGTCTTATCAGGGTGAGAGGGTGAAGAAGATTTGTGATGAATTTGGTTTAGAGTTTATTGCGCCGCTTTTGGATTATGAGCCGGAGAGACTTTGGAAAGAATTGTTGGAGGAGGGATTTGAGGTTATTATGATTAAGATTTGTTGTGATGGTATGGGAAGTGAGTGGATTGGTCGGGTGATTGATGCGGCTGCTTTGGATGAGTTGCGGGTGTTGTCGAAGAAGTTTCAGTTTCGGATGGATTTTGAAGGCGGAGAGGCGGAGAGTTGTGTTTTGAATATGCCGGAGTATTCGAGTAGGATTGATATTGATTTTGATGTGGTTAGTGAAGGAGAGTATAGACATTTTTTAAAAGTAAAAAATATCAGTTCGTAAAATCTTTGATTTTACTGGCAGTAGGCAGTTTGCTTCGCTGGCAGTTCGCAATTGAGATTGCTGACAGTAGGGCTGCGCCAGAGTTAGTTGGGGTTGTTATTTTTTGTTAATTAGAGAAATTGTTTTAAAGTTGGTTTGAGATTTTTATTAATGGAAAATGATTTGGTTATTAGGGCTCGGGATTTTGCTGAGAAGAAACATAATGGACAGATGCGGAAAGATGGGACGCCTTATTTTGGTCATTTAGTTCGGGTTGCGGATATTGTTTCGAAGTTTAAGAAATGTAAGCGGATTGATGAGATTGTTGCGGCTGCGTTTTTGCATGATTGTTTGGAAGATACGGATACGGGGATTTCGGAGTTGCGGGAGGGGTTTGGTGAGGTTGTCGCTTTGCTTGTTGTTGAGTTGACTAGTGATAAGCTTCGAGCTAAGTTGGATGGGAAGGCGAATTATTTGTCTGATAAGTTTTCGAGTGAGAGGGCGATTAGTAATTGGGCTTTGGTGATTAAGTTGGCAGATCGGTTGGATAATGTTTCGGATTTGGCGGAGCGGGATGAGGAGTTTCGAGAAAGGTTGAAGGCTCAGACTTTGGTTTTGTTGGATGCTTTGGAAGAGAAGAGGGAATTGACTACTACTCATAAGAAGTTGGTTTTGGCGATTCGGGGGAAGTTGGAAACATGAAGGTATAGTAATATTAAAGATTAAATTTTTCTTGAATTTCTTTTATTTTTACTTCATCTCTTATTTTTTGATGACTATAAAAATAGTTTGTTTTATCTTTTGAATAGAAAAAGTCTAATACCTCAAAACTTTCGGGATCCGCCCCTGTTATTATTTCTTCATAATTAAAATATACATAATTTTTATCTTTTACATAATTTTCTTCTAATACCTCAAAACTTTCGGGATCCGCCCCTGTTATTTTTCTTAATGTTCCCGCTAGATAATAGACATTATTAATATCTTTTCCGTATTCTTTTTCGAGTTGTTCAAAAGTTTTTGCATCAGCATCATTAATTTCCATACATACTTTTCCGTCGGGAGTATTGTACATCATGTTTGGAGTCATCAGAAAAACGGTGTTATCTCGAATTCCATATATTGGATTTTCTGGGTTTAATGGGGTGACATCTTTACACCATCCTTCTGGATAGCTTTTGGGAGAAATTGCATAATAAAATAGGACAGATAAAAATATCCCAATAGTTATTGTAATAACAATTTTTTTATTTACCATTTAGTTGTTTTAATGTTTTAATGCTTTTTATAGTTTTATTTTTAAAAGAAAGGTTAATTAATTAGCTTTAGCTGTTTTTTTTATGAATATTGTTCAAGAAGTTAAAAAAAAGAAGGAGTTCTCTGGGTTGCCGGATTCTGTTGTTGTTCGAGCGCTTGATGCGGCTAGGGTTGCTAATGTTTTGGAGGAGAGAATTTTAATGAGGGTTGTTTGTGTTATTTTGGTGTTGCTTGGTGGGGCGCTTTTTGTTTTGGGGGTTTTGTTGTGATATGAAGATTGATTTACATATGCATTCTACGGCTTCGGATGGGAGTTGTCGCCTGAGGAGTTGGTTGATTGGGCTATTGAGAAGGGATTGAAGGGTTTTACTATTACGGATCATGAGGTTGTTGGTGGTTCGAAACGGGCTATTGAATATGCTAAGGGTAAGGGGATTGAGGTTGTTTCTGGGATTGAGATTGGGGCGGATGATGAGGAATTGGGTGTTTATGATATTCATATTGTTGGGTTGTTTTTGGATTTGGAGAATGAGGGGTTGTTGGATTTGTCTGAGAGTTTAATGAAGGCTCGTGAGGTTCAGAAGAGAGGGATGATTGTGAAGCTTAATGATTTGGGTTATGAGATTGGTTTTGAGGAGTTGGAACGGGAGGTTAGTGGTGTGAATTATGGTCGGCCGCATATTGCTAAGATTTTGATGAGGAAGTATGATGAGTTTGATAGTGTTAGGGATGTCTTTGATAAGTTGCTTGGGTATAGTGGAAGTGCTAATGTTGTTCAGTGGAAAGAGAGTATGGCGAAGACTATTGAGATTGTTCATGGTGCTGGTGGTGTTGCTATTTTGGCGCATCCTATGTTAAAGGAAGATTATGAGAAAATTATTGATAGGTTTGTTGAGCTTGGCGGAGATGGGATAGAAGTTGATTATTGTTATCTGAATCGGAAGGCTGGTGAGGATGTGGGTTCGGATTTGGTTGAAAGAGTGAGGAAGATTGCAAAGGAGAAAGGGTTGTTGGTTTCGGGAGGTGGGGATTTTCATAGAAGTTCGGATGTTCAGGAGATTGGGGATTATGGAGTTAGTGAAGGGGAGTTTGAAGTTTTGAGGAGTTTTAGGAAAGGATGATTAATATAATTTTTCCATAAAAAATCATAGTGTCTTCGACACATATGATTTCATATGGAAGATATTTTAAAGTTGATTTGGGTTTTTTAGATATGAAGAAAAATTCTAGCACACGAATGAACCCAGATGAGCACGGATTGGATTTAATTAGTGAGGTTCGAAAGAAGAAGGAATTTAGTGCGTTGCCTGATTCTGTTGTTGTTCGGGCTTTGGAGAAAAGTGGGGATGATGTTAAGGAGGCTCGGAAGTTTTTGCGGAAGTATTTTGGGGTGTTTTTGACGAACAAAGTTTTGAAAGGGAAAGGGTATTTGTTGGAGGCTCATATGTCTAGTAAGAAGCGGGACTATCAAAAATTTTATGGGGAAATTTTTGGGGCAATAGGCAATAGGCAATCAGACATAAAGAGTGTTGTTGATTTGGGTTGTGGAGTTAATGGGTTTTCGTATGAGTTTTTGCCGGGGTCTCCGAGATATGTTGGGATTGAGGCGGCGGGGCAATTGGTTAGGCAGATGAATGAATTTTTTGAGGCGAAGGGATTTGATGCTGAGGCGGTTTGTGGGGATTTATTTGATTTGGATTTTGTGGTGAAAACTTTGGAAAAGGCGGAGAAAGATCGGGTTGTTTTTTTGTTTCAGGTTGTTGATGCTTTGGAGAGTGTTGAGAGGAATTTTAGTTTGAAGTTGGTGGATAAGATTATGGAGAATTGTGAATGGTTGGTTTTGAGTGTTCCTTTGGTTAGTCTTGGGGGAGGGAAGAAGTTTGCGGTTAAGAGGAAATGGTTGATGGATTATTTGGAAGATGGGTTTGATATTGTTAGGGATTTTGAGATGTTTGGAGAGAGGGTTTTGATTGTTCGGAAGGGTTAGTTTTTATGAATGATATTTTAGAGAATAGGAGATTTTTTAAGCCAAATAAGTCTGGTTTTTTTATGATATATGTTATTGGGCACAAGAGCCCAGATAGTGATTCGGTTTGTTCTGCTATTGCTATGGCGGAGTTGAAGAGTTTGCTGGGGGAGAAGGCTGAGGCGAGAGTTGCTGGTGAGGTTAATGCGGAAAGTAGGTTTGTTTTGGAGAAGTTTGGTTTGGAGGTTCCTGAGGTTTTGGATTCTGCTGAGGATGAGGATATCATTTTGGTTGATCATTCGGATATGTCGCAGGGGATTGAAGGTTTAGATAAGGCTCGTGTTGTAGGAATTGTGGATCATCATAAGTTGGGGGATGTTGAAACGAGTGTTCCGGTTGAGGTTTTGGTTCGGCCGCTTGGTTGCACTTGTACGATTGTTAAGAGTTTGTATGATTATTATGGTAAGGAAATTAGTAAGGATATTGCGGGAATTATGCTTTGTGCGATTTTGTCTGACACGGTTATTTTTAGGTCTCCGACTACGACTGATGAGGATAGGAAGGTTGTTGAAGAGTTGAAAGGGATTGCGGAAGTTGATGATATGGAGAGTTTGGGGATGGAGATGTTTAGGGTTAAGTCTGCGGTTGAAGGAGTTAGTGCTGGGGATTTGGTACAGAGAGATTACAAGGATTTTGATATGGGAGGACGGAGGATTGGTGTTGGGCAGTTGGAGTTGGTTGATCTTGGAATGTTGGATGGGCGAGAGGATGAGTTGTTGGAGGAGATGGAGAGTTTGTTGGATGATGGGCGGGATGCGGTGTTTTTGATGTTGACTGATATTATGAAGGAGGGGACGATGTTGCTTTGTGTTTCGAAAGATGCGGGTTTGAGGGAGGATGTTTTTGCTGGAGAAGGAGATGGTTGGTATGAAGGGATGATGTCGAGGAAGAAACAGGTTGTTCCTAAATTGGAAGAATACTTTTCTTAAGAAAAGTATTCGGTTATTGGTTTTATTCCATAAAAAATAAAGGTGTGTTCGACACACTTCATTTCTTATGGACACTTGGTTGGTTGAATTTTTTTAGTGGGAAGTTATTTAAGGTATGATAGATATTTTTTATTATGAAATTTCAGAAGAGCGTTTTGGCGAATGGGTTGACTGTTTTGTTTGAGAAGCGGGATGTTGATGTGACAACTGTGATGCTTGGGGTTCGGTATGGTTCGGGTTATGACTGTGTTGAAGAAAAGGGGATGGCGCATTTTATTGAGCATTTGTGTTTTAAGGGGACGGCGAAGCGGAGTGTTAGGGAGATTTCTGCTGAGGTTGAGAGGGTTGGTGGAGATTTGAATGCGTTTACTTCTGAGGATGTTACTGCTTATCTTGCGAAGTTGCCGTCGAAGCATTTGGGAGTTGCTATGGATGTTATTTTTGATATTTTCTTTAATCCGGTTTTTCCTGAGGAGGATGTGGAGAAAGAGGCTAGTGTTATTTGTGAGGAGATTAAGATGTATAGGGATAATCCGATGAGGCATGCGCTTGAGAAGATCAAGATGAATTTGTATGAGGAGCCGTTTGGTTATACTGGACTTGGGCGAAGTGAAGTTGTGAAGAAGATGACTCGTGAGCAGTTGAAGGGAAAGCATGATGATATTTATGTTCCTTGTAATTCTGTACTCTCAGTTGTTGGGAATAATGACTTTGAGGAGATTATTGAGATGGCTGAAGATTTGAGTAGTGGAATTGAAAATAAAGAATGTAATTTGAAAGTTCCTAAAATTGTTTTGAAGAATGTTAAAGATGAGGAGAAGCGTGGGGATTTGCATCAGGCTAATGTTGCGCTTGGTTTTCATTTTCCTAAGGCTAATGAAAAAAGTAATTATGCTGCCGAAATCTTTTCTGCTATTCTTGGACAAGGGATGAGTTCTAAGTTGTTTACAGAGGTTCGAGAGAAGAGAGGACTTGTTTATGGAGTTAAGACTGATTTGGATAATGGGAAGGATTATGGTTATTTGGTTATTTGGGCTGGGACTGATCCGAGTAAGGTTGAGGAAGTTAAGAAAATTTGTTTGGAGGAGTTTGGAAAGATGAAAGATTTGACTGAGGGTGAGTTGGCTGAGGCTAAGGTTCAGGTGATTGGGAATCGGAAGGTTGAGGGAGAGGGAAGTAGTGAGACTGCGGTTGATTTGATTATGTCGGAAGTTTCTGGGAAGGCTGAGGATTATTATGAGTTTGATGCGAGGATTGATGAGGTGACGCTTGAGGATATTGGGGAGTTGGCTGGGATACTTGAGTTTGCGAGCTTTAGCTTGGGGCCTTGATAAGCTTTTAATTTTTTTGATTGTTGTTTTGCGCTTGTTTATTGCTTGTTGAAAAATCCAAAGACTTTTCGCTTGCGTTGTTTTTATTCCATGAAAAATCACAACGATTTTCTTTCAGAAAAACGCTGCACTTTCTCATGGACACTTGGTGATATTGTGGCTGTAGTTAAGAGAAAATATAAGGTAGAAAGATTTGACGGATTCATATGGTTGTTGGTTTTTGATGTGTGTATTGGAGTATGGAAGTTTTTAAGTAGAGGTTTTGGGTTATGGTTTTATGGTTTATGATATTAAGATAGCTATGTATAGTAGGATGAATTTGGCTAGGCCTAAACTTGCGCGGAGATATGGGGAGTGTGATAAGGATGGGCATCTGGATTTGAATGAGAGAGGAAAATGTGAGTATTGTTATCGGAGTATTGATAATGATTCGTTTAAGGGATTAAAGGCTGATGCTGTTAAGCTTGGGGAAAAGATGAATGGATTGCAAGGGATTGTGAAAGAGAGGAGTCCTGATTTTCATAAAAGATATATAGATAGTTTTTTATCAATAATTTTAGATGGTTGCTTGAAGGTGAGGCGAAAAAGGAAAAGATAGGAATAATGAAGAAGAGTATAGTAGGGATGAAGAGAATATAATATAGAAAGTTTTTGAGGGTTTAAGTGATTGTCGGTTTTTGATGTGTGTGTTTTATTTTGGTAATTTTTATAAGGGGTAGTTTTTTGATTTAGGGAATGAGACAAGGATTTAACAGTGGAGCAAATTTTGGAATGAATAGTTGGATAAATCAGAAACAAAAGATTCTAAGACAAGGCACCGAAGGAGTTAATCTTCTCTGTGAAGATGAGGTTTATGGTAAAATTATTAGTGAGGCGAAGAGATGTCTTGATTTATCCAAAGGAAGAATGCTTTGTATTATACCAGAAGATAGCTTTAATCCTGCTAAAGATTATCATCCAATTGAAAATGCTTTATGTGAGGCGGGAATAGGATCTTATTATTTTAAAGGAGCAGGTATTGAAGGCGCTTCTGATTATGAGATTGATCTTAGAGTGATTGGTAAAAGATTCTAATTTGTGAGTTATTTATTTAGAAGTAATAATAACTTTTCTGTTTGTTTTTCGCTTAGAATTTTTTCTAATTGTTTTTCGGTTGCATTGAATATTTTTTTTAGAGATTTGAATTCTATTAGGAGGTTTTGTGCGGTTGTTGGACCGATTTCTGGGAAGCCTTCTAGGATGAATTGTTTTTGTTCTTCTGGAGTTTGTTTTGATTTTGTTTGGCGAAGTGAGAATTCTTGTTGTGGTTTATCTTGGCGCTTTGCGATTTGGATTAGGAATTTTACGGTGTCTTCTTCGTTTTCGGTGTAGATGATTGGGATTAGTTTTGAGATTGCTAGTATTGCTCCTCGGATTGCGTTTGGATGAAGTCTGGATTTGTAGGAGAAATCGAAGCCTTCTAGGATTAGGTATTGAGTTTGGTATTTTTTCATTTGGGAGATTTGCGTGAATAATCTTTTGTCTGTTATGGAGGATTGGAAGTCGGCGTAGGTTTTTCTTTCGATGATTGTTTCGTTGATTAGATAGTCGCCGATTTGGAGGATTTCTTCTGAGAAGTTTGCTTGGAGTTCGATTAGGTTGGCTTTGATTAGGGAATTGTTTTCTCGTTTGTCTAGGGTGATGAGAGTGTTTGGGTTTGGGCAGGTTGGTTGTTTTTTTGTTTTGGATTTTGAGAATATGTTTTCTATTTGTTTCATGAAGAATGAGGGGTTTTGTTGTTTATAGTTTTTATTCTATAAAAAATCACGACATCTTCTTCTCTCAATTTACATTCTCTATAAATAGTTGATATTTTATTTCGAGAAAGTGAATTGTTCGTCACTACATTTCTTATGGAGATATTATGAGATATAGATTTTAGGTTCGTATTTTTTATAATAGTGTATGTTGAGTTTCTTGGAATGGACTGTCGAATTCTTTTTTGATTTCTTGAATTGCAGAGTGCATTCTTTTTTCTTTGTTTTGGGCGACATAATGGAAGGTTTCGTCTAAAGTTTTTTTGGTAATTAGGATTTTTAGTTTTCCTTTGGATAATCTGGCTGTTCTTCCGGCTCGTTGTATTTTTCTTATTGCGGAGGGAATTGGTTCGTAGAATATTACTTCGGAAACCTCTGGGATATCTAGACCTTCTTCTGCTATTGAGGTTGCTACTAAAACATTTATTTCACTTGAGGAGAATTTTTTAATCATCGCTTTTTGTTCTCGCTGTTTTAGTCCGGTTGTTTTTCCTTTGCCGTGTTGTTTGATTGTTTGGCCTACGAAGTTGTCGGCTTTTACTCCCGAGATTTTGTTTAGTTCTTCTGAAATTGTTCGGACTGTTTCTCGGAATTGTGCGAAGATTATTATTTTGGAATTTGGGTCTTCTTGAAATTGTTCGGTTACGATTTCTTTTAGTTTGTTTAGTTTTGGGTGCTCTTGGTTTAGTAATTGAGTTAGAGAAAACGCTTTTGCGAATTCTGGGGCTTTGGTTAGTCTTTGAACTCCCATTGATTTTTTTTCTGCGGCTTGTTTAAAGAGGTCTTTGAGGTAAGTTATGAATGATGAAACTGTTTGGGTTTCTAGAAGTGTTAGGGCGTGGGAGATTTTTAGTGCGGTTGCGGTTGCTGACATTGCTAGCATTTTGTTCATATCTTTTTTCTTTTTGATTTCTTGGATTAGTCGACCTTGGGTTTTTAGTAGCATGGTTTTTGAAGGGTAGCCGAAAAAGATTCCTCTGTGTTTTAGTTCTGCTATTTTTTTATGATAGATTGATTCTAGTAGGAGTTTTATTTCTAGGAATTCTGAGGGGAAGTCGACTTCTATTTTTTCGAATTCTAAATCTTGAAGATATGGTTTTACATCTGGAGAATCTCTTGTTCTTATTTCTACTGCAGAAACTCCTAGGTTTTTGCAGACTTCTTGGATTGTTTTTTTGTCGCCGCCTGGTGAGGCTGTTAGTGCTAGGACTCGTGGATTTTCGGCTTGCATTTTGTAGCGTTGTGCTATGTTGTTGTAGGCGTAGTTTTTTAGGCATCGGTGGCATTCGTCTACGATTAGGAGGGAGACTTCGGATAGGGAGTAGAGTTCTTTTTTGATGTCGTTTGCGATGCATTGTGGAGTGGAGAATATGAATTCTGCGGTTTCCCATATTTCTTTTCTTTTGGTTGCTGCGGTTTTTCCGGTGAAGAGTTGCATATCGGCCCAATCTTCTGGGAGTTGTTTTTTGAATGAGTCGAAGTGTTGTTCGATTAGTGGTTTTGTTGGGGCGAGGATTAGGATTTTTTGGAGTGGGAATTTTTTGAATCGGTCGATTGTTGCCATTAGGGCGATTAGTGTTTTTCCTGTTCCGGTTGGTAGGATGACTAGGCAGTCTGAGTTTTTGGCGGTTTGGAAGATTGAGGCTTGGTATTCCCTTGGGGTCATTTTTAGTTCTTGCATTGTTGGAGAAGAAATTGTTGGTTTATATTATTAGTCCCCAGCCTAGAGTGATTGCGGTTATTGTGAAGATTGTTATCCAGAGTCCTCGACTTGCGAAGAATATTTTTGAACCATCTAGTTTTCCGATTGGAATGATTGACCATGCGATGTAGCAGATTGAGAATTTTGCGAAGAGTTCGAATCCGATGATGTAGGCTGCGATTGCGAAGATTAAGTTTGCTATTAGTCCCCAAACTGCGATCCAGGCCATGTGCCATTCTGTTACTTCGGTGAATCTGTAGAGCCCGTGTCTTCTTGAGGCTCTTTCTGGTTTTGCTTTTACGTCGAATTCTAGTACCGCTAGCCAGAAGATTAATCCTTTTGAGAAGAGGGTAACTAGGAGAGGTAGCCATATCATTGGGATTGGTTTTAGGAAGTGCATGTCTTTTCGTAATCCGTATTGTTGTAAGGTCCAGAATTTTGTTTTGATATCGATTTCGAAATTATAAGCTGCGATTTTTTTTGCTAGGATGTTTATGGTTATTATTATTAGGAAGATTAGGGCTGCGGGGAATAGAATGGTGGTGTTTTTGAAGGAGACAGTTAGGGCTAGGATTATTGAGGCTAGGATGACGATAAAAGGTTCTTTGTTCATGATTTTTTTTAGGGATGGATTTTTATAAAGGTGTCGTTGATAGTATGTGTTTGAGCATAGAAATGTATTTAAATGAAAAGTTTGTTGGTCTTTTATGTTAAGGATAAAAAGACTAAGTGAATCGGTTGGAAAGCGAGTTTATACGGACTCTGGAGACCTATTTGGAATGATTGAGGAAGTTAATCTGATTGATAATAAGATAGATGGATGGAGAATTGTTGTTTCTCGTGAGTCTGGAATGATTGAGATTTTGGGTGGAGCTCGAGGGATTATTGTTCCGCACCAGTTCATTAAGGCGATTGGAGATATAATTATTATTAATAAGAATGCGGTTCCTATTCAAAGGGAAGAGGAAGATATGGATTTTGGTTCTGATGATGAAGTTGAGATGTAAGTTTTAGTTTGTTATGATTTTTTATGGAAGATTTGAGAATTATGTTTTTTTATTGAAGAGAGTTTTTGTAGGGAATTAGGAATCTTTAAATAAGTTTGATTGTTTAACTTTGTATGATATTTGAGAATGTGTTTTTTACCGAGATGTTGTTGCCGTTTTTATTGGTGTTTGTTGTGGTGTTCGCGATTTTGCAGAAGTCTGAAATTTTAGGTAAAGGTAAGGCGCAGATTGATGCGATTGTGGGTATGGTTGTTGGTTTGATTTTGATTGGAGTTAAGCAGCCGAGAGATATTTTGGTTGGGATTTTGCCTTGGATGGCTGTTGGTGTTGCGGTGATTTTGGTGTTTTTGATTTTGTATGGTTTTGTTGCGGGAGACATGAGTAAAGATGAGAATATGCCTAAGTGGTTGAAGTATGCTTTTTTGGGACTTGCTGCTGTTTTTACTATTGGTGTTGTTTTGTATGTTAGCGGAGGATGGGATTGGTTGGTTGATTCTTTTGATGTGGATGGTGATGTTTGGACGAGTGTTGTTATGATTGTTTTGGTTTTGGGTGCAATGGCTATTGCTGTAAAGAGTGGGAAGAGTGGTTCTGGTAGTTCTGATAATAAGTGATTAGACATTCTAATAATAAAAAGTTTGTATGTTTATTTTTTTAATTGGGCTTTTGAAATATTGATTTAATCTTTTTGTTTCCATAAAAAATTGCGTCACCTTCGGCAACGCATTTCTTATGGAAAATTTATTATAGTAAGTGTTGGTTTGGGTTTGGGTTTGAATTTTTGTTGGTTTGAGAAAAGTATATAAATGAGTTTTGGTGAGGAAGAGTATGGCTACGACAATTACTGAGGTTTTGAATATCTGGAATGATATCGGAGTGTTTTCTTATGTGATTCCTTTCCTATTGATTTTTGCAGTTGTGTTTGCTATTTTGAAGAAGACTAAAATTTTAGGTGATGATAATGATGGGATTTTGGCTATTATTGCTGTTGCTTTAGGATTGCTTAGTTTGCAGTTTGATATGGTGAGTGAGTTTTTCGCGGTTATTTTTCCACGGTTTGGTGTTGGGATAAGTATTTTTTTGGTTGCTATGATTTTCCTTGGATTTTTCTTTCCTGATAGGGATGCAAAAAAAGGAGTTGTTAGTAAGTGGATTGGTGGTGTTGTGGCTGCTTTTGTTCTTCTTTGGAGTTTTGATTCTTGGGGCGAGTGGTCTCAGTTTGGATTTGGAAGTTGGTTTAATGATAATTTCTGGGCGATTATTATAGTTGGTGTAGTTGTGGCTACGATTATGGGTGTGACTAAAAATGGGAAGAAGAGCGGAGAATAAATGGTAGAAGCTAGTGTTGCGGCTATTAGTTATTTTATGCCTATTTTTGCATTTTTGTTGGTGTTTATTGTTGTGTATGCTATTTTAGTCAAGACTAAAGTTTTGGGAGATAGTAATGCGGTTTTGCTTTTTGTTTCTTTTCTTTTGTCTAGTTTTTTTATTGTTGAGGCTAGTTTAGTTGAGTTTGTGCAGTTTAGTAGTGCATGGTTTGGTGTTATTGTTATTGGGCTGTTTTTTTTGATTGTGATTTTGGCGTTTATTCCTGGTATTGATATTGGAAAGTTTTTTGGGAAGGGAAATTGGTTTGCCTGGGTTTTGTTGGCGTTACTTGTAGGTTTTTTTATTATTAGTTCTTCTTATGTTTTTAATTGGGCTTTGAATTGGGAAGTTCTTGAGGATTGGTTTGATTCTGATTGGTTCGGTATGGTTTTATTGTTGGCTATTGCTGGTGTTGTGTCTGTTGTTTTGGCTAAGAAGGTTGCGTAAAGGGAAGCTTCTCTGTTTTTGGTTTTTAGTATTTGGTTGTTGGTTTTGTTGTTTCCATAAAAAATTGCGCCACCTTCGGCAACGCATTTCTTATGGAAGAATTTAATTGTATAGTATGTTGTTATTTTATTTATGGAATAGAGATATTTAAAATAATATTGATTTATCTTTTATGTTTTTTCATTTCGTTGACGTTGTCTATTAGTGGGTTCATTAGTTTTGCGACTGTTCCGTGTAGGTTGTCTAGATCTTTGTGTATCATTGCGCTTGATTCTCCGAACTCTCCTATTTTTTCTATTACTGCCTGTTGAAGTCGGTCTATTGAATTTTCTATTCTTTTGAGTCTGTCATCTATGTCGTCAACTCTGCTTTCGGTTTGGTTTTTGAATGATGTAATGTCTCCTGTTTTTGCTTTGTAATTTTCTAGGATTTCTGTTGAGATTTGTTCTGCGATTTGTGATATTGTCTCGATGTCTAGATTTCCTTGTGGCGCGTAGTTGTCTTCTCCTGAATAGGCTTGTGGTGTTTCTTGGTAGTATGCATCCTGAGGTTGTTGTGTTTGTTGAGGAGGGAGTGGTTGTGTTTGTTGAGGAGGGAGTGGTTGTGTTTGTTGCATTTGGGGTGCTTGCATTTCAGGTTGTTGTGGCATTTGTGGCATCTGTTGTTGAGATGCTTGTGGTTGTTCTGGGGGAAGTTCTTCAAATTTGGGTTGCGGAGGTAGAGGAGGAAGTTGTGAAGGATTTTCTGAGACCTGCATTCCTGCGGGTGCTGATGTTGGAGCGGGAGGAGATACGGCATTTTTTACTTTTGCCTGATTGATAGAGTCGTTTATTTCTGTTGGAGAAACTCCTTCGTTTTGAAATTGCGCCATTATTTCATTGTCAGATTTTCCCTGTTTTTGCATTTCCATTACTTTGTCTAAGATTGCCATATTATTTCTTGGTTTTCTTTCTTTTTATATTTATTTTATTTTCAATTAATTCCTCTACGTCTTTTTTTCGCATGAATTCTAGTGGTTGGAAGTCTTTTAGCATTCTCTCTACTATTGCCATTTCTTCTCGTTTTACGAATTTGTTGAATTCGGACAGAAGGGAGTTTGTTGTTTTTCTTATTCTTTCTAGGGTTTCTTTTATTTCTTGGTTGTCGTTTTTTAGTTCTTTTATTTCTTCGTCAACATCTGCTCTTGAAGAGATTAGGTTTTTTCCTAAAAGGAGGACTCGTTCTCGGATTAGTTTGTTTCGTTCGTCTAGGTCTCGGAGTCTTGTGTTAAAGTCGGATAGAAGGAATTTTATTTGGTTGTCTTGGGGTTGGTCGGCCATGTTTATAGAGAGCGCGAGAAGTTTATAATTGTTTAGGATTGGATTCGGTTGTTAGTATTTGGTGGTCGTTGTCGTTGGTTCTATAAAAAATCAAGGAGTCTTGCGACTCGCTTGTTTTCTTGTGGATGGGATTGTGTTTGAAAAAGTTTAGTATAGATATATTTTAATAGATGTTTTGGTTTTTTGATCTATGATGTTTAAGGATGGTGCGCCGCTTTATTCTTACGAGGTTGTGAGAGAGAGTGGTGAGAGTGTGATGTATGTTAATTATTTGGGAGCGGAGCTTGTGCCATCTCTGACTGATTATCCGGATGTGATGGGTCGGACTATTGATAATTTGAGAGAGGAATCGAATATTTCTAGAGTTGTTTTTGTTCAGCAGAGAAATTATTCATATAGTTTTGAGCAGATTAAGATATTGATGGGAGTCGCTAATTTGGTGGATTTTTTAGTGAAGCAGGAAAGAATTGTTTCTCCTGAGAAGTTGGCTTTTTTGGGTGATGATTATTATGATGCTTATGCTTTTTTGAATCGTATTGTTAATGAGCTGTTGTCCGTGGATCCTGTTTCGGCTTATCGTGAATTGAAGGCTCGGTTATCTGGGGAGAAGGCACGTGGTCAGAATAGAGAATATGTTAGGTTGCTTGAGAGGGTTATGGGTTTTTTTGATGATTTGGAATTGATTCATAAATTGAAAGGTTTTTTTGATTCTTACCCTATGGGAGATCGGGCGATTTATGGTGAGGTTTTTCGTGCGGATATTATGCCGAATTTTACTTTTACTCGAATGGTTGCCAAGCTTCCTGATGATGCGGAGATTCTAAAGCAGTATCGGATTGGGAAGGGGAACGATGAGAGTTTGGTTAGTATTTTTCGTCGTCCGAATAAGGCGAAGTTGGTTTATCATTTGTCGCCGCCTGAATATTTGTTGGATGAGGATCATCATATGTTGCTTAATTTGGCTCGGAATGTTTTGATTGAGCATCGGCCGACTGCTGAGGAATTTAATGACGCCGAGAGAACTCGTCAGGTTTTTTTTAATGTTGCTCGGGATTTGCTTAGTGATTTGGCGGAGAGTAAAAATATTACCTTGAGTTATGGGGATTTGAAGAAGCTTGCGAATATTTTGGTTAGGCATACGATTGGGTTTGGGATTTTGGAGGTGTTGTTGAATGACGAGAGTTTGCAGGATATTATGGTGAATGCGCCTGTTAGTTTGTCGAATATTTTTGTGAGGCATAATGATTTTGGCGAGTGTGTTACGAATTTAGTTCCTTCTATGGAAGATGCGGATTCTTGGGCTGCAAAGTTTAGGATGACTTCGGGTCGGGCTTTGGATGAGGCTAATCCTATTTTGGATACGAATTTGGAGTTGGCGGATATTAGTGCGAGGGTTGCGATTATTCAGCAGCCTTTGTCGGCTGGAGGTTTGGCTTATACTTTGAGGAGGCATAGAAGTTCGCCTTGGACTTTGCCGTTATTTGTGAAGAATGGGATGATTGATTCCTTGGGTGCAGGGTTGCTTAGTTTTATGATTGATGGGGCTCGGACAATGTTGGTTGCGGGGACTCGGTCTTCTGGTAAAACTTCGTTGCTTGGTAGTTTGTTGTTGGAGATTATGCCTAATAAGAGAGTGATCACGATTGAGGATAGTGTTACTGGAGATGCTTCGATTGTGGTGAAGCGGGGGGATAATTATGAAAGAACGACTATTGGAGAGTTGATTGATTCTCAGATAAAGCAACATGGGTTTGTTGATAAAGATAGTAGAGAGAAGGCTTTTAATGAGGAGGGGCTAGAAGTTTTTTCTTTTAACAAGAAAGGTAAGATTGTTTTGTCTAGGCCTGTTAAATTTATTCGTCATAAAACTAATAAAGATATTTATGAGGTTGAGACTTGTTCTGGGAAGAGGGTTAAGGTGACTCGGGACCATTCACTTTTTTCATTGGATGTTGATGATTTGATTAAGGAGGTTAAGCCTACTGATTTAAAGGAAGGAAGTTTTATTGCTGTTCCCAGGAAGTTGGAATTTGGTGAGACTAGGGATTTTTTTGATAGTATGTCTTTTTTGGGTGAGTTAGATAGGGATGTTTATGTTTTAGGTGAGGCTGTTGATGATTTTGTTGATTGGGGGAGTGTTTGTTTGTTTGAGATTGCTGGCAAGATGGGATTTGATAGAAGTATGATTCAGTCTTGGATTAGGAATAAGATTTTACCATATAAGGTTTATATTAGATTGAAGGGTGAGGTCGGTGAGGGTGATTTTTACGTTAAGAGTCGTTCTTCATCTAAGACAGTTCCTGCGAAAATTGCTCTTGATGAGGATATGCTGACTTTTTTGGGGTTGTGGTTAGCTGATGGTTGTTATGATAAGAATTCTGTTTTGATTTCTGTTGTTGAAGAGGAATGTCGGGAGGTTGTTTTTCGGGTGGCTAAGAAATTGGGGATGAATGTTAAGATGCATAGCGATGGATTTAGTTTGATGTTGAATGGTGGGATGTTTCGAGATGTTATGGAAAAGGTTTTGGGTTTTAGTGGAGGATATTATAACAAGAGAGTTCCTGGTTGGGTTTATGGTTTGTCTGATGAGCAGATTGGTTGGTTGTTGAAAGGATTTTATAGTGGGGATGGTTGTGCTAGTGATAAGGAGATTGTTTTCTCTAGTTGTTCTGGGGAGTTAGTTAAGGATGTTGCTACTTTGTTGTTGAAGTTCGGGATTGTGCTTCGGTATTCTAGTGTTGAGCGAAAGGATAAATGTACGAATTGTAGAATTGGGGATAGCGATATGATTAAGTTGTTTCGGGATAAAATTGGGTTTTTGATTGAGAAGAAGAAAGAGCGGTTGGATGTTTTGTGTTCTCGGATGTCTACGCATAATACTAGTGATGTGATTCCTTTGGGTTTGGATATTAAGGAGAAGTTGAAGGATGTGGATGGTTTTAATTCTCATGATTATATTACTAGGGATAATAATTTAGGAATTAGAAAACTTAAGTCTTTGCTTGGGAATGTCAAAGATGAGAAGTTGAAGGGAAGCTTAAGTCGGCTTGTTGGTTGTGATTTGTATTGGGATAAGGTTCGGAGTGTTGAGAAAGTTGAATATGATGGTTTTGTTTATGATATTTCGGTTCCGGGCGATGAGAATTTTGTTGTGGAGAATATTTTGGCGCATAATACTTTGGAGTTGCCGGTTTCTGCTATGAGGAAGTTGGATTATGATATTTTGTCTATGAAGGTTAGGAGTGCTTTGGGTGGAGAGAGTACGGAGGTTTCGGCTGAGGAGGGAATTCGGGCTTCGCTTCGTTTGGGGGATTCGTCTTTGATTGTTGGTGAGATTAGAAGTGGTGAGGCGAAGGCTTTGTATGAGGCTATGAGGGTTGGGGCTTTGGCGAATGTTGTTGCGGGTACGATTCATGGCGGTTCTCCTTATTCTGTTTTTGATAGGGTTTGTAATGACCTAGGGGTTCCTATTACGAGTTTTAAGGCGACGGATTTGATTGTGGTTGCGAATCCGATTAGGTCGGCTGATGGGCTTCATTCTTGGAGACGGGTTTTGCAGATTGCGGAGGTTCGGAAGCATTGGACTAAGGATCCTGAGATTGAGGGAGGTTTTGTTGATTTGATGAAGTATGATGTGAAGGAAGATAAGATGAAGCCGACTGATGATTTGATGAATGGAGATAGTGAGATTATGAAAGATATTGCTTCGAATGTTAAGGGTTGGGCTGGGAATTGGGATGCGGTTTGGGATAATGTTGTTTTGAGGCAGAAGATTAAGCAGGAGGTTGTGGATTTTTCGGAGAAAATGGAGATGCCGGAGTTGTTGGAGGGCGAGTTTACTGTTAAGTCGAATAATGCTTTTCATCAGATTTCGGATGAGGTTGTGCGGGATGTTGGGTTGCCGACTAGTGAGATGGTTTTTCCTAAGTGGAAGAGATGGTTGGAACGAGAGTCAAAGAAATTAAATCTTTGATTTAGTTTCTTTGGAAAGGCTCACTTCGTGGAAAAGCTCATGCTTTGTATGGGAGCTTGGTTGGTTTTGGGGAAATTGGTTTTGGGAAAGTTTAAGAGTATTGTTGCTTTGGGATTTGTGAGGTGATGATGGCTAGTACTGATGAAATTTTGAAGAAGTATGGTTCTAGGATAGAGCGGCAGATGAAGGGGTATGACGGCAGAACTTCTAGTTCTGCGGCAATGGGCAATGGGCAACAGATGGGTCAGAAGTTTAGTAAGAGTTACGAGAGTTTTAAGGGGGAGATGTTGCCGGAGTTTTCGCGGTATGAGAGATGGTGTAAGTCGATGGGTAATATTTTTAAGATTAAGGTTGGGGAGAAAGATAAGGTTAAGATTGATCGGTCTATTGAGATTGCGCATCTGAATGTTTCGGCTAGCGAGGTTGTGGTTTTTTCTACGATGTTGTTGTTTTTGACTTTGCTTGGTGGTATTATGTTGACTTTTGCGATTTGGCTTTTAGGTGGACCTTTTTCTATGTTGTTAGTTTTCATAACTTTTGTTTTTTCTATTTTTTTGTTTTTCTATTCTTCGAAAGCACCTGATCGTTTGGCGATGCGTTGGCGACTTAAGGCTTCGAGTCAGATGGTTCCGGCGATTTTGTATATTGTTATTTATATGAAGCATACTAGTAATTTTGAGAAGGCTGTTTCTTTTGCTTCGCAGCACTTGAATGCGCCGTTGAGTTTGGATTTTAAGAAGATTTTTTGGGATGTTGAGGTTGGGAAGTTTTCGACGATTAAAGATTCGGTTGATAATTATTTGTTGACTTGGAAGGATTATAGTTTGGAATTTATTGAGGCGTTTCATTTGATTGAGTCGAGTTTGTATGAGCCGAATGAGGGGCGAAGGGTTGCGACTTTGGAGAAGAGTTTGCAGGTTATTTTGGATGGGGTTTATGATAAGATGTTGAAATATACTCATGAGGCTAAGGCGCCGTTGACTAATGTTTATATGTTGGGGATTGTTTTGCCGACTTTGGCTTTGGCGATTTTGCCTTTGGCTTCGACGATGCTTGGTGGCGCGATTGCTTGGTATCATGTGCTTTTGCTTTTCAATGTAATGGTGCCTTTCATGGTTGCGTATATGACTGGAAATGTTATGATGAAACGGCCTGGTGGCTATGGTGAGTCGAGTTTGCTTGAGAGTAATCCTTTGTATTGGAAATATAAAAGTAATGCGGGATATGTGAAGGGAATTATTTTGGCTTTGCCTTTTTTTATTTTGGGAATTATTCCGTTTTTGTGGAGATATACTCCGGTTCCAGTTTGGTTTGGGACGACACGCGACTATGCTTGGTCTTCGTTTGGTTTGGGATTTTTGGGCGGTGGTGGAGTGTTTGGTATTTTGGAAAGTGCTAGCGGTGTTGTATCTGGTCCGTTTGGCTCGGGTGCTTTGTTGTTGAGTTTGGGAATTCCTGTTGGTATTGCTATTGTTTTTATTGTTGCGTTTAAAGAAAAGACAAAGGAGTTGTTGTTGACTAGGAATAAGTATAAGGAAGTTGAGGCGGAGTTTACTTCGTCTTTGTTTCAGTTGGGGAATAGGATTGGTGATGGGACTCCTGCTGAGGTTGCTTTCATGAAGGTTGCGAGTAGTGTTAAGGGGACGGCGACTGAAGGTTTTTTTAATATTGTTAATGAGAATATCGGAAGTCTTGGTATGAGTTTGGACCGTGCGCTTTTTGATCCGAAGCGTGGTGCTGTTATTTTTTATCCTTCGCAATTGGTTGCTACGAGTATGAAAATTTTGACTGAGTCTGTGAAGAAAGGGTTGAAGGTTGCGGCTCGGAGTTTGATGGCGATTAGTGAGTATGTTAAGAATATTAAGAAGATAAATGATAGGTTGAATGATTTGTTGGCGGATATTATTTCGGACATGAAGTCGAATATGGTTTTCTTGGCACCGCTTCTTTCTGGGATTATTGTTGGGCTTGCTGGGATGATTACGACGATTCTTTCTGCTTTAGATGGGATGTTTGCGAGTGGTTCGATTGGTAGTGATTTTGGGGGAATGGGGGATATTATGAGTATTTTTAAGGTGCAGGAAATGATTCCGACTTATTGGTTGCAGATTGTTGTTGGGATTTATTTGATTGAGGTTGTGTTTATTTTGACTTCGACGCTTGTTACTATTAAGGCTGGGCGTGATCCGTTGCAGGAGATGGCTGAGACTGGGAAGAATTTGAAGACTTCGATGCTTTTGTATGTCGTTGTTGCGGCCGGATCGATTATTGGACTTACGGTTATTGGGGCAGTGGCGCTCGCGGGGCTCACTTAGGCAATGTTCTGGGAGGCAATGGGTTTGTTGCGCTCTGTGGAGCGCGAATAGAATGATAAAGTTTAAGTGTTTAGGATTGTTTGTTTGCTTTATGGTTCGGGATTTTCGGGATTTGGATGTTTGGAAGAAATCGTTTTTGTTTGGTAAGGAGATTTATAGAGTGACTGCTGGGTTTCCTTGTGAAGAAAAATATGGGTTGACTTCTCAGTTGCGGCGAGCCGCGGTTAGTATTTCTTCTAATATTGCTGAGGGTTGTGGCAGGAGGACTAGTAGGGATTTTGTTTCTTTTTTGTATAATGCTATGGGGAGTGTTCGTGAAGTTGAGAATCAGGTTATGTTTGCTGGTGAGGTTGGATATTTAGAGGAAGGGAAAGTTGAAGAGTTGTTAAGGGAGTTGAATAATATTGGTAGAATGCTGAATCGTTTTATTGGTCACGTTTCTGGATTGGAGATCACTTAGGCAATATTTGAGCGGGCAGTGTTCTGGTGAGGCAATAGATTTGTTGCGCACTTTTTGCGCACGACTTGTGATGAGGAAGTTTTATAAATAAAGAAGTTGTTGGTTTGTTAAGATGGTGAATAAGAAAGGACAGCAGATGACGCTTGGAACTATTATTGCGATTGTTTTGGGGATTGCTGTTTTGGTGCTTTTGGTTTGGGGTTTTTCTCAGGGATGGAATAATTTGTGGGAAAAGGTGACTTTGTTCGGAGGAGGAAGTGAGAATGTTGGATCAATTGTTCAGGCTTGTGCTTTGGGTTGTTCTTCTGGGAATGAATATGATTTCTGTACTAAGATTAGAACTGTTAATTTTGAAGATAAGACATGGGAGAAAGGAAGTTGTAGGGTGCTTGAATTGAATAGTGCTAAAATTGGTATTGGTTCTTGTGATAAGATAACATGTGATTCTGTAGCTCTTAAGGATATCGAGCGTTCTGAATAATAGATTAGGAATGTTTATTAATTTGATTTTTGTTTTGATATAATGGAAGATTTGTTGAATGTTGCTACGGGAGAAATTGATAAAGATTCTGTTTTTATTCCTGGAAGAATTGTTTGTATTCGTCCGTATAGTGCTATTTCTTTTTGTTTTGATGCTAAATCTTATGCTGTTAAATATGCAACGAAGTTTGCTGAAGAGAACGGTTTTGATTACGTTGGATTTTTACATAGTCAAGAATCTTTTAAGGGAGCTAAGTTTGAGACTAGATTGAGATTTTATGAAAACTGTTTTTATGATAATTGTTGATTAGGAATGTTTATTAATTTGTTTTTTGTTTTATGATTATGGAAATGGAGGAGATTGTGAAGATTTTGATTTTTGTTTTGGTGCTTGTGATTATGGTCGGAGCGTTTGTTTTGTTTAGCGATAAGGGTGGGGGATTGATTGATGGTATCAGGAATTTTTTGAGGTTTGGAGTGTGATGAAGAAAAGGGGTGCGGTTAATTGGACTATTGGGAAGTTGTTGAATATTGTTTTGTTGGTTGTTGTTTTGGTTTTGGTTGTTTATGGGATGATGAGTGGGGGGCTTAATCCGTTGATTGATAATATTGGAGCGCAGTTTGATGAGGTGCAGATTATGTTGGGGTTTGAGGAGGATTTTTATAGTGGGTGTTATAGTTTGAAGATTTTGGATTTGAATGAGGGTCCGGAATTTTTGAAGAGTTTGGGGGTTAGTGGAAATGATGCTTTCTTTGAGATTTGTCGAGATGGGGCTTGTACTGTTAATGGAAGTGAGGTTGGAAGTTATCGTTTGATTGAAGGTAATGTTGATAAGTTTGAGAACGGGGGATGGGTTAGGTATTTTTATTATGATAGGATTTTTTCGGGAAGAGATTATTGGGAGAAGTATAATGTTGGTGTTGATTTGTTGGAGAGTTTGGATTTGAAGAAGAATTATAGTGAGGCTCTTACTCGGAAATTTGTTTTGTTTGGAGATGGTAATGGGAAGGGTGAGAATGTTACTGCGGTTTGGCAGAATGATGTTTGGGTTGTTCAGGAGAATGGTAAAGAGGCAGAGTATTTTGATGATGACGGGAAGGCGATTGAGAAGTTTCTTTCGTACGTTGATAGTGTTTATGATGATAAGGTTTTTTGGGGTTATGATTCTATGAAGGGTATGGATAAGGTTTTTGTTGCGCAGGGTGGTATTGGTGATTTTGTTAAACCGGGAGGAAGTGATTGTTCTGTTTATTGTGGAGAGGGTAAGTTTAATCCTAGACCGAGGGGTGCGGATTCGAGTTCTGAATGTAGTTATGGGACTTTGAAGAATAATGGGGCTTGTTGTTGTACTGGTAGGGATTATGGGTTTGATGTTGTTGAGGGCATAAAAGGTTTGGAAGTTATTGATTCATTGGTTGGTGGAGATAATGGGGAACTGGATATTGTTGATGAGTTTTTGGAATTGAGAAATAGGTTTGAGGAAATTCGTATGAGTTTACTTGAGGAGGCCGAGATGCCTAGTGTGAAGGCTGATGAGATGAGGAATATTTTGGCTGGGAAGACTGTTATGATAGGGAAAAAGGAATTTGTTATTAGTGTGGAGAATGCTCCGATTTTTCCTGTTGTTGTTTTTGATTCTGGAGATGATAAGTTTGGTTTGGAACTTGGGGCTTTTAGTAAGGTTGAGAGTGAGTTGTTTGGGGATGTTGCTTTGAGATATTTTCCTGTTTATTTAGTTGAGTGGAATGGGAGAGATTGGAAGAGGGTTGGAGATGAGGAAGTTTATCGGTTGAGTAAAGATAAGTTTGATGAGGTTGTTTTTGGGGATTTGGTCAGTAAATTTTTGAGGTCGAAATGTAAATGAGTTTGTTGGATGAGGAGAGTGTGAAGGTTATTATGGCGGTTGCTGTTTTTGCGGGGATAGTTTTTCTTTTGTTTAGTTTGTTTAGTCCGGTCTTTAATGTGGCGGATGAGACGGCGAAATCTTATTTTGAAAGTTTTGAGAAGGCTGTTGATGAGGTGCCTTCTAGTTTTTTTATGATGGATAATGGAAAGGATGAATTGAATTTTTATTTGGTTTATTTTGGGAATATTAATAGTTTTGAGAGAGATAGTGTTAGATTTACTCGGGATATTGATGGTTTGGATAATGTTATTTGTGTTTGTTCAGAGGATGGAGATAATATGGTTTGTAATTATTGTAAGGGAATGGATTTGCCTGTGAGATTTTTCTATAAAGATGATGGGCAGTATGCTGTGGATAGTTGGAGTATAGGTGAAGGTAGGCAGATTAAGTTAAATAAGGATGTGGAGAAATATGCGTTTAGTGGGTAATAAGAGAGGCGAGGTTGTTTCGGAT
>Ga0307989_1000569_pt1 | contig 23390 bp, 20 predicted proteins | sample EllFjometagen185_FD_203164 | JGI IMG/M metagenome (GOLD analysis project Ga0307989, IMG submission 203164) | Marine microbial communities from Ellis Fjord, Antarctic Ocean - #185 | ecosystem: Environmental > Aquatic > Marine > Unclassified | place: Southern Ocean | collected 2014-10-08 | reverse complement strand
AATTTCCAATTCAATCCAACTTGCAAACGTTCGTTATGATAACTAATATTTAAATCTCCAAATAATGGAGGTATAGATGATAATGGTAAATTAGTGTCGTATGCTTTTCCTTTAGTATAAGTTATTGATCCGTTAGTTGTCCAATTTGGATTGATATCCCCTTTAAAACTAAAAGTACTTCCAACAATATAGGCATTGTCTTTATTGACATTTGCCATCACATTACCTTCTTCACCATTATAAACAATAGTTGAAGCATTGTTAATTTCAAAATAATCACGTGTAATATAATTATCTAAAAGTGTGTAATATAACGTTAAACCCGTATGAAATTTTCTATTGTCATAATACTTTAAAACGCTTGTTTCAAAGCTATAAGCATACTCTGGTTTTAAATAAATATTTGGTACAGTTACGTTACCCGATTTCTCTCTAACTTTACCTACATCATCAATGTTTGGAGATCTAAATCCTGATGAAATTACACTATTTAGCTGCCAATTTATAGTTGGTTTATAGATATAACCAATGGTTGCTGTTACTGCTGAGTTGTTTAATGAAATATCAAAATCTGGTAAGGTTATAAATGTATCTTCAATCCATGTTGCATTTAATTGTGTATTTACAAAACGAATTCCCGTATTTAAGGTTGATTTACTGCTAATATCTTGTCTGTAATTCACATAGGAGGCTGCGCTTGTATAAGTGCTTCCACCATCTGGATAACGAGATTGCTCAACAAATTCATCACCCAAACCAATAATTGAATTTCCTTGTACTTCTAAAGTTTTACCAAATGCATTAGAGCCCACTTCATTATGAGTAACTTCAAAACCGTACGACAAAATTCTATCGCTAGCAGTGGTTAGTGGAACAAAAAAATCGCCATTTAAACTAAAAACATCTAAATTTTCAAAAGCATAATAGCGATCTAAACTTGAAAATCTTCTATCAATTCTAGATTCCTCAATATTTTGATATGCAGCAGTTAATGTTCCTTTTTGAAGCCATTTTTTATTTGGCTCAATTTTTAATTGTGAAGATATCAATACTCTTTTTTGAGGACCATAATACCATTCGGCATATTTTAATTCGTCCCCACTATAGGTTGCTAAATTATCAAACCTATCAATATTGGAGGATTCAGAATATTGAAAATTGAAAACTACATCACTTTTATTCGAAAGAGGAATTGCTATTTTTTGTAAAATATCAGTTTGTTTATAACCTGTATTTTTTTGAATATTACTATCTGGATTCACAACTGAAGTTGGGCTATAAAAAGTATTGTTATTTGTTGAATAATCAAACACTTTACCCCAATCATCAAACCCATGAGTTCTGTTTTTACCTATTTTTAAATCGCCAAATTCACTATGTGAAATACTGGTGTAAGAAGCCCACTTTTTATTTCTAAATTCAATGTTTCCTTCGGTAGTAAACTCATTATTCACAGAGCTGTAACGGGAATATATTGAGGAGTTTACTTCATTTATAGTACTAATCTTTGGAGTTTTAGTGTAATAATGAATTACACCTCCTAGAGCATCAGAACCATAAATTACCGATGAAGGTCCAAAAATAACCTCAGTTCTTTCAATAATATTTGGAGAAACTGTGATTGAGTTTTGCAAATGACCTGTTCTATAAATCGCATTGTTCATTCTAACTCCATCAACCACTAATAATACGCGGTTTGCTTCCATTCCTCTCAAAACCGGACTTCCACCACCCGATTGTGTTTTTTGTACTTTAATACCTGGTAAATTAGCTAATAAATCTGCTGAGGTTTGTGGTGCTAATTTTTTAATTTCTTCTTTTGAAATTATAGCAATCTGTTCAGCTATTCTACTTCTATTCTCTTTTCCTTTTGATGCTGATAAAACAATTTCTTCTAGCTGTTCTGAGTTTTTACTCAAATACACTATGAACTCTATTATACCTAATTCTTTTTTTAAAATTTCATACTCAATATATGACAAATGGTTGAATGAAATTATATCTGAATCATTAAAAGATGATACATCTGCAATACCATGTTTGTTGGTATAAACTCTTTTAGTATTTGCATCGTTGTATATAGTAACATTTTCTATAGGAAAATTTGTCCCATGTTCTAATACTTTAACTTGTTGAGCTTTAACAGAAATTGTTATAAAAAAAAGAAAAATAATATATAAAAATCTCATAATTAACTAAATATAGACCTTAACACTTCTAAAGATTTTGGTTTTTTAAAGCCCCCCAAATGTAATTCAAAATATTGAATTAATATAGACAACACTTCCTGTCTGTTAGAGGCATTAAAATCAATAGTGTGTATCATATCAAAATTTATGCCTAAAAGCTTTTTAAATTGAACTAAATTATCACCAGAAACTATATTAGATCTTGCTTTGTTTGTAAAGGTTCCTTCTAACAGATCAAAATAAGAAGCATTTATATCATTTATCTCTGGGTAAAAGCCTAAAAACTTTGTTAAATTCAATAAAAATAATAAATGGAAATTTGAAACAGTATCATGGGTATCTAACCATAAAAATGAAGTTTCTAAATATTGATAAAGTGTACTATTTTGTTCTTCTTCACGAATAGCATAATAAACTATTTCCGCTAAAAATAATGCAATGGTTTGCTTTTTTATATCTGTATAAATTGAATTGTAAAAACTAGTAACTTCTAAATCCCTAATTGAATTTAAACTCCCTTTATTATTATGATTAACTGTTAAAGTAAGTTGCATTAATGGTTGAAAATAAGCTGCTTTTATTTTGGCTTTTTTAGCTTTTAAAACACCTTTGAGCATGTATGCTTTTATACCAGAATTTTGAGTGTAACAAGTTGTTATTAAACTTGTATCTCCATACTTAATAGTTTTCAGAACAATTGACTTCGTAGTTTCAATCATTTTTAGTTGATAATGGCAATTTTAGCTGCCGTAGTTTCTGTATTATCTTCAGTAATAAGCAATACTATATAAATACCTGAAGCTACTTTATTCCTTGTTAAATTAGCTTTATTCCAAACTACCTTACCGCCAAATAATTCATTTCCTTCATTGGTGTTTGTTTCATATACTAAATTTCCAGCTGCATCTAAAAACTTTACATTTGTGCCATTTGGTAAATGTGTCCCATTTCTACCATCTATGGTAATAAATTCATTCGCTTTTGTTGAAGGGTTTCGGTAAGCATAAACCTCTGATAAACGATCTCCATAAGAGGATACACTACTATTAAATGCAACAATACCTTTTGCTATGGTAATATTATTTTTGTTGTCAATTATTTCTAATAATCCTGTTTCATAACCAATAATAACTTTATCAAAAAGATTACTATAATAGATGCTTGCTGTATTTTCTCCTGAAAGCCCATTTATAGATGATATTTTAACCATTTCTTCAGTTGTTGTATATGTAAATAAAGCGTTCTCTACAATAGCATATATTTTATTATCTTTTTTTATAAAGTCTTTTACATTATTATACGAGAAGAAATCTTCCCAACTTGAAGAATAATCAACCTGAGCAAATACGCTATGCATAAACAGGAAGATAACTATTTGCGAGAGTCTTTTCATAAGTTCATTCAAATATATTTATTAAAAACGTAAGCAGGAAATTTGAAATAAAACTTTTTAACAAAAAAAACCTTGAACATTGTATTTGAAATACAATGTTCAAGGAATAAATAAATCAACCCCAAAGACTTATTTAATGTTTTAATATAAAAATGTCAAAACCCCTCTTGACATAAATACTTAACAAATATACATTGGAATATATATATATATATAATAAATAAACAAATGTATTTAAAAAATATATAAAGGGCTTGTTTTAACGTGTAAATGGTAATTTTCTATTTTTCAAAAGTTAAATAGTGGTATCCTTTTAAGCTAGTTAAGTGGAAATCTAATTGAAACTTGTGTCCCCGAAGTTTGTTCTGTTGAAATATCTTTAGTTTCAATTTCAACACCTTTATTTTTATGTAAAATTCTAATCCTATTTTCTGTAGCTTCCGCACCCATAAACTTTTTTCTTTCAGATAAATGGGTTGGTTTTTTTGTTTTATTAATTCCAATTCCATTATCTAAAATTATACACAAAACATACCCATTATCTTCCTTAATTGATAGGTCAATTATTTTTTCACCTTCTTTTTTCATAATTCCATGCCAGATTGCATTTTCTATAAAAGGTTGTAAAAATAATGGAGGAACTTGAATACTGTCTAAATTTAATTTTTCATCAATCGAAACATTGTAATTAAAGCCTCCTGTTATACGCATTTGCTCTAACTTAACATATAAAGCTAATATTGTAAGCTCTTCTGAAAGACTTGATGTTGGGCTAGATGAACTGTTTAAGATTACCCGTATTAGTTTTGAAAATTTTGTGATATAGTCTGAAGCTTTCTCGATTTCATTTTTTAAAACAAAATTATTAATGGAATTTAAAGAGTTAAACAAAAAGTGTGGGTTCATTTGGCTTTGTAACGTTGTCATTTTAAGCTCTTCCATTTCCTTCAACTTAACAGCGAGTCTAACTTCAGCATTTTTACTTTTCTCTTGAATTTTTTTAATTATAAAACCAAGAATTATTGAAAATATAATACATTGAAGAATTGCGCCTAAATAAACAAAAAACATAGGTTGAACCCTAGAATCTATAAACAATTCAGGTCCAGTAATAATTTCAATAAAACTTACATTTGCTAATAATACATAAACCAAAGATCCTGCAACAAAATAACGTGCAGAATTTTCCTTTATATTTCTTATTATAACATAATAAGATACTAAAGTGAAAATTGTTAAAAGTGGAGCGATTACTACAAATGCTTTAATTTGATAACTTTTACCTAAAAACAATTGAATTAATACAAAAACAGCGGCTAGTAGTAATAATATTTTTATCTCTATTTCAAAATATTTATCCCATTTTATCAAGTGAGCTCTTGTATCTAATAGATCTCTTGCAAAAGCTACATAAGCAGCATACGCTAAAAATTGTATTGAAAAATTAATATGGTTGTAAAAGGCCGAAGCGCTTTCTGGAAGAATGTGTTGAAATAAGTAAATTGATATTGCTAGTAAGTATAAGCTATAATATAAATACAATTTGCTCCTATTCTGAAAAAAAATCAAAAGATGATAGATGAATAAAACAAAAAGTCCACCACGTATCCATGAATATATTTCAGAATGAAAATCTAAAAGCATCCTTTAGTCTAAATATAGTTTTTTAAATAATTCGGCTTTTCTATTTCTACTAATACTTGCTGTTAAACCATTTGTCATAATAAGTTCTCCTCCCAATCCTTTTAAGTACTCTTTAATATGGTTTAAATTAATTAAGTATGAATTGTGAACCCTGAAAAATTCTGAGAATTGGAATTTTTTCTCAACTTCTTTTAAAGTTTTTGAAACTAAAATTTGTTGCTCATTTTTTAAGAAAATAGTTGTATAACTTTTATCAGATTTTAACATAATAACATCCTCTTTATCTAATAAATATACTTTACCATCTGCAGAAACATTAATTTTATCGTGATTAGTATCGTTTAAATTATTTAATAATAACTTTAATTTATCTTCTAATAAATCGCCCTTTTTAGCAAGTTTAATTTTCTCCATTGAAGCCAATAATTCGTCTTTATCAACAGGTTTTAATAAATAATCTATGGCAGATACTTTTATTGCCTTTAAAGCAAATTCATCGTGAGCAGTTGTAAAAATTAAATTAAAATCTCTATTCTCAACTTTTTCTATCATTGTAAAGCCATCCATTTCGGGCATTTGAATATCTAAAAACACCACATCTGGTTTACTTTTATTAATTATATCAATAGCTTTTATAGGTGAGTTACAAGTTGTAACTTGTACATTATCAATGTAATTATTTAATTTCCATTCTAGAACTTCTAAAGCATCATTTTCATCATCAACTAGTAAAATTTGTAACATATCTAATTTCTGGAGTTTAATTAATTTTCATTAATTCTTTTATGCAAGATACAACATTTGAATATATGTTCAAAAAAGTTATTCTTTAATTTCAATTTCCCTATAAATCTCATTTCCAAACTCATCAATTACTGTTATTAAATACGTTCCTTTTGGGGGTAATACTTCTAGTTCGTGAATACTTTGAGTAGTTCCAATAAATCGAGTATTTAAGTACCAATATAATTTAATGTTTGAGTTAGTATGAACCACTTTTAAAAGTAAATTATTCTTTTCTCTATTGAAATCTTTTGTTAAATAAATTGTAGTATTTTCTTCGGGACTAATAAAAGCCATTTGAAGCTTTTCCTCGCTCAAACAATCCTTTCTAAATTTGGGTAATCTTTTATAAAAAGGCTGGCTATTTTTATAAAAAAATTCTTGTAACGGTGGCAGAACAAACCAACTTTTATGAATCATGTTTTTTAAAATTTCACACGATGAGTTTACTTGAAATTGCTCATTTTTATCTAAATGAACCCAAATATGATATGGACAAGGCTTTGTTTTTAAACCTGCTTGTTGTACAAAAACCGTATCTCTTTCTTCACAAATATCACTAGCTCTATAACCACTTTTACTGCAAATTGGTATTTTTATTAATTCATCATACGGTTGCTCAAACCAATCGCTTTTTGGTAAAATATCAAATACGTTAAATAAAATAGGAGCTGCTGCCGAAATACCAACCAAACCTGGTCTTCCTTCACCGTCAGCATTTCCAACCCAAACACCTACAACATAGTCTTTTGTAGTTCCAATAGCCCATGCGTCTCTAAACCCAAAACTTGTGCCTGTTTTCCAAGCTATTTTATTTGAATTATTATAAAATTTCCAATTTTCTTCACCTTCTGGTCTGTTTACTTTATTTAATGCTTCAAAAGTTAAATAGGTTGAACCTGCATCAAAAATTGTTTTTTCAAATGAAATTTCACCAAAATTAGGTTCAAAATTTGCTAAATATGAAGGTTCTAAAAATTCATCTTTATAATATTTTCCTTGTGTATCATCATAATGATTTATTGTTGAAGCCATAGATGCGTAACTTTTACATAAATCCCACAAATTACTTTCTGCGCCTCCTAAAATTAAAGATAAACCGTAATGATTTGCATTGTACTTTATGTCTTTCAAATTCAATTCTTTCAAATAATGATAAAACCTGTCCAACCCAAAACTTTGTAACATTCTAACCGCTGGAACGTTTAATGATTTCGATAATGCTGTACTTGCAAATACAGCTCCATCAAATTTTTTATTAAAATTTTGCGGATTATAACTTCCTATTTTCGTTGGAATATCAGCCACTAAAGTGTTCGGTAAAATATCGCCAGCATCTAACATTGCAGCATATAAAAAAGGCTTTAAAATACTCCCTGTACTTCTAGGTCTAGTAATAATATCAACATCTTTTTGGTGTTCCTTTGTGGTTGGAGAATTTCCAATATATGTCAAAACTCGCCTAGTTTTTACATCTAGAATTAGTACTGCAATATTATTTATTTCGTTTTTACTTAACTCATTATAATGTTCTTTTACTATTGAATTAACACGCTGTTGTAAATTAATTTTTAGGGAAGTTTTTACAGCTAGTTTGTGCTAAAGGTTTTCCCTTAGCAGAAACGGTAGCAACATCAAAAGTTATATTTTTATTCGTATCGTATGAATTGTATGCTTTTAATTTTGGAGAATTTAACCCTACAAATGATGAATAAGGTGCATAGTTTTTTGAAATTACATCCATTGAAAAATCACCACCATTTTCAAAAGCTTTCGTTAAAAACGCTACTTTTAACATACCGGGAGCGTTATTTTCTAACTTCATTTTTTTATCAATACTAGCCTTTCCATTTTCATCTAATTTACCATCAAAAACCGTTAGTTCTTCCGAAGAAAATTCTCGTGTTGGATCATTAAAAATATATGTTGGATATTGTGTATTGAAAGCTGTTGTATTTGATGTAAACTTAGCAGTTACTTCGGTTTTAATATTTTTTGCAGGTGCACCATGCAACCATTTTACATTTAATTTTCCGTTAATTGGTTTGCTATTGGTTAACACCTCATCATCAAAATCAATTTTAATTTTTAAACGATTTGGTTTTACAGTTTCAACTTTTAATTGCTTATGAAATTTTGCGCCACCAACTGAAATTATTCCATTCCAATTCCCCGTTGGATCATCTGTTGAAGTTGGTATTGTAAACTTGTAAAAACCATTTATATTATCTGTTCTAATTTGTTTAAAAGCAAGTTTTCCTCTAGCATCTGTAACTTCTAATTTAACTGGATGTTCTTTTGGCAACGGATTGGCATTATCGTTTAATACAAATGTTAAATGAATTGAATCGCCAGGCCTCCAAACACCACGTTCTCCATACACAAACCCTTTTAGTCCTTTTTGTAATTTTTTCCCTGAAACATTGAATTTGCTTAAAGACAAAGAATGGCCATCGTCTAATTTTAGATATGTTTTATGTTTCTCTTTTGAAACAATTGCAAAAAATGAATTTTTATCAACATCCATTCCTATTAAGCCCTGATTATCAGTAACGGCTTGTGCAATTTCCTGTTGTTGATAATTATAAATAGTTACTGTTGCTCCTGAAACTGGGCTGGTTGTTAAAATATCAGTTACTGCAAAAAAGTATGATTTATTTGCTCCTTTTTTTGCAATTACACCTAAGTTTGAAGCTAAAATATTTGCAGAAACTATCTGATCTTCATTATCATAATATGCTTTTTTACAAGGGTTTTTTCTATCCCTCCAGTTGTAATAATTACTATTGTAGCTATAAATTAAATTGTCCCAATACTGTTCTTCTCGCTCGTCTAAATCTTTAGATTCCTCTGCTGTATATTCTCCATCGCCATAATAATAATCTTCTTCATAATATTCATCATCTTCATTTAAACCAGTTTTATTTTCATCACATTTATACAGTGAATATTCTTTCTTAATTGTTAATTCTACTCTGTAAATAGCTCCAGGATCAGCTTTTATCATTTTGGATAAATCTATAGCATACGCTTTCCATTTTCCGTTATTTTCAAGTTCATTTTTAATTAAAGTAATTGTTTTTTTAGCAACTCTCCTTCCCACTCTTTTAATATCATGTCTATAAGAGCTTCCTAAATTATTGGTTTGTAAAAACTGTAAAACATTGTCTTCAAAAATTTTGATAATACGAACATCTACCGCTTTTAAATTCACTGCTTTTAAATTGAATTTTAAATCGTTTGAACTTGGCAAAATTACACCGCTTGATACTAATCTAACTTCAGGTTTTAACTGCTCAAAAGCTACTTTTTCTGAAAATGGATTCTTTAATTTATATCCTTCAATACTTTTAATTCCTTGAAAAACATCAACACTTGCACTACCAACAATTCGTTTATTAGGATATACTTTTAGCACATTTCCATCAACAACATATTTTAAATTATTCGCATTCTGAATTTCAACCAAACCATTAAAGTTTTGTTGTTTTTTAGTGGATCGGAAAAATTAATGTTTAGGTATTGTTCGGGTAATTGAAATACATCAATATTTACAATTGAAAAATTATTTTTCCCTGGAATTCTTAAGGAAGATTCTCCACTATTATCAACCTTTATTTTTTTGCCAGACCAAGAAAGTAACACTTCAGAATCATCTTCAAAACGTTGTACACTATCTATTTTAAAGAGAAATTGTTTACTTATAGAATCAGTATTTTCCCATTTTATAGCTAACTTTTTATTGTTTTGTAATGCAGAGATTAATGTCTTTACTTTTTCAAGTTCTAAAATATCTGCTGTTTTAACAACTCCTTCAATATATTGCCATTCCTTACTATACGATTGAAAACTAGTGGTCGCTACACTAAAATTTTGTTCTAATGTTTTAAATTTGAACGTGTATTTTTTAAACTCAGGGGCAATATTATTATACATTTTACCCAAATTAACAGTTACTGTGTATTCTTTATTTGGATCTAACTTTTTTGAAGGTTGAAATAATAAACTTCTTGAATTTAAAGCTGCTAATTTCCCGTTAATTTTTGGTGAAATACTTATAAAACCCGTTGAAACTTCTTCATTAGCAACCCAAGATTCTACTTCATTCACCAAGTCAATTCTAATAGGTTCAGCTACAGAAACTACACCCGAAGTTGTATAGCTTATATGCTTTCTAAATTTAAAAATATTATTTGTTGAATTTTTCGAATTGTCATTTTTACACGACAAAAAAGCGACACTAATTATTAGTAGTGAAAGAATTAAATGTTGAAATTTCATTTTAAACAGGATTTATTGTTTGTGAAATTTTTATGAATTTACTAAAAAAGAAACAATGAAGGTTTAAAATGAAACTTTAATTTCCTATTTTTTTATTGGTAAAACGTAAAAAAAAACAGCTATAAAGTGTGCAAAACTGCCTAACAATACAAAAATATGAAAAATAGCATGATTGTATTTTAATTTTTTAATACTATATAAAACAGCTCCAACCGTATAAAAAATTCCACCAGCTAATAACCACATTAAGCCTTCAAAAGGTAAATTTTCTACTAGTGGTTTTATAGCGAAAATTACAACCCAACCCATTAAAACGTATGCAAATGTTGATATTTTATCATATTTTCCTGTGAAAAACAATTTTAAAATAATTCCAGCAATTGCCAATCCCCAAGAAACTCCAAAAATAGTCCAGCCAACCCAACCATTTAATACAACCAAAGTAAAAGGTGTATATGTTCCTGCTATTAATACATAAATTGCTGAATGGTCGAATATGTTTAATCGATGTCTTAATTTAGGACTTTGAGAATAGTGATAAAATGTTGATGCTAAATATAATACAATTAAACTAGCACCATAAATACTAAAACTTACAATGTGCCAAGCGCTTCCATAAATACTAGCATAAACTACCAATAAAACTAAGCCAACTATACTTAAACCCAATCCGATTGCGTGAGAAATCACATTGAATTTTTCTTCTTTAGGCTCGTAATAGGTGATATCTTTCTTTTCCATTTTAGTTGAACGAAAAAAGTTTGTTTTAAGTACTTAATTCTTGCTTTTTTAAATCGGTTACTAATTCATTATAAATTACATCAAATGTTTGCTTTTTAATGGAGTTGCAATCTTTTAAAACTAAACCTTCTGTATTTATAAAGTTATGTATTTTCACACGTAATTTCCCTGGGCTTCCACTAAAAAAAGTGTAGGGCAATCGTTTTTTACAATCGTAAAAAGTCATTGGAACAATTGGTATTTGATGCTCAATTGCCAATCTAAATGCTCCGTTTTTAAATTCGTTTAACACCACACTTTCATCATCAGGAACTAGACCTTCTGGGAAAATGCAAATATCTAATCCGTCACTCATTCTTCTTCTAGCTTCCTCAAAAACAGCTTTTCTACTTTTAGCATCGCCTCTATCAACTAAAATACAAGTTCGTTTATAAAAAAATCCTAAAATTGGAATTTTAGTAAGCTCCTTTTTCCCAACAAAAACAAACGGATTTTTAGTTACAGAAAGCATAACCATAATATCAATCATTGAAGTATGGTTTGGGCAAAACATAAAACTTTTTTCTTTTTCTAATACTTGAGTTTCTTTTACTTCAACTTTAAAGCCCATTACAAAAAGAATGGTATTTGCCCAAGCTCTTGCAATTGTAAAAAATGCAGGATACAATTTTTCTGAAGAAGTTACAATAATTAATATTGGGGAAATTGGAATCATAGTTAGTATTACCCAACATAAAAACCAAACTCGCCAAACTATATAAAAAAGGTTTCTAAAAATTTTCATAAGTACCAAAAGTAACTATTTTGAATGAAAATACAATTACTATTAAATATTGACTTTACAAATCATAAAATTTCCTAATTTTAGAAAATATTAATTATTTAAACTTTAAAATCGTATGTTATACTCAATTATTATTGGAGGAATTGCTGGTTGGTTAGCTGGAAAAATCATGAAAGGTGGTGGATACGGAATTTTAATGAATATTATATTAGGTATTGTTGGAGGTTTTGTTGGTGGATGGCTTTTTAATACTTTAAATTTTCAGATTTTAAGCGGATGGTCAGGTGATTTATTAGAAGGTATAATTGGGGCTATTGTTATTTTAGCAATTGCAGGAGCTATTAAGAAAAAATAGAATTTAAAAAAATAATTTAAAGGGTTGATTACTGCTTTTTTTATGCCTTTGAAATATGTACTTTTGTTCTAACTAATTACAAAATAATGTCAAGAATTTTAACAGGAGTACAAAGTACAGGAACACCACATTTAGGAAATTTATTAGGAGCTATAATTCCAGCTATAAAAATGGCAAACGATCCAAAAAATGAATCGTTTTTATTTATTGCTGATATGCATTCGCTAACACAAATTAAAAACGGTGAAGAATTACGCCAAAATACGTATAGCACAGCTGCTACCTGGCTTGCTTTTGGGTTAGATGTTAGTAAATCGGTTTTTTATCGTCAAAGTGATATTCCTGAAGTAACTGAACTTTCTTGGTATTTAAGCTGTTTTTTTCCATACCAACGCTTAACATTGGCACATAGTTTTAAAGATAAAGCTGATAGATTGGAAGATGTAAATGCGGGTTTATTTTCGTATCCAATGTTAATGGCCGCTGATATTTTATTGTATGATGCAGAAATTGTTCCTGTTGGAAAAGATCAATTACAACATTTAGAAATGTCTAGAGATGTTGCGAATAGGTTTAATCATCAAATGGGAGATACTTTGGTTGCTCCTGAAGCAAAAATACAAGAAGGAACTATGTGGGTTCCTGGTACTGATGGTGGAAAAATGAGTAAATCTAGCGGAAATATTATCAATTTGTTTTTACCAGACAAACAACTGCGTAAACAAATTATGAAAATAAAAACAGATTCTACACCGCTTGAAGAGCCTAAAAACCCAGACACTTGTAATTTATTTTCCTTATATAAATTATTAGCATCCCCAGAACAAATTGATGAAATGAGAGTAAATTATGAAGGTGGAAATTATGGTTATGGACACGCAAAACAAGCTTTTTACGAATTATTAATTGATAAATTTTCCAAAGAAAGAGCCCGTTACAACTACTTTATGGAAAACCTTAATGAAGTAGATAAAGCATTAGCTATTGGTGCTGAAAAAGCAAAAGAAGTTGCTACAGATGTTTTAAAAAGAGTAAGAAGTAAATTAGGCTATTAAAAGCCCACTTTAATAAATACAGAATGAAAACTTATGCTCAAACTAACAGCGCACATTTTTACAAAAATCCAGCTAAATTAATTAGTTGGATTTTTTATTTAAAGGAGTAAAATCACTCAACTTTCATTTCATAATTTTTTTACCCCAACTATCTAAATCTCTTAAAATTGATTCCAACGACTTTCCCAATTCTGTTAACTCATATTCCACTTTAGGAGGTACAACAGGGAAAATTTTTCTACTCACAAGTTTATCGCGCTCTAATTCTCTTACCGTTTGCGTAAACATTTTATTTGAAATTTCAGGAATGGTTTTTTGTAAAACTCCAGACCTTAATGGGCCATCCAACAAATGAAACAACAGCAAAGGTTTCCATTTATTTCCAATTAAATCCATTGTTAAATGTAACGAACAATAATATTTTTTCATTATTTATATTGAGTTAATAACCTGATTTTCTTATTTTTACTCTTTTTAGACACTATATTACCTTTTGGTAAGTTATTGCCCAATGTGTAAATATAGATTAAATTTGCAACTTAAATAAAAGAATGTTTTATGAAATCAAATAAAAAATATCCAAAATCTTTTTCTCACATTGGAATTACGGTTCCAGATATTGAAAAAGCAGTAGAATTTTATTCAGAAATAATGGGCTGGTATATAATTATGGAGCCATCAGTAGTTGTTGAAGAAAAAGAAACCGCTATTGGAAAAATGTGTATTGATGTTTTTGGTGAAGGTTGGGGAGAATTTAAAATAGCACATTTATCAACTTCTGATGGTGTTGGAATAGAGTTATTTTCATTTCCAAATGGTATAAAAAAAGCACCCGAATTTAACCCGTTTAATACAGGTTTATTTCATTTTTGTGTACAAGATCCAAATATTGAAAATTTAGTAGCTGAAGTTGTTGCCGCAGGTGGAAAACAAAGAATGCCAATTAGAGAATATTATCCTGAAGACAAACCTTTTAAAATGTGTTATGTTGAAGATCCTTTTGGAATTGTTTTTGAAATTTACACACATAGTTATGAATTAACATATTCTTCAGGCGCGTATTCAAATTAAAAAGTTTGCGTTAGGGATAGAGCTATTTGTTTGAGCTCTTTTTGTATTGTTTTTCACAATTATAAAAAGCGAGTAGTGATAGCCCGACCTGAAAGGGAACGCCCAAAATATTATTTATTTAAAATTTAATTTGGTAACAATTTAGATGAGATGCTGAAACAACACCTCGACTCCGCTCAATGACCAGTTGAGCATGACGGAAAAATTATTATTGCGTATAGGTGTGAACACTAGTATTTGCAACCGGCAAGTAATTTACACCAAACCAACATACCAATAAAACTACAAACGCCATTGCTAAAATAGTGAGCGCTTGTTTTGTTTTGTGCGCGTGAAAATGGCGGTAATGGATATAAATTAAATAACCCATCCACGTTAAAAATGCCCAAACTTCTTTTGGGTCCCAAGTCCAGTAATGTCCCCAAGCTTCTTTTGCCCAAAGCGCACCAAAAAGTAATCCTAAGGTTAAAAAAGAAAATCCAATATAGACTAAGTTATCAGCAAGTTTTAAGGTTTCCATTTTGAAATTTTGATGATAACTATCGTACAAACCTTTTATTGCAACAATACTTGAAGCTGCTAAAACAGCATACGAAAATAAATACACCAAAACATGTGGTATAAACCACGGACTTTGCAATGCTGGCATTAAGGTTTTTGAATAGGTTTCTGGATTTAAATAATTGATTACTAAAAACATTGCTGCCATTGCAATACTATAAGCTAAAAACCACTTATATTTCCAACGTATATAGGTTAAAAAACCTATTAAAGGTAAAAATGTAGCGTACCATAAACGGGTTTCGCCCAATGTTCGCATTGGTGGTCGGTCTAACTCTAACCACAATTTTATAACAAAGAAAATTAAAACTGCCCAACCCATAACAAGTAAGAGGTTTGCAAATTTTAAAACTGTTTGTTTTTTATAAGAAATTACTAAAAAAAGTAATCCCATAATCCATAATGCGATACTAATTGAGCTGTATAAAGGAAAATCTATCCAAGTCATTTTACTAATTTTTAGTTATTTTATTTCCTACCCAAAACATATAAAATGCGCCTGCAATCATCATAAATATTCCAATATAGATTAAGGGTAACCAAGGATCTCTAACAAGCTCTAAAACACTTAAATTAGACCATTTACCCATTTTATCGTCGTAACTTAATTGGTAAATTTTCCATCCTTTAAATTTAAAGGGTTTATTGACTTCTAAAACGGTACTTATTCTATCACCTTCCTTAGTTAAAATATCTATATCTGAACTAAATTTCTTCACTTCAGGAATAGTCATTACTATAGAATATTCATCACTAATTTTAAAAGATTCATACGGATATCTGAAACTTCCGCTACTAATCCAAGCACTTTGTATAGAATCTGTTTTTGTGTTTTTTACTGAAATATAGGCTGATGGAGGTGAACCTATTTCGTTAACTTTTTCGTATCTGTCTCCTATTCTTCCTGAATTTGGGAAAAACTCATTAATTTTCACTTCAAAATTATGAAAATAATAAGTTTCGCCTTTTTCAACCAAATACAAATTTTTACCATTATTGTGCGCAATACTTCCTGATTTATTATCAACTAACGCTAATTTTGGATTGTATTCGTCAATTAAAAAATCTTTTAAATAAAAGGCAAAAGGCAATTCAATTTCATTTTTTTGAGCATCGGTAGCAATCCAACTTGGTTTTCCTTCATACACATTTATAGATAACCGTTGTAAATCGCCTGTTCCTAAAATCCCTGCAATTAGTGCCAAAAACAGACCTAAATGATTTAAAATAAATCCGAAATTAGACCATTTTAGTTGTGAAACTCTTTTAATGGTTATCAATCCTAAGCAGGTTAAAAACTGAAAAATAATTAGTAAAAAAGCCCAATTACTTGTAATATGATTTAAACCTAAATTAGTAATAATGTTATTTTCTGAAGGGATTTGCGGTATAATTCCCATCACCATTACTAACAAAGTAACCAGTGCAATACTAGAAATTGATGCAGGTACTTTTGTTAACCAACGTATAATTTGAGTTGTTGAAAACCATTTATACAACACAATTAATAGTAACACATAAGCTGCTAAAAAATACACGTTAAAGGGGTACTTAAGTGTAAATGTATTACTGGTTGTAACAAAAACTTCTAAAAAAAAGCCAGTTACTATTAAACCAAATCCGATAAAAAAAGATTCAACGTAACTCCAAGGATTTTCCCAAAGATTACGTTGAATCTTATGTTGATTTTCACTCATAAGAGTTCAAATATAAAAATATTATTATTAATAAGTAGCTTCTCTCTTTTTAGCAGCTTCTTGCCATTTTGGACGTAATTCTTTTAAGAATTTCGCTTTTTCAGCTTCTAATTTTTCCATTGGTAATCCAATGAATTTCTGAGCAGCTTCTTTAGTCTCAATTGCTGGATAAGGAACATCACCATTAAACCCTAAAGTCATTAATAACTTCGCTAATTTAATTCTAGTTTCTTGTGTAATATCAATTCCTGTCCCAATAACTCTTCCTATTTCAACTGGTGCGTGGAAAGAACCACCGTGAGATGCCGCAGCATAATCCCAACGCCATTGTCCTAAACGTATTCCGTGTAAAATGTCTTTCATTTGAGCTTCTGACGCTCCTAATTCCCAACATTTACCCGCTTCAACGTGAGCTCTAACTAATAAACGCTCTAATTGATCACGGTTTCCAATAATACGATCTTGATTATCAAATACATTTTTAACTAACTCCTCTTTTTCTTCTCTATGACAAACCTGACAAGAATTTGCTACGTTGTTTAAAGGAGATTGAATATGATGATCCGTAAATTTTTGTCCACCTTCAGTTTTATAAGGCATATGGCAATCTGAACAAGAAACACCTCTTTGTCCATGAATACCCATTTTAAATACTTCATAACCTGGGTGTTGTGCTTTCAACATTGGAGCTCTACTAATTTTATGAGTCCAATCTACATGTCCAACATTATCATAATATTTTTCCATGTCTTCAACTGTTTGCCCTTCGTCCCAAGGAAATACTAAATAAGGTACACCCTTACTATCTGGAAGATTTTTATTGAAATAATATTCAGAGTGGCATTGTGCACAAACCAATGAACGCATGTCATTATGAGACGCTTTACTTATATCTTTCCCTTGACGTGCAAATGCTTCAATTAAAGCAGGCTGCGTAATTGTTAGATTCATAGATTTTTCATCGTGACAATTTGCACACCCAATTGGATTTACAATTTCTTCACCTTTACTAGCCCATTTACCATTATAATATTCGTTTACACCTATTTCATTAATTAAACGAGGTACATCAGGAGATTTACATGTCCAACAAGTTGAAGGCATTGGTCCGTCATCTGGTCCTGTTGGCCCACCTGTTCTTAATGAGTTTGAAAGATCGTCTATAGCGTGTAGGTGACCACGACCTTGATTGTAATCTTTTGCAAAACCATAACCAGCCCAAAGTACTACTAAACGAGGGTCTGTTTCTAACATATCAATCTCTTCAGAACCATTGTATTTTGATCTAAAGTTACTCTCTTCCGTTTTGGACCAAGATTGAAATTCACGAGGGAAATTTTCTCCCCAAACTTCGTTTCTTGGTTCCAATTTATTTATTTTTGTAAGTGGTGTGTAAGCAAATTTCGCTTCCATTTTACGTGCTGTTATTGAAGAAACTAGTAGTCCTAATAAAAATACTACTACTAAAGATGCTAAAAATAACACCCAGTTTTTCCAAGGTTTTCTTTGTGTGCTCATTTTATTTATTTGTTTTATTTTCTGATTCTTTTAAATATTTACTTAACCAATCTGGTACTGTTTCTTGATGTTCTTCAGGTATTTTACCATAATATTTTACTGAAGATAAACTGTGAACACTACCGTGTGGAACTTCTTGATGACAAGTCCAACATTTTCTGCTAGTTCTGTTCTCAAAATGGTCTTCAACCAAACCACTTAATCTAGCGTCTGTTACTTGATCTTCATGACATCTAATACAATTTTTTTGTACAACTTCAACACCAGCCTCTTTCATTCTAATAACTTCGGGTTCGCCGCGTGTTATAAAAACTGATGCATGATACAAACCGTCTTTAGCTTTAAATAGGTATTTTTTAAACACATTGTCTTGTGGTACATGACAATCGTTACACGATGCCCATTCTCTGTGAGAACTATTTTTCCAAGTTGCGTATTGAGGTGTCATTACATGGCAATTTGCACAGGTTTTAGGGTCATCAGATAAATACGATATAGCTTTAGATTCGATAAGTGCATACAAAGTAAGACCAGCCATAGCACCTACTAAAATAATTACAGGTAAGCGCCATTCGGGTGGTGGAATTAATTTTTTAAAAATGCTCATAATCTTGAATTAAGAATTCTATTATTTCGATATAAACAATGTTGGTTTGATTGAAATCATTAACCAAGCCCAGTTGTTTCCGTTCCCAGTTGTATTGTTTTTTAAAGTTTCTAAACCTTCTGAAGCAAGCATTTGAGAATACCCAGCTCCAATTGTTACATCTTTATTTAATTTGTGTCCGTAAACTAAGTCAATTTCAGTACCTAATTGTTTGTCCACACCATCACCTATTTCTCCTTGTGCTGAAAAGTTATGTACAAAAGCAGTTAAGCTAGATTTTTCTCCTATTTTCGTTTTAATTTTTGCATAAACATCAACTAGACCAACGCTACCTCCATGGTTTCCAACATAGAAATAATCCATAAATCCATTAAATTTATGGTTTGTTCCGTAGAAAGGAGTGAAAGCTTTATTTTCAGAAGCATCTCCATCGTAGTCGTTTCCAGATTGCATTTCAAAACCTAATCCAAAATCTAATTTTGAAGAAGCTTTATATCCTAAATCTAATCCAACTAAATAAGCGCTTAAATCGTTATCTGCAACATCTTTCCCAGTTTGTAAATAAGCGTTTGCATTTACACTTAATGCATCTGAAGCTTTAAATTTAAAGTGAGTTCCATAAGTTTGGCTGTAACGTACTTCGTCAGCATCAATATTTTGTAGTCCATTATTAAGTACTAAGAAACTAGCTTTAACATTGCTCCATTCTTTATGGTACCAAGCATATTGTATTGCTTTGTAATTTCCTGCAACTGTATATAAATTACCAAATAAAGCTTCTGTATTTTGATTATAAGCAACACCTAAATCTAATTTGTAATTTTCGTTTCCAAACTTAAAAATTGCGGCATCATGGCTACGCCCTTGTTGTGCCCATCCAACGTTTCCAAACATTCTACTGTCATCATAAATGATTTCTTGACGACCTAATTTTACAGAGAAATTTGGACTAAATTTCACTTGTCCCCAAGCTTCATGAACTGCTAAACCATTGTTATCAGCAGTGTTTAGTTGTTTTACATCTCCCCAAACTCTAACATCTTGAAAGCTTAAAAAGAATGTGTAATCATCTGTAATATACTTCGTATTTAAACGAGTACGTTGAGATACAAATAAGGCTGCATCTACATCATTTGGTGTTAAGGTTTTGTAGCCGTTTCTGAATTCAGCACGTGGTCTTAATTCACCACTCATTGTTAATTGAGCAAAACTTTGTACTGCTACTAATGTTAAAACAGCAACTAATAAATTTTTAATTTTCATTTTTTTGAATTGAATTGAATTAATGTTTGTAATAATTGTTACAAAATTATAACGTGTTTCAAAATAAAAAGATGATAAAAATCAGTTATTAAGATATTTTTATCTTTTATTTATTTTATAAATAAAGGACATTGAAAGATTTTAAGGTGCTGGATTTGGTTGTAGCTCTTGAATTATATCAATTTTTTCAAGTGTTTCTTGTGAAAATTCTACGTGAATACTGTCAATGTTTTCTTTTAATTGTTCAATAGTTGTTGCTCCAATTATATTTGAAGTTACAAATTCGCGTTGATTTACAAAAGCTAAAGCCAATTGTGCCAAACTTATATTTAACTCTTTAGCTAAATCTGCATATTTTTGAGTTAAAAATAGAGATTGATTGTTGTTGTATCTTGAAAAGACTGGAAACAAGGTTAAACGACCATTTTCAGGTGTTTTTCCGTCTAAATATTTACCCGACAACATTCCAAATGACATTGGTGAATAGGCTAATAAACCGACGTTTTCACGCATTGAAATTTCAGCTAAATTAATTTCAAAAGTTCTATTTAACAATGAATATGGATTTTGAATTGTTTTACAACGAGTTAATTTATTGTTGGTGCTTTCTGTTAAATGCCTCATTACTCCCCAGGAAGTTTCATTAGAAAGCCCATAATGACGAATTTTCCCTTCTTTTACTAACGAGTCTAATTTTTCTATAACCTCATTAATATTATCGTCCCATTTTTCATTAAAATTGTGCTGATAATTTCTTTTTCCAAAAAAATTCGCATTTCGATCTGGCCAATGTAATTGATAAAGATCAACATAATCGGTTTTTAATCTTTTTAAACTTTTTTCAAGTGCGTCATCAATTGCTTCATTTGAAAAGCCCATATTATCTCTAATATAGCTGAGTCCTGGATTTGGGCCTGCAATTTTTGTTGCAACAACTAAATCTCCACGTTTTTGATGTTGTAACCAAGATCCTATATATCGTTCTGTACTTCCTTGTGTTTCTTTGCTTCCCGGTACCGAATACATTTCAGCAGTATCAATAAAATTAATTCCTTTTTCTACTGCAAAATTTAATTGTTCATGAGCTTCACTTTCGGTATTTTGCTGTCCAAAAGTCATAGTTCCTAAACAAATTTTACTCACTTTTATATCGGTATTTGGTAGTGTGGTATATTTCATAATTTATGTGTAATCATTTATTTGTTATGTGTAAATGTAAAAAAATAAAAACCACTTTCTAAATATTTAGAAAGTGGTTTTTTATTTAATGAAATGCTGAAACAACACTTCGACAAGCTCAGTGTGACATCTCAGATTTATGTATTAAGTTTACAATGTATATTCTCTTGCAATTAAAATTACACCGTTAAACATTTTTAACAATTAAATATTACTTCAATATAGCTTCAATACCTGGTAAAGTTTTTCCTTCTAAACTTTCTAGCATGGCACCACCTCCGGTAGAAACATAACTAACTTTATTAGCAAAACCAAACTGTTTAACGGCAGCAACTGAATCTCCACCACCAACTAACGAAAATGCACCATTTTTGGTTGCTTCAGCAATTGAATTTCCTAAAGCAATCGTTCCGCCTGCGAAGTTTTCCATTTCAAAAACTCCAAGAGGTCCATTCCAAAGAATTGTTTTAGACTCTTTTACAATTTTATCGAAAATTTCTCTTGATTTTGGTCCTGCATCAACACCTTCCCAACCGTCAGGAATATTATTAATATCACAAACTTGTTTGTTTGCATTGTTACTAAAATCATCTGCGGCAATAACATCAACAGGAATATGAACTTGCACCCCTTTTTCTTTAGCTTTCTTTAAAATTTCTAAAGCCAACTCTTGTTTGTCGTCTTCGCAAATTGAATTTCCTATAGAGCCACCTTGTGCTTTTACAAACGTAAAACTCATTCCGCCACCAATAATTAAGTGATCTACTTTGTCTAAAATATTTTCAATAACCGTAATTTTTGAAGATACTTTTGCGCCTCCTAAAATTGCCAACACTGGTTTTTCTCCTTCTTCTAATATTTTTTTAAGGCTACTAATTTCTTGAGCCAATAAACTTCCAAAACATTTATTTTCAGGGAAAAACTGCGCTATAATTGTAGTTGACGCATGTGCTCTATGTGCTGTTCCAAAAGCATCATTCACATACACATCTCCTAATTTAGAAAGTTGCTTTGCAAAAACTACATCACCTGTTTTTTCTTCGGCATGAAAACGTAAATTTTCTAATAATAATACTTCTCCCATTTTTAGTTCAGCCACAGCATTTTCGGCTTCTTCTCCTACGCAATTTGAAGTGAATTTTACTTCAACACCAATAACTTCAGAAACTTTTTTAACAATATGTTTTAAAGAATATTTTTCATCAACACCTTTTGGTCTTCCTAAATGCGACATTAAAATAACGGCGCCGCCATTTTCTAAAATTTTAATAATAGTTGGTTTTGCTGCTTCTATTCTTGTTGCGTCTGTTATGTTAAAATTTTCATCAAGAGGTACATTAAAATCAACTCTAATTAAAGCTCTTTTTCCCTCAAAATTTATGTCTTGTATTGTTTTCATTTAAATAATTATTTGTTGTACAAATATAATTCAATTTAACGTAGTTATTAAAGTTTTCTACGAAACCGATTTCATGAAAATAATTTAAAGATTGAATGATTTAACATTTAAAGATTGAAAAAATGTTTTAAATTCGCTTTAATGGAATTTTCTGAAGTTTTAGGGCAAGAATATTTGAAGAATCATTTAATGAAATCTACCGATAATGGTAGAATTTCACACGCGCAGTTATTTGTTGGAAAAGAAGGTGCTGGAACTTTACCAATGGCAATAGCTTATGCACAATATATTTTGTGCAGTACAAGTTCCGATAAAGAAGCTTGCGCTTTAAAATGTGCTAAATTAGCACATCCCGATTTGCATTTTGCTTTTCCAGTAGCAACAAATGATTTTGTAAAAAAACACCCTGTAAGTAACTTTTTTTTAAAGGATTGGAGAAATTTTATCACCTTAAATCCTTACGGAAATTTATTTGAATGGTTACAAACTATTGGTATTGAAAATAAACAAGGTCAAATTGGAGTTGATGAAGCTGGAGAAATTGTAAAATCTTTAAAACTGAAAAGTTATGAAGGTGGTTATAAAATAATGATTATTTGGATGGCTGAAAAAATGAATACTTCAGCTGCAAATAAATTACTAAAATTATTAGAAGAACCGCCTGAAAAAACTGTTTTTATTTTAGTTTCTGAAGATGAAGAGCAACTAATTACTACTATAAAATCTCGCTGTCAAGTATTGCATTTTCCATTATTATCTGAAGCTGATATTACAAAATATCTAGTGGAAAAAGAGGGAACTGATGAGCCAATTGCTGCACAAATTGCACAACAATCTGATGGTAACTTCAATAAAGCTTTACATTTATTG
>Ga0307989_1000568_pt1 | contig 23441 bp, 15 predicted proteins | sample EllFjometagen185_FD_203164 | JGI IMG/M metagenome (GOLD analysis project Ga0307989, IMG submission 203164) | Marine microbial communities from Ellis Fjord, Antarctic Ocean - #185 | ecosystem: Environmental > Aquatic > Marine > Unclassified | place: Southern Ocean | collected 2014-10-08 | reverse complement strand
GTTAGCAGAAACTCTAATCACAACTTATTAATTGTTTTTCACCATTTTATATCAAATGAAAACAAAACTCTAGCTATGATTATTTCTTTTTAATCTGGCTTTTTGATTATTAATTAAACAAGTTATGCTAATATTCAATGTATTGCTATTTAAAACAAAAAAAACATACCTGATCCTAGTAAAACATCTTTAACAGAAATATTATTTAATAGTTACAAGTAACGTTATGGAAAACCGTCGATCAAACGCTGGTTTGTCCCTGCTTACCCTTTTTGTTGGTCTTCTTATCCTTCAAATAAACCAAACCTTGTTTGCTGCGACATATCCGAACATTGTTATCAAAGACCAGCAGGTTGCAGACCATTAAATTCAAAAGCAGAAATCAGCAAAGGTGTCTAATGATTGAGAATCATATGCAAAAAGCAGTTAGTTCCTACTGTCAATTTCGGAACTTACCAAATTGATTAAACACTTAACAGGAAATAGACAGTTACCTGACTACCAAACTCTTCTAACATGAATACAATCGGGGATCAGCCTTCTAATAACCCACTTCGATGATGATGGGTTCGCTAGTGATCTTAGCATTAGGAAACCTGGCCTGGATCGAGTGTTTTCCTGGTTGAAGTTGCCAGCGGATTTGATGGGGCGGTGAAGAAGACTGATATTTCAAGCCATTAATATACCAATCCAGTTTTGGGATCAGGGGTTCCACTGCAGCACGAAGAACGATGGTTTGCAAATATGCGGGGATAGAGGCATTCATAATATATCGGGATCCATTTAATGGTTCCGTAATTAAGACACCTGTATTTAATGGAGATTGTTTGTTAAATGGTGATAAAATATTCGACTGATTAATGGAAATCTCTTTAATTTGTAATGCCATAGCAGGCGTGTTTTCATTTGCCAGATTTCCAGTGCGAGTATCTATCAAAACCTGATCGTAGTGAATTTGATTGCTCTTATTTTCCAGGTGGATAAATTCTGAAATAATTTCAGAACAGTTTTCAAAGGCAAATCCACCAGATGAGGCACATACTTCAAGCAATTGGTAAGGCTCCGGTGGTTGAAATCGATTAACCCCTGAATGAGCTGGATACTTTTTTTCCAGCATTAATAATATCTGTTTTGTCAAAGCCGCTACTGCAGCCCCACTGACTTTCTTCATTGGAGTATTATCCGGATGTCCCATCCAGACACCCACTAAATACCGGGAACTAAAAGCAAGGGCCCAGGCATCTCTAAATCCCTGAGAGGTTCCTGTTTTTACCGCCACCGGGAGGGGGTACTCCAGATTTCCCATCCGGGGAAATGAAGGTAACCGTGCTTGGGGATCCACTAAAAACTGTTTAATTAAACGACTGATTGGCTGGCTGATGACTTGAACAGGCGTCACTGAACCCGGAAGCCCGGAAAGCCATTTAGCCTGAAATAATTTTCCATCCTGGGCCAGAGTCCCATAGGCATTCATCAGTTCTTCCAGAGAAACATATATACCACCGATCGCCATACCCAACCCATAATAATCTTCGGATTCTGACTCCTTAACCAGCTGTAGTTTTCTGAACAATGCCATCATGTCACCGGTACCCACTTTTTTAACGATCTGAACCGCCGGCACATTACGACTGTTTGCCAGCGCTTTTCGATAAATCAAAGGCCCCAGATAAAGCCCATCATAATTATTAATGGCCAGCACACCCTTTTGCACCCGAATACTCATCGGCCCATCCACCAAAACACTTTGAGGCTGAAACAATCCACTCTCCAATCCCTGAGCAAAAACAAAAGGCTTTAAGATACTACCTGAAGAGCGTTGAGTATCATTATAATCAATACTACCGCTATATTTCAAATCCTCATAATCCATGGATCCCAGATAAGACAATATACCATTACTCTCCAGGTCCACAACCATAACACCAATGTTTCCAGCGCCCAGATGTCGATAATAATCAAGGAATTTTTCAGCCTTTTCTTCAACCTGATCCTGAACACTTAAATCAAGGTTGGCGGTTAGAGGATGATGCATTGGTATAGATTTTTGTCTGTGTCTGATATCCGATTCAATTTTCAAAATCGCATGATAACTATTATAGGGTCGTTCTTCTTTCACTGGTAGGTATAAATTTCCAAGCAAATAACTGGCTTTTTGCCACTGATCCTTATTAATAATATGGTGCTTTTTCAATCGACGCAGGATTAAGGCTGCTCTTTTTAGAGCCAGCTTAAAACCACCGGCAGAAAATAGATTCATTCTTCCCGGTGCTTTGGTTAAAGCTGTTAAAATTGCAGCTTCTGCCCAATTCAAATCCTGTAAGGGTTTCCGAAAATAACGTCTGGCACTGTATGTAATCCCATGGATTCGATTACCCTGGGGCATCAACTTAAGATAATGATTTAAAACAGCCTCATGTCCAAATTTAAAAATCAATCCAGTCGCAATAACCATCTCGCACAGTTTATTCCAATATGTCCTTTTCGTTTGTCGTTGCATCCGGGCGACCTGCATCGCAATCGTTGATGCTCCCTGCCGGGGGTGCCCCATCAGGTTTTGAGTAAAGGACCGCATTAACGAATAAGGATCAACGCCAAAATGTTGATAAAAGCGATGATCTTCAGCAACAATCAGTGACTGTTTAACAACATCAGGTACCGGAAGGCTGACAGACCAATAACCAAGATTATCATTATTGTGAGTATTACTTTCGGAAAGAAAATAGCCGTTTCGATCATAAATCAGTTGTGTGGGAAGGGGGGAAACAAGCTTAATATCATCCCTGATATCCATATAAATACTGGAAACCACTAAAATTAAAATGCCAATAATCACACTTATTTTTTTTGTTATGCTTCGTGCCATAATATTATTGATGTTTATTTAATCAGATTATTTACAAAAGACATCCCCCTTTGGGTCAGCTTTCTAATAATCCATACGCTGAACTCTAAAATTGCTATTCCCTGAGCACCGAGTTTACTGCTCCCTGAGCGAAGTCGAAGGGGGAGCAAATAACAAAGGGTGGCCAAAGAACGAAGTACAGAATTATAGCAAATATTAATAAACTTCGACTTCCCTCAGTATACAGTGTTTACAATGGATAATATAGAAATCCTACAATACGAGGCTTCAATAGTAACTAATCAGATTATTTTATAATAGTGAATGCGATACCGACCAATGACCATTTAATATCATTCTACATGGAAACGATAAAGAGGCAAAATTATTGATTTCTGACCTTCCTTAGAAGGGATGACTTATAAACTGGAATAAATAATTCTTGACAGCTTATCAATGATCAGGGTAGCTAAAAACCAACTAAGACCGACCGGTCTGTTTTTATTTTTTCAAAGGTAATTTGAGTTTCTAATTTGATAAAACCTTTCCGTGGTTTCGGTTTTTAAATCAGAGTTCTGATAAACACCTTCATACAATGAAAGATATATTCAAACGATTGAGTTCAGTTTATCAAAAATATAGATTTAATTCAGATGCTAAAACACCGTTTTAAAAAATTTGACAGGTGTTATTTAAATCGCTAGCTTTTTTTAAAGCCAAAACCGACCGGTCTGTATACCTAAAAAATTAATATGCATTTAAAAGAAACAATTATCCACGAATCATTGAGACTATTTTCCTTAAAAGGATTTAACAATTCATCATTGCAAGATATTCTTAAGGCATCAAAATCATCAAAAGGTGGTTTTTATAACCACTTTAAGTCCAAAGAGGATTTGTTTCACCAAGTGATGCACGAAGCCAGAATTATTTGGCGAGATAGGGTATTGCATGAAATAGATAATTGTAAGACGCCATCCGCAAGAATTAAGAAGTTTTTTGAGAACTATAAAAACAGATACTTGATCGATTCTGATAATTTTCCCGGTGGATGCGTATTTATTACACTGTCTGCAGAACTTAACGATCAAAGCCCTCATTTATCCAAAGAGATTGATGCCGGATTTAATGGTGTAAAAAAATTTTTTTCAAGAAACCTTAATGAATCAGCAGCAGCAGGTGAGTTGAAAAGTAGTGTTAATATTTCTAATGCCACAGAGGTTTTGTTTTCAGGAATGCTGGGAGCCTCTGTCATATTCGGAACGAATAAATCTATGGATAGTCTTAATCGTTCGATAGATTCATTAATAGACTATCTGAAATCCCTCAAGCGGAATTGATTAGACTGTTTCGTGTTTTACAGAAGGGTGTGTTAGTATTAGCAAAAAGACCAACTGGTCTGTCTGTTTATTGCCCATCAATTTAATAAGGAGAAGTAAAGTGATTGATTTTAATTTTACAGAAGAGCAGGACATGTTCAGAAAAGCAGCTCAGGAATTTACAGAGACATTCGTTGTACCTGAAATAGCAGAAATGGAAAAAACAGCCGAGGTTAATACCAAAGTCGTCAAAGCTTTGGGAGAAGCGGAAATGACAGCGATCACGATTCCGGAACAATATGGCGGACTCGGCCTGGGTTTTACGGAAAGATTAATCGCTTTGGAAGAGATCGGAAAAGCATCTGTTGCCACAGCCATGATGTTGCAAGTCAATCATCTGGGTATTGCACCCATCGTTAATTTCGGAACAGAAGCGCAAAAACAAAAATACCTGCCAAAGTTAGCTTCCGGTGAATCTATGGCAACAGTAGCCGTTACTGAAGCCACCGGCGGCTCAAATCCGGGTGGTTGTAAAACCAGCTACCATAAAGATGGTAACAATTATGTATTAAATGGCCGAAAGTGTTTTATCACAAATTCCCATATCGCCGATACATTGGTTGTTTTTGCAAAAGATGCAGACAATAAAGAGAAAAAATCTTTCTCTACTTTTATTGTTGAAAAAGACTTCCCTGGATTTAAAGCAACCCATGTGGAACATAAAATTGGAATGCGCGGTTGTAATACAGGAGAATTAAGCTTTGATAACTGTGTGATCCCGGCTGAAAATTTATTAGGTCAGGAAGGAAAAGGAATGAAAATAGCGATGTCAGCGATTGGTGATGTCGGAAGGGGTGGCATGGTTGGATGTTCTTTAGGTCTTCAGACAGCCTGCCTGGATGCCTCAATCAAATTCGCCAATGAAAGAATTCTTTATGGTAAACCGATTTTTGAAATGCAAACCATTCAAAATAAAATTGCTGAAATGAAAGTAGATCTGGAAGCCGGTCGTTTATTAGGTTATCGGGCTGCTGCGGTTCAGGATGAAGGAAAAATGTCTGCCAACGAGTTTGCGGTGGCAAAATACTTTACCACTGAAGCTGTCCAAAAGGCAGCTAAAATGGCAGTGGATATTCATGGGGGTTATGGTTGTATGGAAGAGTATGCTGTGACCCGCTATTTGAGAGATTCATTTGTCATAGGGCCCTCCGCCGGAACCTCAGATATCATGAAAGTCATTATAGCGCGCTGGGCGGTATCTTAATCAAGGTTCAATGTCGATGTTAGCATTCAAATCGACATTGATATAAGGAGTGTGACTCAGATGTTTAAAATTGCCGTTTGCATAAAAGCCGTTCCTGATCCGGAATTGGCTAGTAAGATTAAAATTGATCCAAAAACCGGTTCTCTGATCCGAACCAATATTCCTTTAGCCATCAACCCCCTGGATAGAAATGCGCTTGAAGCCGCATTAAATATCAAATCCACCCAGGGTGGGGAAATTACTATTTTTAGTATGGGACCGCCCCAAGCGGACACAACGCTAAAACAATGTCTGGCACTTGGTGCCGATCAGGGAATTCTGCTTTCTGATATTGCTTTTGCAGGTGCCGATGCCTATTCAACAGCCTTGACCTTAGCTAGCGGAATAAAAAAAGCCGGAGATTTTGATCTGATCTTCTGTGGAGTTTCCAGTAGTGATGGTGCCACAGAATGGGTTGGCCCGGAAATTTCCGTTTTCCTGGGTTTGCCGGTGGTTACGTTGGTTTCGGAGATTTCAGAAGTTACTTCGGAACTGATTCAGCTTAAAGCCAATATTGAAAATGGGTACCGCAAGGTAGAAGTTGATCTGCCAGCCTTACTAACTGTAACCATGGAACTAAATACACCGAAGAACCTAAGTTTTTCCGGAATCATCAAAGCCAAGAAAAAAGAAATTACGGTTTGGGGGATTAAAGATTTAGATATTTCTGAAAATCTGGTTGGACTAAAAGGATCTCCAACGATCGTTACTGAAATGAAACCCATGGAAAAGAAGAGAGCAGTAGAATTCATCGAAGGTGACAGAGTGGAAAAAGCGAATACTTTGGTAAGCAAATTATTTGAGGCTGGTATTATTTAAACATCATCAACTTTTAAGGTTAGGTCAGAATGGACAATAATAAAGGAAGTGTCTGGGTTATTGCTGAGCAAGGGAAACTCGGTATACTTGATGTCTCACTGCAACTCATCGGTAAGGCCCGGCAGTTAGCTGATGAACTGGATTCTAGTGTAGAAGTTGTTTCACTTGGGTACGAGTGCAATCTGATCGGAACTCAATTAATTGCAGCAGGAGCAGATAAGGTATATATAACCGACGATCCCGCTACTGCTGTTTATCAGGCTGAATTATATACAAAGCTTATCAGTCACTTGTTTATTCAACAGCAGCCAAATATTGTTCTAATCGGTTCAACCTTTATGGGGAGAGAATTAGCCCCTCTTCTGGCAGCAACATTAAAAACAGGATTAACCGCCCATTGTACTGACCTTTGTCTGGATGATAAAGGAATACTGGAACAAAAAATTCCGGCTTATGGGGGTATGATGACAATCGTATGCCCGGAAAAAAGACCCCAAATGGCGACAGTGGCTAAGGGGGTATTTCGCCAACAGGAAATTGATAATACCAGATCCGGAGACATTATCCCGATAGAAATTCCAGTTGATTTCAAAGCCAGGATCCGTACCCTGGACATTGTCAACGAAGAAACCCCCGCCATAGCCCTAGAGTCAGCAGAAAAAATTGTAGCCGGGGGTGCCGGTGCCCAAAATATTGAAGGCTGGAACATGATTGAAGAGTTGGCCACTCTTTTAGGGGCTGGCCTCGGATCAACACGACCGGCAGTAGATGAAGCATGGACAAAAATTAATACGATGATTGGCCAAAGTGGCCGGATGGTAAACCCAAAACTATATATTGGTATTGGTCTATCCGGAGAACAGCAACATATGGTTGGCATTGTGGATTCTGATATCATGATCGCTATTAACAATGACGAACAATCACCGATTTTTAAGCAGGTTGACTATGGCATTGTGGATGATTGCCAGTTGTTTTTACCCGAATTAATTAAAAAATTAAAAGCACACCAGGAGAAGTGATTTTTTTAATAAATACAATTGATTAGGAGATTAGAAATGAGTATTAAAACACGTGCGGATTATTTATCCGCACTGAAAAAGATGCGCCCAAATGTTTATAAATTTGGAGAATTAATTGAAGATGTTACGACTCACCCGGCGACAAAACAAACGGTTGAAAGCCATGCCATGTGTTTTGATGCAGCAAATGATCCAGATCTGGCCAAAATGTACACCACAAAATCCATGTTTACCGGAGAACCGATCCTGCGTTGGAATTCCATGATGCAAAGTATCGGTGACCTGGTTCAAAACATGAAATTTAAGCGACAAAACTATCGCCGGTCTGGTACCTGTACCGGTGGTGCCTGTGTTGGTTGGAACGCTCAAAATGTGATGTGGGCAGTGACACAGGAAATGGACAAAGAACTGGGAACCGACTATCAGGATCGATTAAAGAAATGGATTCTTTTTTCCCAGCAGGAAGGGTTAACAGTCGCTGGTGCCTTGACTGACGCAAAAGGAAATAGGAGTAAACCCCCTTCTCAACAAGAGTATAAGGGCGCCAACGTTCACATCAAAGAAGTCAGAGAAGATGGGGTGATTATCAGTGGCGTTAAGGCCATGATTTGCGGAACTGCAGCCTCACAGGAAATCTTTATTCTTCCTGGAGGATTTTACAAAGAAGCGGATAAAGACTTCGCTTTTGCCTGTGTTATCCCCAAAGATATTGAAGGGTTGACCATTGTGGAAGCGCGTCATGCCAGCGATAAAAGAGAATTTGAAAAAAATGCTGAGGTAGAAGTCCCCGGTACGGGAATCACGCAGGGATGGTTATTATTTGATGAGGTCTTGGTACCTCATGATCGCGTTTTTATGTGTGGAGAATACAAATACTCTGGTAAAGTGATTCAGAATTTCACAGCCAACTACAGAGCCTGTATCGGTGGATGTGTGACAGGGCAGGGAGATGTCATGATCGGAGCTTCTGTATTAATGGCACGGGCAAATGGCCTGTCTTCCAAGGTGTTCATGGGTAAACTGGTCGATATGTCTGTCAACAACCAGGTTACTTTTGGTTTAGGTGCTGGTGCGATTGCTCTTGGAAATCAGCATGACTCCGGATCTTTTTTCGCTGATGGCATTACCGCACACACCAATAAAGTAATGGTGGCCACCCTTCCTTATGAAGTAAAACGCTTAACACAGGATATTGGCGGTGGAATTGTGGAAACAGGTTGCCTCCCCTCCTTTGAAGATTTCCAAAATCCTGAATATGGTCCCACACTTCAAAAAAGTCTCAAGGCGGGTTCCTGTTCCTATGAGTCCCGCTATAAAGCCACCAGACTTTCTGAATGGTTAACCCTTGGTGGTGGTGTACCAGGCTGTATGCATGGTGGTGGTTCTCCTGATGGTGCCAAGCTGGTCGTACGCGCTTTAACACCATTTGAACAATATGCTGATTATGCACGAAGCATTATTGGTATTGAAGAAGAGATCAAAGAACCTGAAAAAAAATAGCCTGATTAAGGATTAGGAAAAAGCTATTAATGAACTTGAATTTATGTTCTGTAAAAACAATTGCGTAGTGTGGATTAAGGAGCTTGCGACGGACCCACCCTGGATAGGGGTCAAAATGCTGAAAAAGATGGGCAAGAAAACCTGCCCATCCTACACATCCACGCAAGTTCATCGCAAACATCTTACCGGGAACCGATTTGAGTAACTGTTAATGATAATCTTTGAGTGGACTTAATACTCATCGTTAAAAGGGCAAACACAAATTAAAAATGCTATAGTTATTAAAAGGAAATAAACAGGAATGAATAAAAATGACACGCAACAAATAGCTGCCACATTACTCAATAAAGCCACTGAATTGGGTACAGACCTGGTTGGATTTGCTAATGTTGAGGACCTCAAACAAAGCCCTTCTTTCACCTTTGCACCCAAAATGCCTGGAGCCGGAGAAGGCTTTGGTACGCGTGAAAACAAATTGGGTTTAAAACCAGGGGAAGTATTATGGCCTGAAAATGCAAAAACAGTGATGGTTATTGCTGTTCATCATCCGAAGGATCAGCCGGAAATGGACTGGTGGTTTGGTCGGGTCGACCCTCCGGGAAACCGGGTATTGGCAAAAATTGTTCGTGAACTTTGCACCTGGATCGGGGAACAATTCGACTTCAACATCGTCCATTTAGCCTATCACGTTGAAAAAGGCGGCACCTACCTAAAAGATAGCTCCGTTTTAGCGGGTCTGGGATGTATCGGGAAAAATAATATTCTTGTCACCCCTAAGTTTGGCCCCAGGGTTAGGCTTCGGGCACTGACACTGGATATAAAACTGCCTGCCACCGGTCCTTTGGCATTCGACCCCTGTACTGAATGTGATGATTTATGTAGAAAAGCCTGTCCACAAAACGCCTATCATTCTCAACAATATTTACCTGAAACATATGGTCAGGCTATTTTACCGGGTCGGGATGGTTTTTTCGCAAAACCGATCTGTAATCAACAGATGGATATTAACGATAAAAAAGCCAAAGAGCACGTCTTTGAAGGTTTTGATAAACCCGTAAAAATCATTAAGTATTGCAGAGCCTGTGAATTATCATGTCCGGTGGGTAAATCATTATAATTTCAATCGGTACCAGATGAGGCGGGTACTAAGTATTAAACCCAAAACTTCGCAATAAACACATTTACAGCCTGATCAACGATTAATCAGAAAGTTGGACACTATTATGAAGGAGCTAAATGAGTACGAGTCAAGTGGAAACAATGTATCATCAAAAGCTGTGCAGCGCTGAAGAAATTGTTGGACAAATTAGCTCTGGTTCCCTGTGTGCCAGTACATGTGCACTTGGTGAACCCGTCGGCCTTTCGCAAGCGTTGGCTGTTAGAGCTGAAGCAGAAAGCCTTACCGGAATTTCCCACCATTTACTCTTGGTATTAAAGGACCTGAAATACCTCCAACCAGATATGACGGATAGGATGAAGCATGTTTCCTGGTTCACCAGTAAGCAGGCCCGGAAACCTGTCCAAAATGGGTCAGCCGATTTCATGCCTTGCTTCTATCAGGATGCACCTATGTTGTGGCAGGAGTTTGTTAAGCCAGACGTCTTTTATGCAACTGTTTCACCAATGGATAAACACGGCTGGTTTTCTTTCGGTGTCGCTGCCAGTGTAGCCAGAGCTGCCATGTCAAGAGCCGACAAAGTATTTTTGGAAGTCAATCAATACATGCCCAGAGCTCACGGTTCGGGAGTCATCCATATCTCAGAAGTAGATGCTGTCTCTGAAAATCATTCGCCGCTGATGGAACTTGCCCAGGCCCCCATTACACCAAAAGATGAAATAGTCGGGAACCTGATTGCTGAACACATCCCTGATGGTGCAACCATTCAATTCGGTATCGGCTCCATTCCCAATGCAGTGGGCCAGGCACTGAAAAACAAAAAAAACCTGGGGGTCCATAGCGAGATGTTTACAGAAACCATGGTGGACCTAATTGAATGTGGCGCAATTAATAATTTCCGGAAAGAAATCAATCCAAATAAGTCTATTTCCTGCTTTGCTATTGGCAGTCGCCGGATGTATGATTTTATCGATGATAATCCCGGAATTGAATTCCATGCCATCGATTATGTCAATGATCCCGCTGTGATTGGGCAACATGACAATTTTATTTCTATCAATGCCACCATTGAAATCGATTTAATCGGCCAAGCCTGTTCTGAATCAATTGGCACCATGCAATTTAGCGGTACCGGTGGCCAGGTTGATTTTATAAGGGGTGCCGGTATGTCCAAAGGTGGGAAATCATTCCTGGCCATTCACTCTACAGCCAAAAATGACACCATTAGTAAAATCAAACCTGTACTAACGATGGGTGCCCATGTAACCTGTTCAAAAAATGAAATAGACTATTTCGCCACTGAATATGGAGTGATCAGGCTCAAAGGTAAGACAGCCTCCCAGAGAGCGGCAGCTCTGATATCAATTGCACATCCAAAATTTCGTGAAGAATTAACTCAGTCAGCCAGGCAAATGCATTTAATTATTTAAATTGAGTAGACCCAAAAGATCGAAACTTAGAATGTTCGTTGCTAAATTTTATATCCTTAATCTAGTACTAACATCCTTCTGCTTTATATAAAGGAGCGTGAAACATGAATAATATTGTTATTGTGGCGCCAAACCGAACTGCAATAGGGTCTTTCGGCGGATCTTTAAAATCAATCAATGCTGCTGTTTTAGGGAGCATCACTATCAAGGCTGCCATTGAGCGATCGGGTATCGATCCAAATCTGATTGATGATGTCAGGTTCGGAAATTGTTTTGAGCCGGTGGATGCTTTTAATGTTGCCAGGGTGGCAGCTCTAATGGCTGGAATACCGGATACCTCGGCAGCAGTTACCATTAATCGGGTTTGCGTATCAGGTATGGAAGCGGTGATCTCATCCATGGCTATGATCCAGGCTGGTATGATAGACATTGTAGTGGCTGGTGGTGTCGAGCACATGTCAGGAGTGGAATATGTGGTCAAAGATGCCAGGTGGGGAATTAAATTTCAGGACACGACCTTTATTGATGGCATTGTTCATGGGCTCCACTGCGGTTCTCATCTTTTGCCTCATCCGGAAACCGGACCGGTGGATGAAACAAAAGCACCCCTGAGTCATTTTGTTGGAAAACCCTATATCATGGGACATACCGCAGAGTTTGTCGCACAACACTATGGCATTAAACGCGAAGAAATGGATATCTTAGCTCTAAGAAGCAATCAGTTAGCAGCTCGGGCAAATAATGACGGTTCGTTCACAGACGAAATCGTACCTGTGGAAATTCCCCGCAGAAAAAAAGATCCGATCATTTTCAATAAAGATGAACATTTTCGGGCTGATGTGACTCTAGAAGGTCTGGCTAAACTAAAACCTGCCTTTATACCCGGTAGCGGGACTGTAACACCTGGCAATTCCAGTGGCCTCAATGATGGTTCCGCAGCCATGATTTTAATGACAGAAGAAAAAGCCAAAGAAATAGGTGTCACTCCAATGGCCCGAATTAAAGCAGTTGGTATGGGTGGATGCCATCCATCGGTAATGGGATTGTCCCCGGTACCCGCAGTAGAGAATATGAAAAAACGCAGTGGATTGGAAATATCAGATTTCGATCTGGTGGAAGTCAATGAAGCCTTTGCCGCACAATATATTGCCTGCGAACGGGAATTAGGCCTTGATCGCGACAAAACTAATGTCAACGGTTCTGGTATTGGTTTAGGTCATCCGGTAGGAGCCACCGGGGCTAGAATTATGGTGACATTAATGCACGCCCTCAAAAAACAAAATAAAACACTCGGCTTAGCAACACTTTGCGGTGGTGGCGGGGTAGCAATGTCAATTGCATTAGAAAACATTTAATCTTTAGGAGATATATTTACAATGAACTGTCATTAACAGCTTGCGAAGAATCTCTTTCTTAGAGCGAGTAGATCCTTACGTAGGGTGGGTCAAGCAGCTAGTGACAGCCCCACCCTGGATCGGTGTTAAAATGTCGGGGACGCTTGATTCAAATTACGATTTTGGACAAGTTCCCTGTAAACATGTTACTGGGAACCGAAATCAATAATGTTAATAACCTTGAATCATAAGTTAAACATAACAGTGAATTATGGAATTAATAAATACTGTCATTCTGAGCCCGGGTCGAATCTCTGTGCGGGTTTAAGATCCTTCGGTCCCTCCTCAGGATGACTGAACTGATCAAGTTCCCCGCAAACATGTTGCCAGGAATCGGGATCAATACTAAGAATGACAAACTACTGTAACTATAAATTAACAGTCATGTCCATTAATAATATTTGGGTTCCTCGTCATATTGAGTGGTTAGCTCTATTTATCAAATTGGCTTACATTGACGGTTAATTTTTATCAGTATTCTTTAACCACTGAACACACAGACCACACTGAAAAATACTTAAAAGGTTTTGCGTATTAAAAATAATTAATCACTGATACAGAATACATAAAATTCTTATCTTCGTTATGAAAAATACTTTCAGTGTATTCAGTGTGGTCTGTGGTTGTTTACTTAATAAGTACTTTAAAAATTGTTGTGCTTAAAAATAATATTACCCATACAAAATGACGAAGAACCAATATTTGTACCTGTATCAGGTAAAAAATTTGCAAAGAAATTGGGAGTGAAAAAATGAGTATAAAAGAAAAGCTTGCATTAGTAACCGGTGCAGGAAGAGGAATCGGAGAAGTTATCGCCTTAACTCTGGCACAGGAAGGCGCTGATATTATTGTTAATGATATTGATCCAATAGCCGCCGAACAGACAGCTAAAGCTGTTCGGGCCATGGGTAGCAAAGGAATTGCAAATTCAGCCAATATTGCCAATAGAAGTGAAGTTGATGCTATGTGTGAAGACATTCGTCAAAAATTTGGTAAACTCGATATCCTGGTTAATAATGCTGGTATAACCAGGGATGCACTACTGCTTAAAATGAATGATGATCAATGGAATTCAGTCATAGACGTCAACCTTACCGGAGTTTTTTATTGTATTCAGGCGTCATTATCTCTGATGAAGAACCAGGACTGTGGGCGAATTATCAATATGACATCGGCATCTGCACAAATGGGAAATATCGGACAAGTAAATTATGCAGCCAGTAAAGCGGGTATTATCGGTATGACAAAGACTTTGGCTAAAGAACTAGCGCGTTATCAAATTACAGTCAATGCTGTCTCACCCGGATTCATCGACACCCCCATGACGGAGAAAATACCAGACAAGGTTCGGGATCAATTACTGGAAAGCATCCCCTTAAAACGAGCTGGCCGTCCGGAAGATGTTGCAAATCTCGTCAAATTTTTAGCAGGTAGCGACTCCAATTATATTACCGGACAGGTGATTGCCTGTAATGGAGGGATGTATTTGTAACACATATTTAACTCAAAACGATAGCTGTTTTCTTTTAGATTGATCCTTGATTTTTATAAAGAAGTGGTAGTTTATATTTAATGCTAAGGTTTCCCTGAGCACTGAATTTGTCGGCCCCTGAGCGAAGTCGAAGGGTGAGCATACAGATAAAGCCAAGGAAAATTAAGATTAGCATAGATCAACATTAGCTGTTATTAGGAACCAGACATGAAAACCATGACCATTCATAAACCCAAATCAACTTCAAGGAATCATAAAATTGTCTCCGGAACTGAAGCCATAAGTAAAATCAAAGACGGTGCGACAGTAGCGACCGGGGGTTTTTGTGGCGCAGGTTTTGCCGAAGATCTGGCGATTTACCTTGAAGATCGTTTTATTACCAGTCATGAACCAAAAGATTTAACGCTGTTATACTGTGCAGGACAAGGTGATTACCAAACCCGAGGGCTAAATCATTTGGCTTATGAAGGTTTGGTTAAAAAAGTAATTGGCGGATTTTTTGGTGCGGCCCCTAAACTGGTTGAACTGGTTATCCAAAACAAAATTCAAGCCTATAATTTTCCCCAGGGTGTCTTATCCCATATGCTAAGAGATATAGCAGCCCATAAACCTCGTACTATTACATCTGTAGGATTAAATACCTTTGTTGATCCCAGAAGAGAGGGGGGGAAAGCCAATACCATTACCAAAGATGACCTGGTGGAACTGATTATCTTTGATGATAAGGAATATCTGGCTTATAAAACATTTCCGGTTGATGTCGCTTTGTTAAGGGGGACTACCGCAGATGAAAACGGAAATGTGACCATGGAAAAAGAGGCCTTGACTTTAGAGTCCCAAGCGATGGCCATGGCTACAAAAAATTCCGGAGGGATAGTTATTGTCCAGGTGGAAGGCATTGCCAGTGCCGGTAGTTTAAAACCAAAAGATGTCAAAATTCCAGGTATTTTAGTAGATTATGTGGTCGTGGCCAGACTAGAAAATCATTGGCAAACATTTGCAGAAAAATATGATCCAGCGTTGAGTGGTGAAAGAAAAATACAGGTGGCGGCACTCCCCAAGATGGAAATGAGCGCCAGGAAAATCATTGCCAGAAGAGCAGCACAGGAATTGAAACCCGGCCAAATTGTTAATTTAGGAATTGGTATGCCGGAAGGTATTTCCAATATTGCTAATGAGGAGGAGATTCTTGATCAAATCACGTTAACAGCAGAACCGGGAATTATCGGAGGACTGCCATGCGGCGGCCTCAGTTTTGGGGCAGGGATTAATCCTGATGCCATTATTGATCAGCCCTCTCAATTTGATTTTTATCATGGTGGAGGACTTGACCTTGCTTTTTTAGGATTGGCCCAAGTAGATCAGGAAGGAAACCTCAATGTCAGTAAATTTGGAGTTAAAATGTCGGGGGCGGGTGGTTTTATCGACATTTCTCAAAATGCAAAACAGCTTGTATTCACTGGAACCTTCACCGCTGGCAACTTAGCTGTGTCCATTCAAAATGGTCAATTATCAATCGATCAGGAAGGAGAAAATTGTAAATTTCCGAAATATGTTGAGCAGGTGACTTTTAGTGGTTTGAATGCGATTAATACTGGTCGACCGGTTTTATATATCACTGAAAGATGCGTCTTCGCCTTAGGTAAAAAAGGTCTTACCTTATCTGAAATTGCTCCCGGAATTAATCTTGAAGAAGATATTCTAGCCCGGATGGAATTTAAACCTGAAATCAGTGACTCTCTTAAATTAATGGACCCAATACTATTTCAAAATGAAGTGATGGGATTAAAGGAGAAATTCTTTTAAATGAACAACTCCCCCGTAATGAGAAGCGGGGTATAAATCCCAAAGCTTCGCAATAAACAGCCACTAATAATGCATAGATGAAAGGAGGAAAATTATGTCTTTTGAACGCTTTTTGGAACCCCGTTCGATAGCTATTTTTGGTGGTGCACAAGCCCAGGAAGTAATCCGCCAAAGCGACCATCTAGGATATCAGGGAGAAATTTGGCCGGTTCATCCTAAAAAAACAGAGATCCTGGGGCGAAAAGTTTACCAATCAGTAGCAGATTTACCGGGATCCCCTGATGCTGCTTACCTCGGTGTGAATCGTTACCTTACTATCGACATCATCAGAGATCTGGCTGCCAGGAAAGCGGGTGGTGCAATTTGTTATGCCACTGGTTTTACAGAAGCGGGAGAAGAAGGTTCCGAACTTGAAAAACAGCTCTTAGAAGCATCAGGCACAATGCCCCTGATCGGACCCAATTGCTACGGGCTCATCAACTATCTAAACGGCGCTGCGCTATGGCCTGATCAACAGGGTGGCCAGCGAGTTGATAAAGGTGTGGCCATCATTACCATGTCCTCAAATGTAGGATTCAACCTAACTATGCAACGACGCGGAGTCCCGATCGCTTATATGATGTCACTGGGAAACAGACTAAAGTTCGATCTCCATGATGCCATTCACATCTTTGCGCAACAGGAACGGGTTACGGCTATTGGTATTTATCTGGAAACCATGCCGGATCCAAAGGCCTTTCAGGATGCAGTCAACTTAGCCAGGGAACTGGGAAAACCCATTGTGGCTATTAAAACCGGTCGTTCGGAAGTAGCTAAAAAAATGGTGGTATCACATACAGCTTCACTGGCTGGTTCCGACGTTTTAATCAGTGCCTTATTCCAGCGCCTTGGTGTGGCACGGGTCGACGCTTTGGAATCCCTGATGGAAGCACTAAAAGTATTACATGTGCTGGGCCCGTTAAAAGGTGGCCGAATTGGGGCCATGAGCACTTCAGGAGGTGACTTGACACTTTTAGCTGATGCCATGGGTCCGGATTTAAGCATGCCCCCACTATCTGAAAAAGTAAGAGAAGGATTAAGAGCCTCAATACACGAGCGGATGGTACCGGCTAATCCTCTAGATTTTCAAATGTTTGAATGGAACAATGAGGATCGGATGGCTGAGAATTTTACGGCCTTTTTAGCAGAAAAATTTGATATCTCACTCTGCTTACTGGACTATCCCAGGGAAGACCATTGTGATCAATCAACCTGGAGCGGGGCCGAAAAAGGTTTTGTAAGAGCCGCAAAACAGACTGATACCAAAGGTGCAATACTGGCAACCTTTTCAGATACGATTTCGGAGCCGGTGGTCAACCGTTTAATGAAAGAAGGGGTTGCATCTCTAGCTGGTATCAATGCCGGGCTTGCCGGTATTCAGGCTGCAGTTGATATTGGTAAAGCCTGGAGCCAGATACCTAAACCGCCATTGTTGAATTGCGTTAAGCAATCAGAAGAAAATACGGATAAGGTTTTAAATGAAGCCGAATCTAAAGCATTCCTCAACAGGAATGGGATTCCGATTCCCGCAGCACGAATTGTCGAAAATGCCGCAGAAGCTGTTACAGCTGCAGAAAGTTTGGGTTATCCTGTGGTAGCCAAGGCATTAGGTGTTGCACATAAGACTGAAGTAGGAGGGGTTAAACTAAAACTTGGTACTGCTACTGAAGTTTCTGCGGCAGTGGCAGAAATGTCGAGCCTTTCCACCTCTTTTTTGATAGAAAAAATGGTCGATAACATTGTAGCAGAACTAATCGTCGGAGTTGTCCGGGATGACCAATTTGGTCCATATCTGTTAGTGGGCGGCGGTGGAATTCTAGTTGAGATGATGAAGGACAGTATATCTCTACTGATACCAACCTCAAAGGAGGAGGTGCTAAAAGTTTTAAATCAACTAAAATGTTCACCACTTTTTAATGGCTTCAGAGGGGCGCCTCCTGCTGATTTAGATGCTGCGGCTAATGTCATTTTAGCAGTTACCACCCTGATAGAGAAAGACCCCAATGCCATTATCGAGCTTGATATCAACCCATTGATGGTTTTGCCTAAAGGACAGGGTGTTATTGCAGCTGATGCACTCATCCGATTAAAGGAGACAAGCGCATGAAATCAGTAAACACAACCGACTCATCACACCTCAATTTGGTACACACATTCGTCTTCGGGGAATCTTCATAGAAGCTGATCTGAAACCCACTGGCCCCATCGACTTTAACCCCTGTAATGGCTGTGATATGCCTTGCCATCAAGCCTGTCCCAGATTTGCTTTTCGAAGTGGAAGCTTTGAGAGAGATCTCTGCAGTATTGAAAACAACAAAATTGGAGGACATGTACTTGTTCTGTTACGTGTACCCTGATTTTGTGGGACCATTAAAATCTTCGTTGCTATTATTCTGGAAACAGCTAACATCAAAGTAAATAAAGCACTAAGCTGTCATTACAGAAAGAAAAAAGGCCAAATAATAAGGATTTAGATTGCATTTTCGCCCAATTCCGGTAACGCTTTAGGTTTTTATTTTAAGATATTTTGCCTTAAAAAAAATAATCATTATCAACTTTATATTTACGGAGTAGTTTTGTCACGTTTACCAGTTATAGTAGGGTTTGGGGGAATTAGTTCAGCTGGAAGAGGATCCTTTCATCATGCTTATCGGCGAATGGTAATTGACCAATTAGATCCATCAATTACCAATGAAACCTATTTAGGATTAGCGACATTGATGGGGGTTTTAACAGCTAAAGAGGGCAAGTTTTTTGATCAAGACGGATCTGAATGCCCCACGGACCAGGTTAAAGAGAAATTTGGTTCTAAAATATTAGCCAATACCTGCCTTAGAAAAATAGATGCTCAGCTATTAGATGTTGATAATGTACCGGTTAATAAAAAAGTTTCCTTCCAAGGCAAAGATCAACAGGCGATCCAACTCACGATCAATAAGAAGCAACTACCGGTTTCGATTCCGGACCATTGGCAAATAAAGGAATTGGATACCAGACAAGTTGAAGTAACCATCCAGGGCGGATTAGATTGTCTCGTACCGGATTTTAAAAAATCACTGGTTCAATCCGCCGGACAACTACCGACGGGTTTCGATCCGGGCAAGACCTATCCATCCAATCATCATCCCAGAGGGTTACAATTAGCTGTCAACGGAGCTTCGGATGCGATCAGATCAATGGGCATCGACTGGAATATTATCAAAGACACTGTGCGCCCTAATGAAATTGGGGTTTATGCCGGAAGTTCCATGGGACAACTGGATCAGTATGGTGGTGGTGGTTTTTTACGGGCACCCTCAACCGGAACAAGAACATCTTCAAAGCAAATTGCTTTTCATTTTTCACAAATGGTAGCTGATTTTATAAACGCTTACATCCTTGGCAGCGTTGGTTTTACAGGGGGGCAGGCAGGAGCTTGCGCCACCACTATGTATAGTCTTAATGCTGCTATTTCAGATATTCAATCCGGTAAACGTCGGGTAGCTATTGTCGGTGCTGCTGAAGCACCTGTTAATTATGAAGTCATCGAAGGTTATCGATCAATGACTGCTCTGGCAGAAGATTCACAAATTCTGGATCTGGATAAAAACCTTGGTCGAAAAGCACCTGATCACCGAAGCGCCTGTCGTCCATTTGCGCCTAATTGTGGTTTTACGTTAGCGGAATCGGCGCAATTCTTCATCTTATTTGATGAAGCACTGGCATTGGAACTCGGAGCCACTGTTTTCGGATCCATTGGTAATATCTTTATCAATGCAGATGGTTACAAAAAGTCAATTTCAGCACCTGGATTTGGAAACTATTTATCCTTGTCGCAATCGCTTAGCTCTGCCGAATCTTTTTTCGGAATTGACCGGGTTCGAAACAGAAGCTTTGTTCATGCCCATGGCACAGGTACTCCCCAAAATAGAACCACAGAATCCCATGCCCTAAACGAAGTTGCCAAAGCCTTTGGTATTAATCAATGGCCGGTGGCTGCGATTAAATGTTATATTGGTCATTCAATCGGAGCTGCTGCAGGTGACCAGCTTAATGCAGCTCTGGGCACTTGGAAATATGGAATAATTCCAGGAATTAATACAATGAACAAGGTTGCCGCTGATGTTGAAAACAGCCATCTAAAGTTAAGCCAGGAGCACCTGAACATCGGGGCTGATAATCTAGATATGGCTTTTATTAATACCAAGGGCTTTGGTGGTAATAATGCAACTGGAATGATCATTTCTCCGGATTACACCATGCAAATGATGAAAAAGAAATATGGTGAAAAGGCTCTGGCTGATTATCGCAGAAAAAATGAGCAAGTATGCAGCCAGAGTTTAGCTTACGATCAGTCTGTATTAATGGGAGACTTTAAAGCCATTTATCACTTCGGAAAAAATGTTCTGGAAGGCAGCGATTTTAGTATCGAAGACCAGTCCATGAAAATTCCAGGTTTCGGTAAACCCATTGATCTAAAAATGCCATCTATATACCCTGATATGAAGCTATAACTGAGGTATTATAGCTACAGAAATTACAATAAAAATCCATCTTCAAAGGAGACGGTATTAATTAACATCTCCAAGAATTTTGACCACTATCAGCTTAAGAAAATGAATAGAGACAATACCTATCATTTACTACCTCACATCACCAGTAAAAACTGTTTTGGTTGTCATCCTGATAATCCAATTGGCTTAAAAATGGATTTTTACGAAAAAGGGAATGATGTTTTTTCCTGGCTATTGGTGCCGGATAATCTATGCGGATGGAATCAAATGGTCCATGGCGGTATCATAACAACCATACTGGATGAAGTAATGAGCCGTTGCGCTATGTTTGCTTCGGATAAATTATCTTTCACAAAATCAATTAACGTTAATTTTTTAAGACCAATCCCCACTGGAACTGAAATATTAACAATGGCTAGCATTTCCAAAAAAATCAAAAAACGGGAATTAAAAATAGAAGGCCATATATTGTATGATGGGAAAAGATGTGCCAGTGCCGAAGGTCTTTTCATGACTTATACAGCCGAAGAAATTGAAAAGTTGGGAATTGGCCGAAGTGCTGTTGAAAGTAAAAAATAATAAATCAAGCAATTTTAATCCCCAAGTGATACAACGCATAACTCGTAAATATCACTTCAGTTTTGTTACCCAAATTCAATAATCATTAACCCCGAATACCCCTTCTTGAAACGGCTATTAAATTTCTTGGAACAGAGCCGGATTGTCCGTATCTTGGGGAATAGTTTCTTCGGGACGCGCTCAGTTTTTTACTGCTGACTACGCCAACGATCAGGCTATTATAGGGTTCAAAACCTTCTACAATCTCTTTTTTAATTTTATATTTTAAGAGCACTTCGATTTGAAGCAGAAGATCTTTCTCATCATTACTCACCAGAGAAACAGCCGTTCCAGTGGCACCGGCTCTCCCTGTTCTTCCGATACGGTGAACATAATCCTCTCTGATATCCGGTAAATCAAAATTGACCACATTCGGCAGTTGTGAGATATCCAGTCCCCGAGAAGCAATATCAGTGGCAACCAAAGCGCATATTTTGTGTTTTTTAAAATCTGCTAAGGCTTTGGTTCTTTCACTCTGGCTTTTGTTTCCATGGATAGCTGTTGCATTGATACCAGCCTGTTCCAGAATGCTGGTAAGGCGATCTGCCCCATTTTTTGTTCGGGTAAAAATCAAAACTTGCTGCCAGTTGTTCTTGCGGATTAAATGACTAAGCAATTCGGATTTCATTGATTTATCAACAGAATAAACCAGTTGTTCTACAGACGTTGCGGCTGAATTCCTGGCTGCAACTTCAATTTCCACTGGCTTTTTCAATATCTCTGTAGACATATGCCTGATATCCCCTGAAAAAGTGGCGGAAAACATCAGATTCTGTCTTTTAGAGGGTAGAAGTTTTATAATTCGCCTGATATCAAGAATAAACCCCATATCCATCATTCGATCAGCTTCATCCAAAACCAGAATTTCAACACTGGAAAAATCGATACATCCCTGGTTATGAAGGTCCAAAAGCCGACCCGGTGTGGCTGTAAGAATATCGACACCTTTTAGAAGTTTGGTTTTTTGTGGTTTAATGTTGACACCACCGAATACAACTGTGGAATTTAGTTTCAGAAACTCCCCGTATGTTTTAATACTGGCGTCAATCTGGGCTGCCAGTTCCCTGGTTGGGGTTAGGATCAATGCCCTTATTTTACGTTTGGGTAGCTTTGTTGGTTTTTGGCTCAACAGTTGTAAGATTGGTAAAGTAAATCCAGCCGTTTTACCGGTGCCTGTTTGGGCTGCTGCCAGTACATCTTTTCCAGCCAGAACGGCAGGAATGGCTTTGGATTGAATGGATGTAGGAGATTCGTATCCCTGTTTGGATACTGCCTTAATTATCGACCTGGAAAGTCCAGGCATTTGAAATGACATATAGTTTTCTATTAGATTGTTGCTGAAATGAATAGGACTTATAAAAGTGCACCTTTCATTCATCTCGATTTTAATGCTACGTTCCTGTTTAAAACGGAACCGATCCCGGTTTTTTTGATATCAACAGGTAAAAAACATTGGATTATTAATTTATTTAGGAATCAGGCTTTATGATAACCATCTCACATTGATAAACCAAACTTGATGAGATATTTTTAGTCCTGAATTATGACATTCAGAAAATGCTGCCACTGGAAGTAGTTCTGATTAGCTGGTGCTGGCTGGTATGAAAGAATTAATAGCGGTGGTCTTCCTAACAATTGCCTGATAGTAATGCTTATTTTATTTCTCTGTCTACATAAATCGTATCTTATTGATTTTAATATGAAATTCGGTTAACAATATGAAGTTTATAAACAGATGGGGACGCAGATTATGTGACACCCTACCCTACTACATTTCCAACTGACACAATGTTAGAGATCTGATAGCTTCGCAATTATGAATAGCTTCGTAGCAGCCAGGTTACCTAAAACAGTGATCTTTCTTTGAACTTCAATTTTCACAATACAGCGACTAAAAGAGCGGAGCGAAGGTCAAACCTTTCGATCCAGTCTTTAACCTGGTAAAATAACCGAAAGCGGAGCGCTTTTTTTTAATAGCATTTTTTTTAAACATTATCGATTCTCAAAGGTCAGGAATGGCAAAGAAATTAGTATATTTATTTGAAGAGGTGGAGATTGCTGAAAAGGCTTCCGGAAGTTGGGAGGGCGTTCGAGGACTTCTGGGTGGTAAAGGAGCAAACCTTGCTGATATGTGGCGCATCGGAGTTCAAGTCCCACCGGGTTTTACAGTAACCACTGAGGCTTGTAATGAATATCTGTCTTCACCAGGAGCTGCATTCCCGGATGAGCTTTGGGAACAAGAGT
>Ga0307989_1000567_pt1 | contig 23458 bp, 22 predicted proteins | sample EllFjometagen185_FD_203164 | JGI IMG/M metagenome (GOLD analysis project Ga0307989, IMG submission 203164) | Marine microbial communities from Ellis Fjord, Antarctic Ocean - #185 | ecosystem: Environmental > Aquatic > Marine > Unclassified | place: Southern Ocean | collected 2014-10-08 | reverse complement strand
CGAACTCGAAGTCGCGTTCGTCGTGCGCTGGGACGGCCATAATGGCTCCTGTGCCGTAAGTAGCTAAAACATAGTCAGCTATCCATATAGGGATTTCTTCGCCGTTAACGGGGTTTATAGCGTAAGCTCCGGTAAAAACGCCTGTTTTGTCTTTTTGCAGTTCGGTTCTCTCAAGATCTGATTTCTTGCGGGCTGTTTCTTGATATTTAGCAATCTCTGTTTTGTGATTATCAGTTGCTATTGAGTTTACAAGCTCATTTTCTGGAGATAAAACAATATAGGTGGCGCCGAACAATGTGTCGGGTCGAGTTGTGTAAACGGTAACATCAGAAGTTGAATCTTTTACTTTGAAAGTAACATCGGCGCCGGAACTTCGGCCGATCCAGTTGATTTGGGAGCTCTTTATTTTTTCAAGGTAATCCACAGTTTCTAAATCTTCGATTAAACGATCAGCGTACTGGGTGATTTTCAACATCCACTGTTCCATGTCTTTTCTATGAGAAGCTGTACCACAACGTTCACAGTTGCCATTCACAACTTCTTCATTGGCTAAACCAATCTTACATGAAGGACACCAGTTAATTGGCATTTTCTTTTTGTATGCTAAATCTTTTTTGTATAGTTGAAGGAAAATCCATTGCGTCCATTTGTAATAAGCAGGATCCGTGGTATCAACCTGGCGATCCCAGTCAAAACTAATTCCAAGAGACTGCATTTGATCACGGTAATGGTTGATATTAGTCTTTGTTACTTTTGTAGGATGAATTCCAGTTTTAATAGCGTAATTTTCTGCGGGTAAGCCAAAAGCGTCCCAGCCCATTGGGTAGAGAACGTTGAAATTTTGAAGTCTTTTCATTCGAGCCATGACATCAAGAGCGGTGTAACTACGGACGTGTCCGACGTGAAGACCTTCTCCTGATGGATAAGGGAATTCAACAAGAATGTATTGCTTTTCTTTTTTACTATCGTCATTGGCAGCGAAGGGTTTGTCAGTTAACCATTGCTTCTGCCATTTTTTTTCAATTTTTTTGTGATTGTATTTGGGCATATTGTTTAAGAAAAAGTATTTAGTATATAGTAGTTAGTATGTAGGGGTTGTATTTAAACATTTAAATAAAGGGGATTAGTATTTAGTATGTAGTATGTAGGGGAAAAGAATAAAGAATGAAGAATTAGGAATTATGCGGGGAAGGTTGGATTTTGGGGAGGTGCGGGATTTTTGCTTATAAATGTATTCTAGCGCATTTTGGCTTATTTTTCAAGTGACAAAAAAACCCTACGCATTGCGCAGGGTTGTTATTTATGTACAGTCGTATGCGTGAACATTTCGGGGGATATTGTCATTATGAAGCTGAACAAGCCGTAATTCTGTGACCTTCCACAACGGAGAGGAATGGATCACCTTCAGAACATCGGCAGTATTTGCCAAAAGTGCATCACCCAATTCATCAGGACTATCATAGACACTGACGTCCACTGCCATCAGAGGATCTTTCAATTCATCAAAAAAGTGAAACTCTGAATCACTGAGCAGAGGACCATAATCCCAGACATTATCAAGTAACCTTGCAAACTGCTCAGGAGCAAATTTGCGAACAAACTTTCCTTCGAAGTTAAACAAGTTCTTTCCATCTAGCCGAATTGTTGGCAACCCACCAATCAGTTTTCCAGTATCAAGTAAGGTAGTTTTCACAAACCATGAAGCTATCCTGAACTTAGACAGAGGCACTCTTCCTTTACAATAGTAGATCACTCGATGATTTCTTAGCAAATACAGATACTCGCCATGTTCACCACCGAAATCGATAATGATCATTTTATTCTGCTTCTTATATGTATCTTTCATTAAATGCTGAAAATACCACAGCAGTACACCAGCAAATATCATTCCCGCAGAAACAAAAGCAATTGTCCGTACTGATTCACTTGTTGCATTTGGGTAAAGATATTCATATAATCCTGCACTCATAAATACAAGGTTAACAGCACCACCAAAAAGGCTGATAACTCCAGACAATATTATTAGGAATAGAATGGCTCTAACGTCAATATGATGTTCGAAAAAATCCTTAAGCTTCTGTTCGTCAGACATGTTCACCTCCTAGGTGTTTGTTGAGCAATTAGTTTTTTAACACTGACATCAAATGCTCCATCTGGATCGGGAATTAAGAATGAGAGAAGAAAATTGCTATCTTGGGCCAAACTAATTCTCTTGTGGATAGATTCCATTCTCTTCTTCAATTTCTCAATCGACTTCCTTTCCAGAGCAAGCGGTACGGCCAATGAAAGAAGCCCATCGATTGATAAGTCACTTCTTGCAGCATTTTTATATTCAGCTGAATGGAGTTTTTCATCTCCCTCGAACTGGACTAGCCTTGTCTGGGCAATGTTTATCTTATATATATCAAAACACTGAATAGTCCCATAACAAAGTGTTACCACCAATGTAATGTATGTAAATCCACCTGCAATAAACAGTGCCCAAGCAGAACTAAATTTCCACAAGTCTGATCTTCCGAAGAAATGATCACAAAGATAGAAGACACAAGCAATACCAAGCAGAATAGCAATCAAAATTATTGAGTACATATGACCTCCTGAGTGCTTGTTGCGTAACTATTATTTTACAGGAACCATAGTTTCTTCATCGGGACTTGGAATTAAGAATGCGAGAAGAATATTGCTATCTTGATTTGAATTAATTTTTCCCTGATAATGTGTAATATTTTTCTTCAATTTTTCAATAGACTGCCTGCTCAGAATAAGAGGCTTGGCTAATGAAAGGATTTCATCCTTCGAAAGATCACTTCTTGCGCCTTGTTCAAATTCAACTAGATGATATTTTTCGGCTTGTTCATGATGAGCTAAGCTTGTCTTGCAATTATCTATAGTATAAATATCTATACCCTGAAATAGCCCAATACCAATTGTCACAGATATTATAGTAACGGTATAAAAAGCAGCGATAATAAGAAAGACATGACCAATGATATTCCATCTGATACTATGACTGATGAAATAATTACAAAGATAAATTACACAAGCGATACCAACCAGAATAGCAATAATGATAAGTGAATACATAGAACCTCCTAGTGAAAATGATAATCATTTTCGTGTGTTAAATGAGTTGTAAGGAACCAAGGATAATATCATAATTGTATAAATTTGTCAACATTTGATAAGCGCATGATAAATCATGCGCCTACATTGATATAAAATTTAAATATAAAAAAAAACGAGAATATTATTCTCGTTAGATATGATTAACTAATTCTTTCACGCAAATAGCTACGTAATTCTCCGAAAGTTTTGATTTCAGTAGGATAAGGAACTCGTAGACCACATTCCTTACAAAAAAGTACATCATGCGTTTTAGAGCCTCCACGAAGGAATCCAATATCACTATGATGTCCGTGATTAAGCTTCTTAAGATTCTGACCAATCCTGTCACTATCTTTCAAACGACTAAACAGATTGGAACCTCCATAAATATCCTTTCCCTCCGTGAAAGCTTCACCATATTCATTCACAATAATTGGCGGCATATGCTGACTAGAAATGACCTTCTGGACAAGCAGTTGAATAAGAGTGTCGATATTCTGCTTATGCTCCAGAACGGTTTTTAACATAACATCAAGCCATCTAATTGATTCACATTCTTGTTCACAACGATATGTACCAGCTGACAAATCAACACAGACTAAAAATGGACTAACCGTATTCACAGCATAAGTACTAGACAAATCATCTTCATCCATCATATGAATAGATATTGAATCGCGAACTCGTCCGATTGAGAGGTTATCAGATATCTGATCAGCAACATCCAGAAAATCACGGATGATTCCAATATCAATTTGATTAATGTCCGAAAAAGTGACCCATTCTTCTTTCGTCTTGCTTCTCACCAATGCAATAAAATTCGCGGCTAGCTGATCTACTCTAGTCATGATAACTCCTTCTCCCTTGGTTGTTTGTAAAGGAACCAAAGATAATATCATAATTATATAAATTTGTCAAGAATATAGAAAAAGAACCTCGTATTACGAGGTTCTTTTGTTTTACATGGTATCGAGATCCTTAAACTTGTCGGATAGCTCTGCTATTAGCTCGAATTTGCTACTGACAGTCTCTAAGTCAACTCCATCACGATATAGCTGTTTGTCAACTTGATTCCCTTCAGGGTCAGTAATTCTCCATTCAGCGCTCGTGAGAACGTCGGCTAAGTAGAGTTTGTCATAGTGGACGCCAAATTCAACTTTGAAGTCCCACATTTTGTAGCCTAGCCTTTGCCAAGCTCTCTCTAAAACACCGAAAGTTCTGGCGGCAAACAATCTCATCAAGATTAATCTGCGCTTTTCACAGATTTTTTCAATGGTATCGATCCGGGAATCTTGAGTGATTGGTTTCTTGGCGTCGTGTAGATTCCAGGAAGATCCGCTAAGAATGATAATCGGGTCATGGCGGGCATCGTCTTTGTAGAAAAATTCGACTACAGGCTTTTCGAGCCGTGTTCCCTTCTCTACGCCGGGATGACGCTTTAGAAAAGATCCGGTTGCGTAACGTCGGACGACTACTTCAATCGGAAACATCTCACATTTCAAAGCAAGAAAGTCTGTCGGAGAGAGCTGTCGCTCAAAGTGGGTCGGAATATTGCTTCGGCGTAGTAGTTGAAAAACATTGGTATTTGTTTTGTTGTCCAAGATACCTTTGCCTTCAATCACATCATGTTTGGCGCCATCACCAGCGGTAATGTCATCCTTGTTTTCAATGATAACCTGAGTTTCAGAGCCTTCAACTTCCCAGATGCGTTTCGTTTTTCCTTCAGCGTGTAATTTGCCTCTGTCTAACATGGGGAACCTCCACAGTTGAAAATTGGAATTGGATAAACGCCGTCAAAGCAAGCAGTACAGGAACCATCTGGATGGAATTCAATTAAGACATCTTTGAAAAATGGAATTGATAGGAACTGTAATGAATCTGGAGAGCCAACGGCAATTCGTTGCTCATCTAAAGTTTTGTCACTGGCAATCAGTTCATAAAGACGCTTGGTATCAACGCCATAGTAACAACAGAACATATATCTTGGTGCGGGAATTCTAATATGTACTTCCTTTGCACCAGCTGCGTATAGTTTGGCTACGATTACTTGAATCGTCAGTCCTCTAATCTTTGAATCATCTACAACAACGACTCTCTTGCCAACAACTCGATCAGCAATGACCGTGTATTTCAGATTAGCAAGATAAGCTCTAGTGTTCATTTCCGTTTCAATGAAAGTGCGTCCGATATCAACGCCTTCTGTGATAATCACGTGGCGACATGGTAAACCAAGCGCTTCGGCATAACCTTCGGCGGCGGGAATTCCACTTCGAGGGACTGGAATAACCATGTCGGCATCGACAGGATGTTCTTCGGCCAACTTCTTTCCAAGTGCAAATCGAATAGCGGAATATGAAACTTCTTTGCCGGAAGACTGATATATTATTGAATCTGGACGTGCAAAGTAAACATCTTCAATTGAACAAAAAGCTGTTTTCTGATGGTGTATCTGTAGAGGCGATTCAGGAATCACCATTACAGGGGAAGAATGAGAAGATAAACCGTTATCATCAATTCTGATAATTTCTCCAGGATGAACTTCACGGAAGTAATTGGCTCCAACGGCCTTTAACTGGCAAGTTTCAGAAGCTACAACATATCTGTTTTCAAAAACTCCTAAGATCATTGGACGTATACCCAGATCATCACGAAAGGCAAACAGTGCATCATCCCACTCTGTCATTAAAACAGCCGAGTAAGCACCCCTGACAACTTTTTTCATTTCAGAAATAGCATAGAACACGTCCATCTTTCTTTTTAGGAAGATGTAAATTACAGCTGTCATCATTTCTGCGTCATTATCTGAATAAACTCTGATATTTTCTTTTTCAACTAAGTCTTTAAGCTCTTTCATATTAGTGATATCACCGTTACAGGAAACAACAACTTTTCCTTGCAGAGCTTTGGTATAATGAGGTTGGGCGTTTAAAGTACTTTTTGGGCCGGCGGTTGGCCAGCGAACATGGGCAATTGAGGTTTTACCATTTTGCTTTTTATATTTACCTTGTTCAAAAACTTTACTACTATAATCCATGCTCTTGGCAATATTAATCAGCCTTTCTTCGTTATTCCTGGTTGCTTGACCAATCGAACCTTTGCCTCTGTGTCGAACTGGATAGATGCCTAGTTGAGTAATTTCAACGGCTCTTGGATGTCCATGAATACCAAAAATACCACACATATTGACTCCTTTGTTCAGTTTTGTAAAGGACTGAAAGACAATCTTATCTTAGCAAAATATCAGTTTTTTGCAAATGTAGTAAAACATGGATCATGGAGCATAGATTATTGAACATAAGGACACAAAAACAGAAGAACACAAGAACACGTAATATGGATCATGGAGAATATATCATGAAGCATAAAGCATTGATCATAAAACATAAAATATACGTATTGAAGATATTAATAAATAAAATATTTCCACTTGGGAATGGAAATATTTCTAGAAAAGTTTTTGTTTTACTCCGGCAAAAGTTGATCGATGGACTGGACAGGCACCAATCTTATCAATAATCTCCATATGCTTTTTGGTTCCATAGCCTTTGTGTTGCTCGAAGCCGTATTCTGGATATTTCAGGGCGAAGGCTCGCATGATTCGGTCATGAATTACTTTGGCAATAATAGAGGCGGCGGCAATTGTTAGAACGTTTTTATCTCCTTTTTTAATTAACTGGAAATCAGTTTCAAAATGCAGGCCAGCCATATAATCCAGAGCGATAAAATCTGGTGTAATAGGTAAATGCTTCCAGGCTCGTTTCATGGCAATTTTATTGGCATAGCCAAGTCCGTGAAGATCAATCTCGTAATGATGAGCCATCCCGACTGACCAACCTCGAACATTATTAATGACAACGTCAAAAAATTCTTCACGTTTTTGTTCAGTGAGGCTCTTTGACTCTTGTAGTTTTTCAAAAGGAGCTAAATTGTTTTTGTCCAAAACAACGGCTGCAGCGACTAATGGTCCAGCGAGTGGTCCACGGCCAGCCTCATCAATTCCACAGATGTTTTTGAAGCCTTTGTCTATTAAGTTTTGTTCGTAGTTGAAGTTCATACATATTATTTATAGCAGTAAATTTGCTTTTATGCAAAGTGTAACTGAACAAAACAAAAAATCCCCGAATGGGGATTTTTTGATATAAGAATGTGTAATTTATTCTGTTGCTGTTAAATGTTTGCTGACAAGTTTTGTCATTTCGAACATGTTAACTTCCTTCTTACCACCAAATACTGGAAGTAAAAGAGCGTCAGCAATAATGTTTCTTTTATTTTCTGGATTTTGTAAGTCATTCTTCTTAATGTAGACCCAAAGTTTTTTCACAACTTGTGATCGTGGTAATGGTCCTTTTCCAATTACAGCTTCTAATTCAGCTGATAGATTGTAAGGTTTCATTAGCGCTGGGTTCACTTTCTTTGTTGGCATAATTTTAATAGCTTATTAATTATATCTATGAGAAGTATATCATCTTTGCCTAATTCTAGCAATTAAATATTTTCCAAGTTAATTTGACTAGTAATTCTCTCAATAGCGATGACAAATGAAGCTGTTCGGTAATCTGTATTTAGCTGTTTTGAACGTTCTATTACTGCTCTATAGGCATCAATCATTTTTGGCTTAAGATGGGCGAAAACCTGGTCTTCTTCCCAATACTTGTCTTCGATATTTTGCTTCCACTCAAAGTAACTAACGGTAACACCACCGGCGTTTGCTAGGACATCAGGGATAACAGTTATCCCCATAGAAGACAATTGCTCATCCGCCTTAGGAGTGGTTGGTCCATTGGCAAGCTCGATGATATATTGAGCCTTTATTGAGGGTGCATTATCACTAGTAATTTGATTTTCTAGTGCAGCTGGAACTAAGATATCACATTCAACTTCTAACAATTCTTCATTTGTTAATGTATCATAGCCATCTGTCTGAGTAACTGATCCAAGACTGGCCTTTGCTTGTTTTACTTTTTCGAGGTCTAAACCATTAGCATCATAGATTGCTCCCTTTGAATCTGAGACAGCTACAATTTTGTAACCTTCTGCATTACATAGATCAGCCATGACTGAGCCGGCATTTCCAAAACCTTGAATGGCAACCCGAATTTCTTTGTCCTGATACTTGTCAGCGACGATGTCTTGAAGGATGTAGAACCCTCCCATAGCGGTTGCTCGATCGCGTCCCTTTGAACCACCTCTTGTCAGTGGCTTACCTGTAACGACACCTAAATCTTCCTTGCCAGTGACTTTTGCGTATTCATCAACTATCCATTCCATTATTTGAGCGTTTGTATATACGTCTGGTGCAGGAACGTCAATTTTAGAACCGATAAATGGTGCTAATCCACGTGTAAGTGATTTTGTTAATCTTTCAATTTCTCCTTCTGATAATTCTTTTGTGTTAACGGTAACACCACCTTTTCCACCGCCCATTGGAATATCAATCACTGCACATTTAACCATCATCCAAAAAGCTAATGCTTTTACTTCGTGAATATCTACTGCTGGAGCAAATCGAAGACCACCTTTGTAGGGTCCAAGAACATTGTTGTATTGAACACGGTAACCGTCGAAAACTTTGACTGAACCGTCATCCATTTTCACAGGAACTTTTAATTGAATAGTACGATCAGGTGTTCGAAGTAATTCTAATTTGTTTGCATCTAAATTTGCCAGCTCAGAAGCTTTTTCTAATTGAGTCATGGCGTTTACAAATGGATTGTTCATATGATAATTTATACTACCCCTGAATCGATAGCCGCTTGTTTTACTGCACTTGCAACGGTATCTTTGATTCGAGGATCGAAGGGTTCGACAATTATTATTTTATTATTTAGGTCTTCTTCGCTAATCAATGAAGCTAAAGCCTTGGCGGCTGCTAATTTCATCTCTTCGTTAATATCATTGGCACCAGCATCTAATGCTCCACGGAAAATACCAGGAAATGCTAACACATTATTAATTTGATTGGGAAAATCACTACGACCGGTAGAAACAATAGCTGCTCCCCCTTCATAGGCAATATCCGGCATGATTTCTGGGGTAGGATTTGCCATAGCCATAATAATGACGTTGTCTGACATGGTTTGAACCATCTCTTTTGTCAAAACATTGGCTGCGCTAACACCGACAAAGACATCTCTGTTTTTAAGAGACTCTGCTAAGCCACCACTAATGTTTTGTGGATTAGTTATTTGTGATAGTTCAGTCTTTGAAGTATTCAGCCCTGGTCTATCTTTACTGATAATTCCTTGGCGGTCATTAACTACGATATCTTTAATTCCGACGCTAAGTAATATCTTTGTGATAGCAACACCTGCGGCACCAGCTCCATTTATAACAACTTTCAAGGCTTCAATATTCTTGTCTACAATTTTTACAGCATTTAGCAATCCACTTAGGACAACAACAGCTGTTCCGTGCTGATCATCGTGAAAAACCGGAATGTCCAGCTCAGCCTTCAGTCTTTTTTCGATTTCAAAACATCTAGGAGCTGAAATATCTTCAAGGTTTATGCCTCCAAATCCTGGAGCGATAAGTTTCACTGTTTTAATAATTTCTTCTGTGTCTTGAGTGTCTAACATTATAGGAAAAGCATCGACATCTCCGAATTCCTTGAACAAAACGGCCTTGCCTTCCATTACTGGCATACCAGCTAAAGCTCCGATGTTTCCCAAACCTAGAACAGCACTACCGTCGGTAATCACAGCTACTGAATTCCACTTGTTAGTATATTTGTAAGCTAAAGATTTATCATCTGCAATGCGTAGACAAGGTTCAGCTACACCAGGAGTGTAGGCCAAAGTCATATCTTCCATAGAATTAACAGGAACCTTGCTCTTCACTTCAAGCTTACCTCTTTTTTCTTCATGAAGTTTGATTGACCGTTGCTTTACGTCATCCATATATTCTTTATTTTTTATTATTAATTACGATAGAACCACCTTTTAATCGTTGTAGGTAAACTGCAGCGCTCATGGAAGCTTTTGCACCTTCACCGGCTGAAATAACTGCTTGTTTGAATGGAGTATTTGTAACATCACCAGCGGCGAATAAGCCTGGGGCTGATGTCTTTGATTGATTGTCAACGACAACATAGCCTCTCTCATCAATTTCTAACATATCTTTTAACCCCTTGATTGAATCGACCTGGCTAACCCATCCGATTTCAATGAATACACCATCTAAAATAATTTCAGATGCTTCATTAGTACTTGTATTCTTCAAAAGAACTTTTTCTAACCTTTGTTCTCCAACAAATTCCTCGATCTCAGTAAAATTGTGAATTGTGATATTTTTTGCGGCTTTGACTGTGTCGACTAGAACGTCTTCTGCTCGATACTTGTCAGTACGGTTGAATAGATGAACTTCTGAGGCTAATGTAGAAAGATATTCAGCTGCGTCAAATGATGAATTACCTCCACCAACGACTCCAACTTTTTTGCCTCGGAAAAGAGGACCATCGCAGGTAGCGCAATACGCGACACCACGACCGGTAAGTTCATTCTCTCCTTTTGCTCCTAGCTGTCGTTGTTTTAGTCCGAAAGTAAGGATAACTACTGGGGCTTGGTACTCTCCATTAGCTGTAGTAAGAATATAATCGTCACCAGCCTTCTTGATCTCTGTAACTACTTCCATTTTTATCTCAGCGCCAGACTTTTCTGCTTGTGCCTTGAGCTTTTGAGCTAATTCTGGTCCCATGATAGATTCATATCCAGGATAGTTCTCTACTTCGGTTGTAATAGCAATTTGCCCACCGATGTCTTTTGTTAAAACTAGAGTTTTTAATTCACGACGAGAAGAGTAGATAGCAGAACTCATTCCTGCGCAAGCTCCTCCGATAATTATTACATCGTATTTTTCCATATTTATATATTTTTTTAACTGAAGACGACACAGGAAGTGCCGTCTATCAATCTTTTATTTATTTGCTTCAAGCATTGATTTTAAGTTCTCTTTTTGTTGAACTCCCATCATTGTTTCTTTTGGTTTTCCATCTTTGAAAATGATTAAAGTTGGAATACTCATAACTCCGAATTTTTGAGCTAACTCTTGTTGGGCATCTACATCTACTTTAAAAACCTTGATTCCGCTACCCTCTACTTCAGATCCAAGCTCATCAATGATTGGACCCATCATTTGGCATGGACCACACCATGGTGCGTGGAAGTCTACCAATACTGGACCTTCTTTGTAATCTAATACTTCTTTTTGAAATGTCTCGTTGTTTAATTCAGTTGCCATAAGGTTACGAATCTACAAAATACTACAAATACTACGAATACTACTAATATTAAATTGAAAAGCTTCGTGTATATTGAGTTCTTTGTAAATATTATTTATTTATATCTTATTATTATTTATTATTTGCTAACCAATAACGTAAAATATGTCGAATAAATTCACTCTTGTTTTCGAACCTATGTTTTTTCATTTGTTTCTCAACTTCATGACATAAATCATCAGGCAGAGAGATCGTAACGATACAACGCATATTTTCTAGTTTTATATTGTATTAATATGTAATACATTGTAATACAGTAGATTTTTAATGTCAAGTGGATAAAAAAAGCTCAGTCCGTTGGACTGAGTTTTATTCTGCAGTTGTCTTGTGAACAGTAAACGTTCCATCTTGATTATTCAAGACAATACAATCACGACCAGCTTCCTGCTTTCCATAAAAGAGTGCTTTGTCAGAAAGATCAACGATCTCTTCAAAACCCTGATCCATTCTTCTCATTGAGCTAACACCGATAGTGGCTGTAACTCCGAAGTAGACTTTCTCCCTTTCAGCTTCATTTAGGGGGTCATGAAATGATAAAGGTGCTGCATTTATCCTGATAACTGATATTCTCTGCCTTAAAGCACTGGCAAGACTAACGGCTACTTCCTCACTGCAATCTGGTAGTAAAATAACGAACTCTTCACCACCAAATCGACAACAAACATCAGAATCTCGACCAGTTCTACTTAAGACGCCAGAAACCTTGCTCAAAACAATATCTCCAATAGGATGACCATAAGTGTCATTTACCTTCTTGAAGAAATCAATGTCAATCATCAGCATACAAACCGGCCTACTCATTTCAGGAGTATCAGGAATTTCTAGCTTCTCCTGAGGAGTACGACGATTTATTCTTTTGTAAGTCTTCAAAGTTTGATGACAAACTGGTAAGAACATTTTTCGTGTCATTAAACCGGTGAGTTCATCATACTGATACTCTTTCAGTTCTTCATCTTTCTCTTCAATTTCTTTTTCTAATTTTTTTCGTCTTGCTAGTTCACATTTATACTTCATTTCCAAAAGGGCATACTTTGAAGAAATACTTGTCAGTAAATCTTCTGAACGTGCCTCGAGCACCTGATAAGTATCTTTGCCTGGACGATGAACTGATTCAGGTAAACCAGCCTTACACTTCGGACAATACTTCTGATCTTCTTCAGTGTCTAAAGCAAACCCACACTTTGGACAAAACTTGGGTCTGTCTCTATTTAGAATTCTCAATCCGGAATCTTCAACAGTGGTGATGTCCTTTTCGTCTTTTGGGCTCATGGAGACCTCCTTTGTTATGAATGTCAGGGAATATCATGGCATGGTGCACGATTAATCGTGCACCTACGAGAATAGGTTAAATATATAAATTTTAAATAACTGTATATATATATTTCTTATCAAATATTGATGGTTTTGTCAAGACAAAATCATCTTCTGAAGGAGAATGGTTCAAATATGCACGATGAATCGTGCACCTACAAGGGGATGGTTCTAATATGCACGATGAATCGTGCACCTACAAGGGGATGGTTCAAATATGCACGATGAATCGTGCACCTACGTAGCAAAAACAACCTCTCGGAAGAGGTTGTTTGGAGTGTGCACGGTAAATTGTGCGTATATATTGAGGGTATTAAATACTGTGTTTGACCTCGCGTTCTTTGTAGATATCAAGAATATCGCCTTCTTCGATTAGAGGTTGGCCTTTGTATGTCATTCCGAATTCTTGTCCCTTTACGGCGTCGGTAACCGATTGCTTACCAACTTGCATTTCCATCAGACGTCCCTTTACAAGGAAATTGTCATCTCGCAGAACAACCATCTCAGAATTTGGTTCAATTTTTCCTGAAAGAACTTTACCACCAATAATCATGGAATGCTCTAATTTTTTAAATATTTGTAGAACCTGAACTTTCCCTAAATCTTCACGGACAATCTCTGGTTTAATAATTTCGTTAATCCTTGCTTTTACCTCATCGATTAACTCATAAATAATTTTGAATTGTTTGATAACGACTTCCTTGTCTCTAGCCAATGACTTTGCTTGTGGACTTGGCAAAACGTTGAAACCTAGAAGTAAGGCACCTGTCGCGTCAGCACTCATAACATCACTTTCATTAATACTACCTAAACCTTTAGAAAAAAATTTAATTTTAATCTTGTCTGTATTTAGTTTTTCTAATGATTCAGCAACTGCTTCTTGTGAACCGAGAACATCACTTCGTAGAATAATATTCAATCTAGTAATACTTTCGTCATCAGCAGAATCATCACTGTGTGAAATAAATGATTCATCCTTGCTTTCTAATTTATATGATTTTACTTTCTTTACTTTTTCATTGGTTATTTCTAATAGGTCACCAACTTTTGGTGCTACTTTTAGACCGATAATCTGGGCTGGGGTTGATGGGCCAGCTTCTTTGATTACTTTTCCTAAATAATCATGCATTACTTTAATTTTTCCGTAATAATTGCCGTTTACAACAACTTGGTCACCTGCTCGAAGAGTTCCATTTTGGATAAGAACTGTTGATACTGGTCCTTGCCCTTTGTCGATATGAGATTCTACCACTGTGCCAAGGACAGTACCTTTGGGACTGGCAACAATTTTGTCTGCTTCCATGTCTGCCACTAAGAGGACTTGGTCAATTAGCTCATCAATATTTTGATTTTTCTTTGCAGAAATTGGAACACAAATTGTATTTCCGCCCCATTCTTCAGTCATTAATCTATGCTGTGATAAATCTTGTTTTGTTTTTTCAATATTCGCGTCTGGTAAATCGATTTTATTAATAGCAACAATTACAGGCGTGCCAGCATTCTCGGCAATCTTAATAGCTTCGATAGTTTGTGGTTTAACAGAATCATTTGCAGCTACTACCAAAATAGTAATATCAGCTACCTTCGCACCACGAGAACGCATAGCTGTAAAAGCTTCATGTCCTGGAGTATCGATAAATGTTATCAATCGGCCCTTCTTGTGGATTTGATAAGCTCCGATATGCTGAGTAATACCACCAGACTCACCTGAAACAACATCCGTTTGGCGAATAGCATCTAGAAGTTTTGTCTTACCGTGATCAACGTGTCCCATAACAACAATAACTGGTGGTCGAGCTTGTCGATCAGTTTCGTCTTCCATCATTTGTTTTACTTTTTCATCCTGTTGTATTTCACCAGCTTCACCTGCTTGACCTTCAACGGAAATAAATCCTAAGTCCTCAGCGATAATTGCAGCTGTATCATAATCAATACGTTGGTTCAATGAAGCCATAACTCCGGCTTTCATTAATTCCTTGATAATATCGGTAACAGGCAAACCTAGAAGTGATGCAAAATCCTTTACAGTTAAAACTGGAGGAATTCTGATCTCACCTTTTTCGGCTACTGCCTCTTCTATAATTTGTTTTCTTTGTAAGTATTCTTTTTCTTGAAGTTGTCGTTGTTGATATTCCTTCCAAACTTTCATTATCTTGTAGGCAATATTATCATCAATCTTGATTGCTTTTTTACCAATATCAAAACCTAGCCCAGGGAGCTTTTCTTTTAATTCTTCTGCATTTGTTCTAAGACGTCTAGCTAGTTCTGATATATTCATATTCGAAATACGAATTTATACGAAAAATACTAAAATTTAACACTGTAGTATTTTTGTAAACTTCGTTTCTTTGAGTAGTTATTACTATCAATATTCTATCTTATTTTAGAGGAATAGTCAACCATTAAAATACGAAATACGAAAAAATACTAAAAATACTAAAATTTGTATTCTTTGAATTGGAAAAACAATGAATTATTAAAGAGTAAAAATATCCCCGCGTGGCGGGATTCTGTTGCACGAAGAAAATATTCACTGAGGTCATGAAGTACGAAATACGAATTTTTACGAAAAATACTAAAATATTTACAGAATACATTATATGAAGTGTGAAAAATTGGCCTAACTTGGGGGAATTTGCTATTGACTTATTCTAGGAAAAATGTAATAATGACAAAATCATCAAATAGTTGTGTTGTATTCTCATTTATAGTGTGAAATTCTCTCTCCTCTACACTATAAGTTACTGCAGACTATAACACAGCTTTTTGATATAATATAAATATATGAAATACTTTTTTACACTGGGTAATCACCCGGAACTATCAATTGCGGAAATCAAGTCTTTGTTTTCGAAGCAAAAAATGACTTATCAATCAGTTCTAGAAACTGAGGAAGTTTTTATTTTTGAGACAGAAGAGAAAATTGAGCCAACTATTATTGACTTACTAGGTGGAGCAATTAGATTTGGAGAAGTCTTTGACTTTGCGATTGATCCTCAAGACATTTATGCAAAAACTATTAAGGTTCTTCCTGAAGATAGTAAAATATACTTCGGTGTAAGTTTTTATAATAAGGAAAAATTCAAATCGAAGGATCTTGGATTTAAAATTAAAGAAAAAATTTCAAGCAATAGTAGATCTTGTAGGTTTGTTACAAGTAAAGAGAACCCGCTATCGAGTGTGATTGTAAAGAAGAATAGATTGGTAACGGCAAGAGGATTTGAATTGAATGTGATGTTTGATAATAACAATATCTATCTTGGCAGAACATTATCTGTGCAGGATTTTCGAAAATATTCTCAAATTGACTTTGGGCGACCGGGTAGAGATGATGTTTCTGGAATGCTTCCGCCAAAAGTGGCACAGGTCATGGTTAATTTAACGGAGAAGAGTGACAAGTCTGTTATTCTTGATCCATTCTGTGGATCAGGGACTGTTTTGCAAATGGCAGCGATGAATGGTTATAAAAAACTATTAGCATCTGACAATAGTGAAAAGGCTGTGAGAGACACGGAAGAAAATAATGAGTGGTTGCAGGACAAATTTGAATTAAGCTATTCTCTAAAAACTACAATGACTCCAGTTGAGGAATTATCTAAGTCTGTGAAGGGGAAAACAATAGATGCAGTGGTGACTGAACCATATATGGGACCGGCACTTAGAGGAAATGAATCGCCTGAAACAATTAGACAGACTATTGATGAATTAACACAGTTATACAAGAAAGCTTTTGATGAATTTACGAAAGTCATGAAGCCTGATGGAGTTATAATTTTTGTCTTTCCTGAATATGTGATCAAGGAAAAGCATTTTCACTTCGATATTGAGAATATCATTCCTCGAACTTTCAAAGTAAAAGGTCACTGGCAATATTCTAGAGAAAACCAAAAAGTTATTCGGAATATTTATAAGATTACTACAAAATAAATCTTCTATATAAAAAAACAGTCTCACGTTGTGGGACTGTTTTGTTTTTACAGTTTAATGTTCAGTAATTCTCCGACCTTGACTTGAACATTTTGATCTTCGATTAATAGACCCAATAGTTCCATCATTTTTCGGTCTGAGTGATACTTACGTGGCTTCATGCGCCAGCTAACTACGTTAACTTGCGATTGGGTAGCTTCAAAAAGCTTTCGCCATTTTACCCAAGTAAAGACGTTGAGACGATCAACAAAACTCTTATTCTTTTTATATCTATATTGATAAGGAAAAGAATTCTCTAAATGATCTCGGCTCATCTTGTCTATTGGATCAAAAATGGGGAAATAAAACAGAAATGAATTAATCAGTGGCCAACCTAAACCCCAAAACCTTGATCTATTTACAGATGAAAGACCAATTTGAATACTGGGAAGATCTTTATTCTTATCCTTCGGCTCCAAATGAAATCTCACCGAACCATCATCCTCATGGATTGCATAATTGATATTATACTCTTCAAGATGATCAATGATCTGTTGCAAAAATGCATCAAGTTTTTCGTGCCACGTTTTCAAGTCATCGTCTTTTTTGAAAAGAATAGGCATATTGCCTCCTTCCGCCAAATGCGGATAACTGTAGTTTAAACTTTGATTTTCAGGGTTTCTTGGAAATCGGATTGATTGCCAACTCGGAGGATTAAAGCTTCTACCAGTTCGGCAAGCTTCATGTCAACTGCGCGACTATTCAGTGCTGGATTCAAACTTGACTCCATAGGTACATAAGAATTAGCAAAATTATCACAAAGATAATCCCGAAGTCTAATCCACCGTTTCCAATCAAATATCTTCAATCTTTTGGGGAATTTCTTTTTTGAATCATGCACATATCTGAAGACTAAAGCACTGTAAACTTCATCCACATTGTTGTTGACTTTACCGAGTTCAAACTGAGCAGAATAGAAAAGGAAAAAACTAATCAGTGGCTGTCCGAATCCCCAGAAACGAGAACGCAAGTGACGAGTTACTCCAATTTGAATATATTTAGGTAAAAAGGTAATCTCACCTTCCCTTAGAGAAATAGAATATCTCACTGAATTATTTCCACAAAAAGATTGTATTTCAAATTTGTCTAAATTATCGACAACTCTTTGTATAAACTCTACCAACTTTTCATTCCACTCATCAACTGATGATTCTTTGTTAAATAGAATAGGCATATTGCCTCCTTCCGCCAAATGCGGATAGATGTTGGTTTTACAGTTTAATTCTGAAATGTTCAGACATGACACTTCTCGTAGCATCATTCTGAAGAATCAGTTCCAGTAGCCTAATAACATTAGGATCTACCTGCGAACGAGGCTCGCAAATACTCGAACTATACTGAGATACACTTGACTGTAAAAATTCGTATAACTTTCGTAAACGAAGAGCCTTAAAGACAACTAACCGCTCACTAATAGTACTTCCTGGCCGATAACGATATTGATACAAACTAGTACCCGTTCCCTCTGGAGTACAAGAAGAAGCAGAAGGATCAATCAGATTGCTCATATAATCAATTGAAAAGGCTAATACTGGCCAACCACATCCCCAAAAGCGTGAAGAATTTACCATGTTCACAGAAAGATTCAAAAAACTTGGCAAGTCAGAAAAACCTTCTTTCAGTGTAAGTACAAAAGCAATCTTAGGATCACTCTCGTGATTCAAAAATGTACGAACTTGGACTTTATATTTATTAAAATTATTAGTGAAGGCTTTTAAAAACACTTCTAATTTCTCAAAATATTCCGTGTCGTCATCAGACCACTTAGGTAAATGTCCCATTTTTCCTCCTGTTGCTCCGCAACGGTGAGAAGCGTTATTTTAAACTTTGATGTTCAGAACTTCTTGAAAATCGGATCGATTGCCAACTTGGCGAATCAGCATTTCTACAAATCCAGCCAGCTTCATATCGACGGCACGATTTTCTTTTGTTGCAATCTTCATCTTTGTAGAATAACGAAAGCTAAGCCACTTTATCCAACGAAAGATCTTTAGTCTACTTGTAAATTTCATTATTGGATTATATGCATATTTCCACAATGAACTATTGTATAGATATTCATTATAGGGATTTGATACATCAGCTCCTGGGTAATAAAAAAGGAAAAACTTGATCAATGGACGTCCGAAAAGACGAAAGCCTTGATCTCGAGCCACTCCAAATTGAAGAGCTATTGGCAGATCACCAACAACATCGTCCTTGAGACTAAGATGATATCTTACTGAGTTATCGCGAATAGTAACCGTCTTTTCTACATTATAAGAGCTTATATTATCAATAATACTCTGCAGAAATTCAACCAGTTTCAAATTCCATTCAGCTTCAGAAGAATCTTTGTTGAAAATAACAGGCATAGTAATCTCCTTCTGCAGTATGCAGATATGTATAGTTTTCGGATAAAAAGAACTGTTAACTATAGCAAAACAAACTGTTTTTGTCAACCAAAAAGCCCCTATAAAGGGGCTTTTTTTGCTTATTTTAAGTGTTTTACTTCTTTTTCGTAGTTTTTTTCTTAGTTACTTTTTTCTTTTTTGCGGGAGCTTTCTTTGGGGTTGCTTTCTTGATGGATGGTTTCTTCTTTACGGCTTTCTTTTTTGCTACTGGTTTTGGAGTTTCTTTGACTTTTTTTACTGCTTTCTTTTTCTTTCTTTTGCCACTAATCAATCTCATCAATTTTGATTGACCTTTTTTCAGAGCTAATTCTTCGAATAGCAGAGCCCAAACGGACATTTGAAAAGTAGTGAACCATGAACCTGTTATAACGATAATAGCAATTACGGTCAATGTTGCAAGCGCAATAAGTATCCACAAACCTGAGCTGACACTCATCATTATCATTAACAAGTATAGTAGAATCAATGGTGATAGAGCAAATATTCCAAATATGAAGGCGGAGATACCGACAGCAATATTAACAAGGAAGAGCAAGAAACCTACTTCTAAATTCAGAAGAACATTCTCACGGAATATATACCAAGCATATCGTAGTGAGACTAAAACTTTCTTGTCTCGGAGAACGATGAAGGCAGTTGCGTAAACGGTAAGGAAATATATTATAATTCCGGCAATTAACAGCAGGAAGAAGGCAACAATATATAAGAAGAAATTTGATAGTAATGGTTGTGAAATCAAAACAGAGACGAGGAAAGCAAGTAACAAGACAATTCCGAACATTATAATTTTTGTCAGGATGTTCAGTGCGAATACTGGCCAGAATTTTAGAATACCAATTTCGAATGCTTTTCTCTTTGTAATTTTCTTGTGTTGGTCAATTGAAATTGTGGACTTAATAATCGCAACTTGAGAAACAATAGACATGATAACAAGAAAGGCTGCGAAGAGCATAAATATTGCCATAAAAATCAGCGAAGCACTAACGTGTGAGGGATCTGTTTCCCAAAGATCAAGAATCTTGGTCCAGGAGAACGCACTAAATATCCCAGAGTTTGCATATTCACGAAGAGTGAAGAAAATACTTTTTCCTTCTGATAAATGTGAAAAGCTCCGGACAATTGCTTCATAGAAAGTTCCGTTTCCGAGGAAGGTCGCAAAGAAACCGAAGACCCAGAGCCAACGATATTTCCATGTAGTTAACCATGCTTTGCGAAAAATTTTTCGATAAAATGATTCCATATTTTTTGTTTTTCAAATAGAAACGTATACAAAACACAAGTCCCTATATATTTTTATTTTATGTTTTTTTTAACATTTTTATTATATCACAATTTGACATATTCATGAAATATTTGTGGAAAGAAAAAGAACATGATTGGTCATGTTCTTTTTCGAAGTATGTCTTTTAGATTGTTTTTTTTGTGCCTTGATTTCCTGGTCCGATTAGCTTGATAAAGGCTTCCTTTTCGATGGTTTCTTTTTCGGTTAGCTCAGTAACGATCTTTTCTAGTTTGTCCTTGTGATCAACGATAATTTTATTCGCTGTTTCGACTGCGTTACCGATAAGTCTGTCAATTTCGGAATCAATAATTTCGGCTACCTTTTCTGAATAATTTCGTTTGTCATTAAAATCTCTTCCAAGGAAAACCATTTCTTCTTTTTCTCCATAAATACGCGGAACAAGTTTGTCGCTCATTCCGTATTGAGTAATTAAACTCCGAGCAGTATTAGTGGCTTTTTGAAGATCGTTTGAAGCACCTGTAGTAACTTCGCCAAAGATGGCTTTTTCGACAGTATGTCCTGCTAACAAAACAGCTAAAGTATCGATAAATTCTGATTTGCTATGAAGATATTTGTCTGACTCTGGTAGACTCAATGTATAACCAGCTGCGTTTCCACGTGAGACAATAGAGACTTTATGAACAGGATCAGCGTGGGGCAACATATGAGCAACTAGGGCATGACCAGCTTCGTGATAAGCAGTTATTTTCTTTTCGTCTTTTGATAGAATATGACTTTTTCGTTCTGGTCCGATCATTACCTTTTCAATACTTTCCAGGATATCTTCTTGAGCAATCTTCTTTTTGTCCTTCCGAGCTGCGAAAATCGCGCCTTCGTTAAGAACATTTTCAAGATCAGCTCCTGAAAACCCTGGAGTTCGCTCTGCAACTTGATGCAAATCGACATCTTTTTCGTATGGTTTATTCTTTGAGTGAACTTTTAGAATAGCTTCTCTATCTTTTATATCTGGCATGTCAAGAATAACACGGCGATCAAAACGTCCTGGGCGAAGTAGCGCTGGGTCTAGAACATCTGGTCTATTTGTAGCGGCAATTACAATAACATTTGTATGTGGTTCGAAACCATCCATTTCAGTTAATATTTGATTTAATGTTTGCTCTCTCTCATCATGTGATCCGCCTAAACCAGAACCACGTTGACGACCGACAGCATCAATTTCATCTACAAAGACGATTGCAGGTGAATTTTTCTTGGCTTTTTTGAATAAGTCACGAACACGCGACGCACCAACACCAACAAACATTTCTACAAACTCTGAACCGGAAATGCTAAAGAAAGGAACGCCAGCTTCACCAGCTACAGCCTTTGCAAGCAATGTTTTACCGGTTCCTGGAGGTCCCATCAATAGAACTCCCTTTGGAATTTTGGCACCAAGGGCTGCGAATTTTTTAGGAACTTTAAGAAATTCTACAATCTCTTCTAGTTCTTCTTTTGCTTCGAGAGCACCAGCAACACTGTCAAATTTAATTGTATGCTTGCCTGGTTTGTTTTCTCTGGCAGTGGACTTTCCAAAGCTCATAGCATTTTTGTTTGCTCCTTGGACTTGGCGTAACATAAACCAAAGGAATACTCCGATTAGAAGTACAGGGAATAGGAATGGAAGAACGTTACTGACAAAAAAGCCCCAACCTTCTTCTTCTTTTATTTCCAAAGAGAATTTAGTCATTTTTTCTGCAGGAACATCATAGTTTGATAGTAGTTCGGAGAAAGAAACGTTAGCTTCTTTTTTTACTTCCTGCTCGGTACCATCAAGTAATGTAATGGCAAGGATATTTCCTTTTACTTCAACCTTGTCAATTTGCTCATCATTAATTTCTTGGACCATCTTTTGAATACCGACGGTCTGAATGTCGCCTTCATCAAGATTATAGAGACTGAATATGCTTCCAATAATCAAGATAACAGCAACAAAAACGATGATATTTTTTGTTAATGTGTTTTTTTTCATATATTGTAAGAATTATGGATTAAGAATTAGGGGTTAAGGAATAAAAATTATGAATAACTCCCTGCAAAGAAACAATAAATTAATTCTAATTCTTTCTTCATGCACAAAGGACTACTAAGTAGTCCTTTGTGCGTGTGCATATTTGTCTAGTTTTTATCTTCATCGCCATTAAGAGGTGTATTGAGTCCAGTTCCGGCAGGAATCAAACGACCGATAATAACATTCTCCTTTAGGCCTTCAAGATTATCGACTTTACCAGTAACGGCTGCATTGATAAGAACTCTTGCAGTTTCTTGGAAAGAAGCGGCTGCAAGGAAACTCTTAGTTGATAATGAAACCTTTGATATACCTAGGAAGACCTCTGAGTATTCAGCTAATTTACCGCCTTCTTTTTTGGTCTTGCCATTTTCTTCGGACATTTCACTAAACTCTACTATTTCACCTTCTAATAAATCAGAATCACCTGGATCAACAATGTAAACACGAGAGAACATCTGTTTGATGATAATTTCAATATGTTTATCATTTAAAGGTTGACCTTGAGACTTGTAGATATATTGAATTTCTTTCAAAATATATTTTTCTACTGCACTTCGACCGCTAACCTTGAACAAGTGATTTAGTTCAATACTACCTTCAGTTAATTGAGTACCTTTTTCTAACATATCACCGTCTTTCACCCATAGAACTGTACCAGCTGGAACGATATATTCTTTTTCCTTTTCATCATTGTTAACCACAAAAATGATATTACCCTTAAGCTCAATATTACCTGATTTTTTAGTTTTAACTTTTTTCTTGTCTTTGTCGATATATAAAATATCACCTTCTGAAACTCTGTCGCCTTTCTTCACTTGTAGAGTTGCAGTTTCGATATCTTTTACTCTATATTCTTCTATCTCTGGTTCACTATGGGTAATTTTCAAAAGTTTTTCTCCGAAAGAAGTCTTTGCAAGAATATCTCCCTTTGGACCAGTGATAGTTCTAGGTTGTTCAATAACTTTTAACTTACCAGCTACTTCACTAATCAAAGCCTTTTTCTTTGGATTTCTTGATTCGAAAATTTCTTCAACTCGAGGCAAACCTTGAGTAATATCATCACCACTGGCCACACCACCGGTATGGAAAGTTCTCATAGTCAACTGTGTACCAGGCTC
>Ga0307989_1000566_pt1 | contig 23462 bp, 14 predicted proteins | sample EllFjometagen185_FD_203164 | JGI IMG/M metagenome (GOLD analysis project Ga0307989, IMG submission 203164) | Marine microbial communities from Ellis Fjord, Antarctic Ocean - #185 | ecosystem: Environmental > Aquatic > Marine > Unclassified | place: Southern Ocean | collected 2014-10-08 | reverse complement strand
ATAAAAACCGAAGAGTACATTCAAGGAATTGTATTAAAAGGAGTTAGCAAAAACTATAACTGGAATTTCTTTCAAAGCAATTTAATAGAAGGACGAATACCACAACTGAATGATTCGATAAGAGTAAATGAAATTATACTCTCGGAACAGGTTTCGAAATTATTGAAATTGAGCTTAAACGATCTTGCTGTATTTTATTTTGTTAACGAAAATGATATAACTCCCCGATTATTGCAGCTGAAAATTTGCGGTATTTATCGTACCGGACTCGAAGAATTCGACAAACTTTTTGTTGTTGGAGACATTAAACAAATTAGACGATTAAACGGTTGGGATGCTGATGAAATTAGTGGGTTTGAAATTGAAGTAAATGATTTCAATAAAATAGAAGAGCTTGAACAACAAGTTCGAAACGCTGTAATTGAATACCGAGACGACAATAACGAAATTCTCCGCACTGAAAGTATTATTCGACTCTATCCGCAAATTTTCGATTGGCTTTCCATTCTCGATATGAATGTTTGGGTAATACTTGTTTTAATGATAATGGTTGCAGGATTTAACATGATTTCTGGTTTATTAGTTTTAATACTGGAACGCAGTAACATGATTGGTGTTTTGAAAGCTATGGGAAGTCCCAACTGGAGTGTCAGAAAAATATTTTTATATCTGGCTGTTTTCTTAACCGGTAGAGGAATGCTTTGGGGAAATATTATTGGTATTGCAATAATTATGATTCAAAAAGTATTTCATGTTATTAAATTAAATCCAACAACTTATTATGTTGATATGGTTCCGGTAAACTTTTCAATTATTCATTTGCTACTAATAAACCTTGGAAGCATAGTAATTACAACTGTTATGTTGGTAATTCCAAGTTATCTTGTGAGTAAAATTTCGCCCGATAAAACCATTGGGTTTGATTAATGTCAACAATATTTTTCATTTTCGAATCAAGAAAAAAATTAACTTTACCCGCTCAAAAGTAAAACTATGTTTTTTGTTGGTGCATCCGGTCAATTAATAACCCTGATACTTACGGTATGTTTGCCGTTTATTCTTATTTTATCGGGTAATAAAGAAATCGATTTCCAACAAAATACCGGAGGTTTTAGCATTTATCAAAACCAAGCGGAAAACTCCTTTTTCAATTCAAACACTTTTCACTGCGACCACAATTTTTATGACGAAACGCAAAACAATAATATTGAGGTATTAGACTTCGATGTCATAAAATTACCACACTTTAATTTTCGGGTAAAATGGAAATCGTTTTATCACAATAATTCAGGAAATAAAGCCCCTCCCACTTCCAATTATTTTTTGTACTAATTGAATTTGAAAAATAATTCAAGCTGAAATCTATCTATAAAATAGATATGGATTTCTAAATTTTTATGTTTCAGAAGATCAGAAACTACAATTAAACAATTGGAATAATAACTAAAATAATTCAGAAAAATGTTACGATTTTTGTATGTCTTAACCATTGGGTTGGCTCTACTTTTAAGCGCTCAAACTGCCTTGTCACAAAGTTATATTACCGGAAAAATTCAAAGCGAAAACAATGAAATTTTAACCGGTGCAAATATCATAGTAAAAAACACAACTAATGGAACAGCTTCGGATGCTGAAGGAAACTACACCATTAAAAATTTAAAAAACGGCGAATACACAATTCGTGTTAGCTTTTTTGGTTACGGAACTGTTGAAAAACAAATTGTATTAAGCGGTAAAAACATAACATTAAATTTCGATTTAATTGAAACCGCAATCGATTTAAATGCGGTAGTAGTTACCGGTACCCGTACCGAAAAAAGTTTAATGAATACACCGGTACTCACACATTCTATTAGTATTCAGGAAATTCAAAATAAAGATGCAACAAACATTATTGAAGCTCTGGAATTTGTTGTTCCCGGGATTGAATTTAGCAGCCAGGCACAAGGAAAATCTATTTCGTTGCAAGGAATAGATCCGCAATACATGCTCTTTTTAGTTGATGGCGAAAGATTAAGTGGAGACACTTATGGAGACATTGATTATAGCCGGATTAATATGGCCGATATTCAGCGAATTGAAGTTGTTAAAGGAGCTAGTTCTACTTTGTATGGATCTAATGCTTTGGGAGGAGTTGTAAATATTATCACAAAAAATCCTACTAAAAAATTCGGATTGGCGGCAGCTACGCGGTTTTCAAATTATAATACTCAGAATTATCAATTAAGCGCAGGATCTAAGTTAGGAAAAGTTACCAGTCAGATCTCTGTGGTTTATGACAAAACCGATGGATATGATTTATTAGAAGGAAACTCATACCGAACTCAGGAAAAAGAAGATGCAATTGTTGTAAACGAACATCTAAAATACTCGCCAACAGAAAATCTTTTATTCGAAGCAAACGCTTCATTTATGAATAAAAACAGAGAAAATACCTCGGCCGATTTATACGATCGCAGGAATAAAAACTTTACTTATGGCGCAAAAGGAACTTATTTTTTAAATACTAAAAATAATGTAACGCTTAGCTGGAACTCGGATAATTACGAAATTCTGGACAAAGTAACACCCGACGAATTAAATAGCGTGTATGACAATTTAAATAATACTGCACGCTTGATGGGGAGTTTTAATTTTGTCGATTGGAGCACATTTACAATTGGTTCTGAGTACAATTCTGAAAACCTGACCGCTTCGCGAAACGATATAGACGACAAAACCAACACCGACTTTATTCTGTTTGCACAGGAAGATATTCAATTGGGGAAAAATGTAGATATTATTGGAGGAATTAGAGCAAATAATAATTCGGAATACGGATGGCATTTCACTCCACAAATGTCTGCAATGTATAAAATCTGGCATTTTAATTTTCGGGGAAATTATAGCATGGGATATAAAACACCTACTCTGAAAGAGAAATACATGTCGTTTAAAATTCCTGCACCCGGGCCTCCAATGTATTTGGTTGGTTTTGAAGGATTAGAGCCCGAAACTTCTAAATATGCATCGCTTTCTACAGAATATACACGACACGGCGTTTCGTTTTCTGTTTCGGTTTATCGGAACGATATCACAAATATGATTTCGGAAAACCTCGATGAATATACTGTACAACCTGGCGGGATTATTGAATATGCCTACCGGAATTACGATCATATTTTATTAGAAGGAGTTGATGTTTTACTGAAAACAAAAATCACCAAAAACCTGTTTTTCAATGGCGCGGTCACTTTTTCAAAGAAATACAATCAGGTAGAAAATACCGAGTTCGATAATGTTCGCAATTTCACCGGAAAATTTAACCTCGACTATAAGCAGAAATGGAATAATTATGGTTTTAATGCCAACCTGCAAAGCAATTTATACGGAGCTAAATCTATTAATCTAATGGATGAAAGAACCCATCAAATTCAGACTATTGAACTCGAAAGTTTTTCATCGTGGAAAATAACAACTACCCATACTTTTAAATCGGACTATTTTGTACGACTTGGAGTTAATAACATTTTCAATTACATCGATCCTTCTGGCGGTTACAACACCGGGACTGCCGGTCGAACTGTGTTTTTTGGAATTGGGTTAAATATATAAATACTACTCGTTTATTAAAATTTATAAGTGCCATCCGTTAAAATATTTTAATGCGGATGGCATTTTTGTTTTAAAAACTATGAGGCAAAAATGAGCACTCCAACAAGTATTTTTTTTAATTTTACAGCATGTTAATTTGTGCTGAAAATATAAAAAAAGCTTTGTCAGGAAAATTACCTGGTTCAGTTTCTCACAATAAAATGCTTCCTCCAAATCGGGTTTTAAAAGCTCCACCCGGAGATACAAAAAGACTAAAATTTAGTAGCGTTCTGCTTTTACTTTTTATTGAAAATAAGAATTTAATGGCTTGTTTAATAAAACGCCCTGCACATATGAAACACCATGCCGGTCAAATTGCCTTACCCGGTGGAAGAATTGAAAAAGGTGAAACTGCCGTTGAAACTGCTTTGCGTGAAACTTTCGAGGAGATTGGAATACAATCGGAGCAAATTGAAATTCTGGGTTCCTTGTCTGAAGTTTATGTTGAAGTTAGTCGGTTTCAAATTCATCCATTTGTTGCTTGGTTAAAAAACAAACCCCGGTTCAATCTGAATTTCAACGAAGTAAAAAAAACAATTCTTTTCCCTGTTTCAAACATAAAACCTCCTTTTAACCAAGTTGAACTGAATACAATTTCAGGAAAATTAAGTGTTCCTTGCATAAAATTTGAAGGAGAAATTATTTGGGGTGCAACGGCAATGATACTATCAGAATTTTCAGATGTTTTAAATGAATATTTTACTATTCAGGAATAACATTTAAATAGTGGTTATAGTTACCCAAAACTTTCGAAACATAATTGTAAGCTTCCTCTCCTCTACAATATCCGTAGCGGGCAACCGGATCGTTGTAATATTTTTCTGACGATTTATTAAGAAGAAAAAAATCTACATTATCGTCCCAAATCAATTCATTTTTGCCATACTTTTCAGCCAAACGCTGGGCATCTTGCACATGCCCCATTCCAATATTGTACGATGCCAAAACAAATTTTACTCGCTCGGTTGAATCCGGTATCGATTTCTGAAATTGATTATCCAACCAATTCAAGAATAATATTCCGGCTTTTACATTTTGCCGGGGTTTTTTATAATTTTCTACACCTAATCTTTTAGCGGTAGGTTCCATAAGTTGCATTAAACCGTAAGCCCCCGCCCATGAACCTGCATCAGCTTTAAATCTCGATTCATGATAAATTATGGATGAAATCAGTCGCCAATCCCAGTTATGTTCGCTTGCACACATTCTAACCATTTTGTCGTATTTCGATATTTTCCCACCGGTAATACTATGAAAGTCACTTTCCATACGATCAACCGTACGCTTGCTTTCAAAATATTTATGATATAAAATATTGTATTTCCTGGTTTTTTTAAATGTGCTTATCCAGTTATCCAAGTAGGCTTTCCATTCTGTTGAACCTTTCCGAACTGCCCACGCAATATTCTGATTAAAACTTACCGCTAAAGTAACATCTAAATTTGGATAGTAGATTTTATTTAATTTAGCCACATTTTGGTCGCAAACGGTATAATCTATTTCTCCCCTCGCAACTTTTTCCACTAATTGTTCTACTCCAAAAATGGTATCTTCAATAATTTCAATATTGCTGCCTATTTCTTCCGATAAGTGTTGCAATCGAAAAAAGTAAGAAGTGTTTTTTTGCACATGTACTTGTTTATTAGCTAATTCAAGTGTAGAATTTATGTATGAAGAATCATTCTCCGAATTAGATTTTTCGCGTTGTACCAGAACCTGCTTAGTTTGAAAAATTGGCACTATAAAGTCTATCCGTTCACTCCGTTCTTTAGTAACCGTTAAACTTTTTGCCACCACATCAAAACGGTTATTTGTCAGTCCGTCAAAGGTTTCACTTAAATTATTGCTAACAACTATCTCTAGTTCAACGCCCAATTCATCTGCCAACTCGTGAAGAAGATCGTATTTAAAACCCATCGGTTTCCCTCGATACACAAAATAATTGGTTGAATTATAATCAATAACAGCCTTTAAAATTCCGGAATTTTTAATGCGTTGCAAATCATTTTGCTGAATTAAATCCTGAGCTTTCTCTTTTTTTCCTGACCCACTGCAAGCAACAATAAAAATTGTCACAACAAATAACAATATTATTCCAAGTGTATAATTTTTATTTCTCAAATTAAATTTCATTAATCATAAAATGCCCAAGAAACCCCAAGTCTAAAAGTCGAACGATTCATCGGATAATTTGGTGTTGTAATGTATTCTCCGTTAAAAAACTCCGATCCAATATTCATCATTTTAAAAAATAAGCGAGTGCGTTTTAAGCGAATACTTGCATAAACGTCAATATAGGGAAAATTACCGTATTCTTTTTCATTTTGAAGATAAAACAGACCGGTTGACGGAGCGTATGCATCTGCATAATAGGCTGTGTTATAACGTGTATCGACACCAATCTGGGTGTATAAAACTTTAGAAACTACAAACTTGTAATATGCCGAAACAAAAGCCGATAAATCAGGCAAATGAAGCAATTCTTCATTTGATACTTTTTGCCAAAGTACCCGTGTTCTGAAATGCAAATTTCTATAGTTGAAATCTTTATCAAAATATGCAGAAAGTACAATCAGTTCCTTATTTGTTTGGCTTGGTATTCCCAAGGTATCGTTATAAACATAATTGTTTAACAGAGCATATTTAGCACCTATCTCAAGTTTACGTTTTACTGAAACAAACTTTCCTCCGGCAAGCATGCGTTGTTCTGTTTTAAAATTATTTTCCCAATTCACATGGTTAGAATAAAACTTTTCTTGAAATGGGTCTGCTACCCGGTTTTCGATAGATCCATTAAATATTAAACTTGCCAATGAATCGCCGAAAAACCTGAATGGTTTTGCGATTTCGCCATTTAATTCCGTTTGCCCGGCATTTCTTCCTATCAGATAAATTTTACCATCAAAATTCCATCTCCAGAATTTACCAGTTTGTCTAAATATTCCACCACCGGCAAAAAGATTTGAATACTGAATAATCTGTCTATTCGAAATTTCTTCATTAATTCCAGGTGTTGAAGCACTTACAAATTCATGTCCTAAAAAAGCCCTTTTCCCAAAACTCGCTTTGCGTTTGGTATTTTCGTACTGTTTTAATTGAAAAGTATTACTTAATTTATGAAACCGGATAGAGTCTTTTATATAAGAATCGGCAAAATAATCATTGTCGAAGAAAATACTATCTTGTTCTTCTTCAATAAATTCTTGTTTGTGACGTTGGTACTGGGTAGAATATAAAATGCCAATTATTGGTCTGAAAATATCTGTCGAATCGTTTATTTCATCGTACTTCCCCAGACGATACTCTACATTTGTAAAGAAATATGTACTGCTAAAATTACTTTTACTTGCATTTAAATTAACATTTAAATACTCCGAATCATCGGGGTCAAAAATTAAACTATCATTAACCAGCCCACCATTTTCATTGTTCAAAATTACATTTGAAACAAAACCGGAATAAATATTCAGTGCATCTTTGTTATAACTTGAATAGACTGTTATAAAATTATTTTTACTGTCCTGATAGTTGTATTGTCCCTGTGATTTTGCCTGGTCGTAGCGAAAAGTAAAATTCAAGTACGGACTTATATTTTGTGAATGTAATACGTTGAAACGTGTTTCGTTTTTTCTTGATTTGTTTTCACTCTGACTAAAATCCATGCGAGTGTAAGGAGTTGTAGTATTATAGTATTCAATATTCGATGGTGTTAAAAGATATACTTCTCTTGTTTTTAAAAAGAAAAAATCAATATTCGATTTACGACCAAAAAAATCATTATTTAAATACGGTGTTCCATAATTCCCAACATAAGTAGTAGTTAACGCATTTTTATACATTGGGTGAAAAACATGAAAATAATCTTGCACGGTATCCAAGCTAATCGAATCTTGAAACGCCCCAAAACCGGATACATTCCACATCCCAATTTTAGACTCTACTTCTTTCTTGTCTGTTTCAGTTTTAACTTCATTTTCTAATCCAAATCTACCTTCTGGCTGAGCATAGGTTTCCAGTGATATTATCGTCAGAAATAGAAATATTGATATGTATTTAGCTTTTAACATGCTATAGTATATTCGCTACACAAAACTAAAAAAAGCATTGAAGTGAAAGTTATATCTTTTAAAAATTTCACTATAATTAACAAGAAAGGTCAATAAAAAAGCCCATGCTCAGAAGAACACGGGCTTAATAAAGTTGGCAGCGACCTACTCTCCCACTTTTACGCAGTACCATCGGCGCTGGCGGGCTTAACTTCTCTGTTCGGAATGGGAAGAGGTGGTGCCCCGCCGCTGTAGCCACCTAAAATCTTTCATCCACTTGCGTCTGTTTTTAAACAAACCGGGTGAATAATGGCTTAACTTCTCCTTACCAGGGAGAAACCAATCTAATATCTTAGCAGTTGGGAAAAAATAAATACTATTCACTCATTAACAAATAAATCAGTACAAGGACACTTCTTGTTAGAAAGTTTCCGGGCAATTAGTACTGCTCGGCTACGGCCATTACTGACCTTCCACCTGCAGCCTATCAACGTAGTAGTCTCCTACGGCCCTTAATAGAGATCTCATCTTGAGGTAAGCTTCGTGCTTAGATGCTTTCAGCACTTATCTCATCCCGACATAGCTACCCTGCGATGCAGCTGGCGCCACAACAGGTACACTAGAGGTCAGTCCATCGCGGTCCTCTCGTACTAGCGACAGATCCTCTCAAATCTCCAACGCCCACAACAGATAGGGACCGAACTGTCTCACGACGTTCTGAACCCAGCTCGCGTGCCACTTTAATGGGCGAACAGCCCAACCCTTGGGACCTTCTCCAGCCCCAGGATGTGACGAGCCGACATCGAGGTGCCAAACCGCTCCGTCGATATGAGCTCTTGGGAGCGATCAGCCTGTTATCCCCGGAGTACCTTTTATCCTTTGAGCGATGGCCCTTCCATGCGGAACCACCGGATCACTATGCTCTAGTTTCCTACCTGATCGACCCGTCGGTCTCACAGTCAAGCGCGCTTATACCATTATGCTCTGCAGACGGTTACCAATCGTCCTGAGCGCACCTTTAGAAGCCTCCGTTACTCTTTTGGAGGCGACCACCCCAGTCAAACTACCCACCACGCAATGTCTCCCGAGTATTCGGGATTAGGCTCCAAGTAAGCAAAGGGACGTATTTCAAGGTTGGCTAAACTACTCCTAGCGAAGCAGCATCAAAGCCTCCGTCCTATCCTACACATCACTTACCCAGAGTCAATGCGAAGCTGCAGTAAAGGTTCACGGGGTCTTTCCGTCCCGTTGCGGGTAAACGGCATCTTCACCGTTACTACAATTTCACCGAGCTCGTGGCCGAGACAGTATTCAGATCGTTACACCATTCGTGCAGGTCGGAACTTACCCGACAAGGAATTTCGCTACCTTAGGACCGTTATAGTTACGGCCGCCGTTTACCGGGGCTTCGATTCAATGCTTCTCCGAAGATAACATCCCCTCTTAACCTTCCGGCACCGGGCAGGTGTCAGGCCCTATACGTCATCTTTCGATTTAGCAGAGCCCTGTGTTTTTGATAAACAGTCGCCTGAATCATTTCTCTGCGGCCCCACCGAAGTGGGGCTCCCCTTCTCCCGAAGTTACGGGGTCATTTTGCCTAGTTCCTTAGCCACGAATCACTCGAGCGCCTCAGGATTCTCTCCTTGACTACCTGTGTCGGTTTGCGGTACGGGCCCCTATGCTCGCTTTTCTTGGAAGCGCCTTCAATGCTTCGCTTCGCCCGAAGGCTAAGCTCAACGTACTATTCCGTCAGTACCTAGCACCTACAGCACTCCGTCGCTTTTATTGCATAGCGGGCGCAGGAATATTAACCTGCTTTCCATCGGTTTCCCCCTTCGGGTACACCTTAGGTCCCGGCTTACCCTGATCCGATTAGCGTTGATCAGGAAACCTTAGTCTATCGGCGTGCGGGTTTCTCACCCGCATTATCGTTACTTATGCCTACATTTGCTTTTCCAAAAACTCCAGTCCCGCTCACGCGGAACCTTCAGCGCCGTTGGAATGCTCCTCTACCTACTGAATAAATTCAGTACCATAGCTTCGGTGATATACTTATGCCCGATTATCATCCATGCCCGATCGCTCGACTAGTGAGCTGTTACGCACTCTTTAAATGAATGGCTGCTTCCAAGCCAACATCCTAGCTGTCACTGCAATCAGACCTCGTTTGTTCAACTTAGTATATACTTGGGGACCTTAGCTGATGGTCCGGGTTCTTTCCCTTTCGGACATGGACCTTAGCACCCATGCCCTCACTCCTGTAAATCATTTTGCAGCATTCGGAGTTTGTCTGGATTTGATAGGCGGCGAAGCCCTCGCATCCAATCAGTAGCTCTACCTCTGCAAAACTATCACAAGGCTGCACCTAAATGCATTTCGAGGAGTACGAGCTATTTCCCAGTTTGATTGGCCTTTCACCCCTACCCACAGCTCATCCAAAGACTTTTCAACGTCTCCTGGTTCGGTCCTCCATGATGTGTTACCATCACTTCAACCTGGCCATGGGTAGATCACAGGGTTTCGCGTCTAGCGCCACTAACTATTTCGCCCTATTCAGACTCGCTTTCGCTTCGGGTACGCCTCTTAAAGGCTTAGCCTTGCTAGTGACGACTAACTCGTAGGCTCATTATGCAAAAGGCACGCAGTCATCCCGATAAATCGGGACTCCTACCGCTTGTAAGCGCACGGTTTCAGGTACTATTTCACTCCCCTGTTCGGGGTGCTTTTCACCTTTCCCTCACGGTACTTGTTCGCTATCGGTCTCTCAGGAGTATTTAGCCTTACCAGATGGTCCTGGTAGATTCAGACAGGATTTCACGTGTCCCGCCCTACTCAGGGTACTGCTGGAATGATATACATTACGTGTACAGGACTGTCACCTCCTTTGGTTGGCTTTTCCAAAACCATTCTACTTCTGTATACTTCTTCGTATTGCAGCCCTACAACCCCGGTTATGCCGAAACAAAACCGGTTTAGGCTGTTCCCATTTCGCTCGCCACTACTTTGGGAATCACTATTGTTTTATTTTCCTGTGGGTACTTAGATGTTTCAGTTCCCCACGTTTGCCTTCCAGTAAACTGGAATATTCAGATAAATCTGAATGGGTTGCCCCATTCGGGTATCTGCGGATTGATTCGTATTTGCCAATACCCGCAGCTTTTCGCAGCTTGTCACGCCCTTCATCGCCTCTGAGAGCCAAGGCATCCTCCGTACGCCCTTAGTAACTTTCTTTTTAAGAATCCTCGTATTGATTCAATTTTATTTACTTGTGTTGTCGTATTATATTATGATTTGACTCATTATAATGATTTGACTCATTATATTTTCCCAACATGCCAAAGAACTTTTTAACTTGCCTGAGCAATCCGATTTTAGTAACTCGTACTTTTTTCTCTTCTTGCCCATTAACAGCAGTTAATTGTAGATAACCAAGGAATCGAACCTTATACATAGACACCAGTCTTACCTAATCGAGTTTCAAGTTACAGGTTATCTTATAAACCTTAAACCTTAAACTGTTCTCACTATTTTCAGTGAACGTTGTTGCCTTTCGGCTTTCTTTTCTATTTTGAAGCATCTTTATTTGTTTCAAGTTGTAAGTTTCAAGTTATTTTTCAAACTCTAAACTTTGAACTCTAAACTCTAAACTCATTCTACGTGGAGAATAAGGGAGTCGAACCCTTGACCTCCTGCGTGCAAGGCAGGCGCTCTAGCCAACTGAGCTAATCCCCCCGGTTTAAAATACCAAAACCCAAATCTCAAAACACAAAACCTTGCTTCGTTTTTGTTATTTGATTCTTGTTATTTGGAACTTCTCCTGGTAGTCCCGCCCAGACTTGAACTGGGGACCCCTACATTATCAGTGTAGTACTCTAACCAGCTGAGCTACGGGACTGTTTTTTAAGCTTCAAGCGCTTAAGCCATCAGCAAACAGCTTGCCCGCTTGTAACTCATAATATTTTAATAAAAAAGCAAGGACCAAAATTGTTAAAGTCTTCCTGTATAACAAATGTGCTCCAGAAAGGAGGTGTTCCAGCCACACCTTCCGGTACGGCTACCTTGTTACGACTTAACCCTAGTTACTAGTTTTACCCTAGGCCGCTCCTTGCGGTCACAGACTTCAGGTACCCCCAGCTTCCATGGTTTGACGGGCGGTGTGTACAAGGCCCGGGAACGTATTCACCGGATCATTGCTGATATCCGATTACTAGCGAATCCAACTTCATGGAGTCGGGTTGCAGACTCCAATCCGAACTGGGACCGACTTTAGAGATTAGCATCTTGTTGCCAAGTAGCTGCCCTTTGTATCGGCCATTGTAACACGTGTGTAGCCCTGGACATAAGGGCCGTGCTGATTTGACGTCATCCCCACCTTCCTCTCACCTTACGGTGGCAGTCTCGCTAGAGTCCCCGGCATGACCCGCTGGCAACTAACGATAGGGGTTGCGCTCGTTATGGGACTTAACCCGACACCTCACGGCACGAGCTGACGACAACCATGCAGCACCTTGTAAATAGTCCCGAAGGAAAAGCATATTTCTACGCTATGCAATCTACATTTAAGCCCAGGTAAGGTTCCTCGCGTATCATCGAATTAAACCACATGTTCCTCCGCTTGTGCGGGCCCCCGTCAATTCCTTTGAGTTTCAACCTTGCGATCGTACTCCCCAGGTGGTTCACTTAATGCTTTCGCTTAGCCGCCTACTGTGTATCGCAGACAGCGAGTGAACATCGTTTACGGCGTGGACTACCAGGGTATCTAATCCTGTTCGCTCCCCACGCTTTCGTGCCTCAGCGTCAATAATGGCTTAGTAAGCTGCCTTCGCAATCGGCGTTCTGTGTCATATCTATGCATTTCACCGCTACACAACACATTCCGCCTACCTCAACCATATTCAAGACTTGCAGTATCAATGGCAGTTCTACCGTTGAGCGGCAGTATTTCACCACTGACTTACAAGCCCGCCTGCGCACCCTTTAAACCCAATGAATCCGGATAACGCTTGGACCCTCCGTATTACCGCGGCTGCTGGCACGGAGTTAGCCGGTCCTTATTCCTACGCTACCGTCAACTTACTACTCGTAGTAAGGTTTCTTGGCGTAGAAAAGCAGTTTACAACCCATAGGGCCGTCATCCTGCACGCGGGATGGCTGGTTCAGGCTCTCGCCCATTGACCAATATTCCTCACTGCTGCCTCCCGTAGGAGTCTGGTCCGTGTCTCAGTACCAGTGTGGGGGATAATCCTCTCAGAACCCCTACTGATCGTTGCCATGGTGAGCCTTTACCTCACCATCTAGCTAATCAGACGCATGCCCATCTTATACCACCGAAGTTTTAACTATTAAACTATGTAGCTTTATAGTACTATAAGGTATTAATCCACGTTTCCATGGGCTATCCCTTTGTATAAGGTAGGTTGCATACGCGTTACGCACCCGTGCGCCGGTCGCCATCTCACCGAAGTGAATGCTGCCCCTCGACTTGCATGTGTTAAGCCTCCCGCTAGCGTTCATCCTGAGCCAGGATCAAACTCTCCGTTGTATATATAAAAAGTTTAAATATCTTTCGCTCCAGATGTTATTCTCTCAGAAATCAACAAAGTTGGTACACCTTGCTTTTTTTATTTTTATTCTATCTTTTATGCTTCAAAATGTCAAAGAACCTTTCATAAAAAATCAGCACCCTTTATAATATAAATGCTGATACATTATTGATTATTTAATACAGCCTCTCTCTCCTATTCATCTCTCACTCTGTATCTGCTTTCCCTCTTTCGGGGCGGCAAAGGTAACAACTCTTTCTTCCCATCCAAAACTTTTTGGGAAAATATCAAAATTTTATTCTGTTACCAAAAAATGACAAACAAAAACTAAATCCCAAAATCGCTAACCTCAAATTATCTTTAGAACATCGCTCGTAAAGCGGCTGCAAAAGTAATTAAGGATAACAAGTAAACAAATATTTAGTTTAAAATAAATACAGATTTTTCATCTCTATATCACAATGCTCTGAAAAACAACAACTTTAACCTGAAACACAAACGATTTCTATGTTACGCCAATATTAAATTGATATTGCAATGTTCCAAAGTGTCCTAAAAAATAACCTGTCGTAAAGAAAAAATTTAATCAAAAAATAGAGCGAAATAGCTACATTGTAACTATTGAAGAATAAAAAATGAATCTTATTCAATTAAAATGTGCAATTGGATTCACAATAATGGGGTACTAAATATTCTTATTTCAAAAACATAAATTTTAAATAAAAACTAATTATTGCAATTATTCCCAAAATCTAACGATGCATTTATTAGTATATGTATTTATAAAAATTGTAAATTCGCCATCAAATTAAAATCGTTAATATGGTGTCAAAAAATTTGGTAATAATACCCACGTACAACGAAAAGGAAAACGTTGAAAAAATGATAGATAAAATTTTTTCGCTTAAAACGCCCTTTCACCTATTAATTGTAGAAGACAATTCTCCTGATGGGACTGCCGAAATTGTAAAAACAATGCAAAAAAAGTTTCCTGAGAAACTTCATATACACGAAAGGAAAGGGAAATTAGGTTTAGGTACAGCATATATTGCTGGTTTCAAATGGGCATTAGAGCGAGATTACGATTTTGTTTTTGAAATGGATTGCGATTTTTCGCATAACCCCGATGATTTGGAAAATCTGTACAAAGCGGCGATTGATGGTGCTGACGTAGCAATCGGCTCAAGATATATTTCGGGGATTAACGTGGTCAACTGGCCTTTAGGAAGAGTTCTTATGTCGTACTTTGCTTCCATGTATGTTCGCATTATTACCGGAATGAAAATAATGGACACCACCGCCGGATTTAAATGCTACCGCAAAAAAGTTCTGGAAACTATTGATTTTGAACAAATTAAACTTATAGGTTATGGGTTTCAGGTTGAAATGAAATTTACAGCTTACAAGTTTGGATTTAATATTGTAGAAGTGCCAATTGTTTTTACCGACCGCTTGGAGGGAACTTCGAAAATGAGCGGGGGCATATTCAATGAAGCACTTTGGGGTGTTTTAAAAATGAAAATGAGAAGTTGGTTTAGAAAATATGAAATTGAGAAATAAGTTTTCAGTCACAGTCTCAGTAGGCAGAAAAGAAATACAAACATAATTAATAAAGGTTGCGGGCTGCAGCCTTTTTTATTGTAATAAAAAACTTAAACCCTACATTTACGTAACGTTGGAATACAAATACATTTCTAAAAAGAGGAAAAATGAAGACTTTAATAAAAGATGCAACAATTGTAAACGAAGGAATAAAATTTAAAGGAAGTGTTTTAATCAATAATGATAAAATAGAAAAGGTTTATCCGCATATTTTGCCCACCAACTTAAATTTAAATGAGATTACTATAATTGAAGCCACTGGCCTTTTATTGATTCCGGGCGTTATAGACGATCAGGTTCATTTTCGTGAGCCGGGCTTAACACACAAAGGTGAAATTGCCACAGAAAGCCGGGCTGCTGTTGCAGGTGGTATAACTACTTTTATGGAAATGCCAAACACAATTCCGCAAGCAATCACACAAGAAGAACTTCAGAAAAAATATGAAAGAGCAAACGAAGTTTCGGCTGCAAACTACTCGTTTTACATGGGTGCCACCAACAATAATCTCGACGAAGTTTTAAAAACCGACCCCGCAAAAGTTTGTGGAATTAAAGTTTTTATGGGTTCGTCAACCGGCAATATGTTAGTTGACAACGATGCCATTCTTTCCGATATTTTTAAAAATGCTCCAACATTAGTTGCCACACATTGCGAAGACGAATCAACCATTCAGAAAAACATAAAAATTGCACGAGATAGATATGGTGAGAATGTCCCAATTTCGAGGCACGCGTACATTAGAAGCGACGAGGCTTGTTACCTTTCTTCTTCGAAAGCAGTTGGTCTGGCATCAAAATTCGATACGCGGCTACACATTTTGCACCTCTCTTCTGCAAAAGAAATGGAATTATTTTCGACCGGAAAAGTTGCTGACAAAAAAATTACAGCCGAAGTTTGTGTGCATCATCTTTGGTTCGACGAAAGAGATTACATCAATCGCGGAACTCGTATAAAATGGAATCCCTCCATTAAATCGGTTAAAGACAAAGAAGCACTTTGGGAAGCTTTACTTTCTGACAAAATAGATGTGATAGCCACCGACCATGCTCCACATACACTCGAAGAAAAAAACAATACTTATTTTAAAGCTCCTTCCGGAGGACCACTTGTCCAACATGCTTTGGTTGCCATGTTAGAGATGAGTAAGAAAGGTTTTATAAGGATAGAAAAAGTAATTCAGAAAATGTGCCACGCACCGGCAGATATATTCCGTATTGAAAAACGGGGTTACATTCGTGAGGGATATTTTGCCGATCTGGTTTTAATCGATCCGAATCAATCCTGGATAGTTTCGCCAGAAAACATTCTTTATAAATGTGGCTGGTCGCCTTTTGAAGGAACCGAGTTTTCTAATAAAATTGTTTCAACTTTTGTGAATGGCAAACATATATTCAGTAATAATATAATTGACGAAACAATTAATAGTTCAAGAATTTCATTTAATACTTAACATATTTTTCATTTTTTTTACAAAAGGATTGTCTCTTCCAATTCAATTCCATAACTTGTTAACCTTATTACAACCTTAAACATTTCTATTCGAATAGATTTCATGATTTGTATTTACCCAACAAACAACTGTATAATATAACTCATTAAGCAATTATTGAAGTTTTTACTTATATAAATTAAATCAATCTACAAAATGAAAAAAAATTACATTTCCATGTTTCTATTTGCGGCACTCACTTTTGCTGCATTTTCGCAAGTACCCGAAGCTTTTAATTATCAGTCGGTTGTACGCGATGCTTCGGGAGGAATAGTTCCTAACCAGGGAGTTACTTTCCGAATTAGTATTTTACAAGATTCGGAATCGGGAACAGTAGTTTATTCCGAAACCCACTCGCCTACTACAAGTTCTTTAGGATTAGCCAACTTTAAAATTGGGAAAGGCACCGTTGTAAGTGGTACTTTTGGCCCGGCTGGCTGGGGTCTGAACACACACTTTGTTAAAATTGAAATCGATCCGGCCGGAGGAAGTTCATTTAACCATCTCGGAACTTCAGAGCTTTTATCAGTTCCGTATGCTTTTCATGCTGAAACTGCAAGCAATGTTGATGATGATGATGCCGACCCTGCTAACGAATTACAAACCATGAGCATTAGTGGAACCCAATTAACCCTTTCAAACGGAGGAGGTGTAGTATCTTTGCCATCATCTGGTGGTGGCGATAACTGGGGCACACAAAGTGTGGAATCGGATGCTACACTTACAGGAGATGGAACAAGTGCAAGCCCGCTCAGCGTTGTTGCCGATGGCGACGACTGGGGAACACAATCTGTAGCCAGTGATGCTACACTCTCGGGAAATGGAACAGCCGCTAATCCGTTAAGTGTTGAAGGTGATTTAACCGACGATCAAACCTTGTCTGTTTCGGGTAACGATTTAACAATTTCTAATGGTAACACGGTAGCTTTGCCCAGTGGAGGGACATCGCTCTGGTTAAGCGACGACGACGACATATATTTTAATACCGGCAAGATTGGTGTCGGCAAAATTCCCGGAGCTGATCTTCGTAAATTTCAGGTATTGGCAGGTAACGAGCAAGCAATTGCAGCGGAAAACAATAGCAATTACCCAGCAATTTATCTGAGAAATAATGGATCGGGTCCAGCTGCCGAATTCAGAAACAATATTAAAATTGTTGACGGTGATCAAGGTGCAGGAAAAATTTTAACATCCGATGCAAACGGATTAGCTTCGTGGCAAACACCTGCATCTGGGGGTAGTTTATGGACACAAGATGGAAATATAATATCTTATTCTTCAGGAACAGTTGAAATTGGAACGATTGATGTGCCCGATGAAAGTGTTCTTTTAGATGTACGCACAACAAATAAAAGTACAGCTTTTTATGCTTATAACGATGATGCACTAAATGCGACTATACAAGTTTACAACGCAGGTTCGGGGCCGGCTGCTTATTTCAGAAACAGCATTAAAATTAAAGATGGCACTGAAGGTGCAGGACAAGTTTTAACATCGGATGCTAATGGATTGGCTTCGTGGCAAACACCTGCGTCTGGGGGTAGTTTATGGACTCAGAGTGGAAACGACCTCTACTATAACTCAGGGAACATAGGAATTGGCACAACTCCTGAATCATTATTTTTGCTCGATGCTTACCAGGCTACTACCTATGCCAGGCTGAGAGTGAGGTCGGGAGCAAACCATGCTTATATTTTTGTCGATAGAAAAACAACCAGTGATAATTCAGAATTAATTTTCCAGACGAATGGTTCCAATTCGTTTTATACTGGATTAATTGGCGACGACAAATATCAGATAACTACATCCTCTACTGCATTAAACGGTTTAGAAGTAGAAACCGATGGGGACGTTAATATTAGCGACGAACTACATTCTGCAGCAACAGGTGCTGCTAATATGGTGCCCGTAGCGTACGGAACGATTTTAGCTGATGGGACAATAAAGGCCAGCACAGGTAACTTTACACTAAACAAAACCGCTACTGGGAAATACGAAATTGCAATCTCAGGAGAATCATATATTTATTATAATTATATTACTACAGCTACATTAATTAGCACAGGGTTTATTAGAGCCTCATCGACATCCGGAAAATTATTAATATTTACCTCTGATACTTCCAATGTTGCGGATGATATGATTTTTTCATTTGTAGTTTACCAACCTTAATCTCAATATTATGAAAAAATCAATATTGCTCGTTGTTCTGATTTTTCTTTCTGCCATTCATATAAGTGCACAGGAAGTTATTTCGGCAAATGGTGAGACAAGCACAGTAGGCAGTAACCAGATAAGCTGGACAGTTGGCGAAGTTATTGTTGAAACCGTTTCATTTGGGACAACGGTTTTAACACAGGGTTTTCACCAATCGAAATTAACGGTTACCGCTATCGATAATCTATTTATTTCAGGAGTGGAAATTAAAGTTTATCCAAATCCTACGCAAGATTTTGTTAACATTAACTTTAACAAAATGCCTGATAATGCAGTTTATAGGGTATTCGATTTGTCGGGAAAACTATTGGAACAAAAATCCATAAGTTCAAATTCCTCACAAGTAGATATGACCAGGTTTGCAGGCGGTCAGTACATTCTAAAACTGAGCCATAAAAACCAGCAGGCGCTACAAACTTTTAAAATTGTAAAAAAATAATTCTCAAAAACGAGGGTTTCGCTAAAAACGAAGCCCTTGTTTTTTGAATAAAAGGCACAAGATTCTGGAATCAGGTTTCAATGTTTATTATAATCTTTGTGCCTGTAGCATTCCCTTCCCCATCATATAAATCGACAATTTCCTGCCATATTTTATTTGCACCTTTTTTATTGTTTAAATCAATTAATTGCGAAATGGTTTTTAATCCTATTCCCGAACCATCAGAATTTAATTGCATAGATTTTTCTCTACCAATTCCATTGTCTTCAATTTCAATAGTATTAAACTTTGGGTTGGAAAATAAACGAATTGAAATTTCGCCTTTCCTTTTACTTTCTCTAATTCCATGTTTCAATGCATTTTCAGCATGAATTTGAATCAACATTTTTGGGATTAACAAACTTGTGTCAAAATTTTTATGGATGTTTATTTCATAGTCAAACATATCTTTAAACCTAAATTTCTGAATGGATAAATAATCCTTTAAAAATTTCAATTCGTTTTTTATTGTTGTGTAAATTTGGTTTGTGTCGTCTAAGTTTTTTCTTATTAGTTTCGAAAACTTAACCATTATATCGTAAGCTTCCTCGTTTCGTCCCTGCTTTATAACCGAAGCAATTGTATTAAATGTATTGTATATAAAATGCGGGTTGAGTTGGTTTAGTAGTGCCATTAATTGCAAATCGTGAACCTGATTTTGTAACTCATTTTCAACACGTAACTGGCGCATTCGGGCAACTTGTACCAGCCAGATAAACGCAGCAGAAAGCAGGTAAATTAAAAGGTATCCCGGATATCTTAAATAAAATAAATTGTTTCTTCTTAACTGGTAATAAAATTCTGTATCATCAGAAAGAACATAAAATCTTCCGTTTCCAAGATTATTCCATTTGCTAAAATTTGCAATGGGGTTCTCAAAATTTAATTCTACTTTTCGTTTTAATCCTTCCAAAAAAATTGTTGCGTTTTTCATAGTATTATCTACGACAACCAACTGTTTTTTCGTTCCCGTAAAATTAATTAAATAAACTGCTTTTGATGTTTCAGGAATATCAAGAACAGTTGATCCTAAAATATTCAAATTTGCCGATATACGGGTGAGGTATTTCCCCTCGACAATAAAATATTTATTTTTATTTTTTTGAAATAAATAATGCCTACTGTGTTTCAATCGATCTGGTAATGACAAAGAGTCTGTCTTTTCACCTTTCCCATTAAAAAGATAGAATTTTGCTTTTATGGAATCGCTTTCAGCGAAATGAAAGGTAAGAATTGATTTCTGCTCTTCACCAACAATAAAATTTTTCACTCCATTTAATAATCCTTTAGAAAATGAGATAGTAGGAAAATATGGTGATAAGTCAGAATTAAATACCTGCAACACCGAAACATTATCGGTATGAAGATTTCCCAGAGAATCTTTTAAATTCCCGGAAGTTCCGTTATCTGCAATTATTTCCGGTTTCGAATCACCATTTAAATCGGCGAAACTTAAATTAAATTGATTTAAGCCTGTATATTCAGAATGATAAATGGAGTCGTTTTTTACATCGAATACAAAAATATTTCGGGGTGTTAAGGAATAACCCGAACTCACCGGGAAAATAATATCGCTTGAACCATCCTGATTTAAATCGTTTAAATACAAACCAAAAATGTTAACATCGATTTTACCTTTATCGTATGTTCCAAGCTTTGTTACAAATTTTGAATGTGGCAATCCATTTTTATTTGGGTAAGGTTCAAACCAGTTTAAAAACAGACTGTCCTGATAAATGGTGAATCCATAAATCTCGGTAAAACCATTTTTATCCACATCTTCAAAATAAATTTGAGAAAAGCCCGGGTAATGTTGAAAAGGAAAATTTAACTGATCAATAAGTTTTTCTCCTCCATCCTCAAAATAATGCAAACTAAGCCTTCCATTGGCATCGGGGAAACACTTTACTTTCTCTTTAATACCATCAGAATCTAAATCGACAAAATAGATTTTATAGATTTTTCCTGAGTTATGAATAGTTTCCTCCAAATCTGCCTTGTATTTATCAAATACCGGAGGGAAAAATACAATTGCAGGAATTGCAACAATTAATGCAAGAAACCATATGGAAGTTATAACTCGCCTCACTTTTCAGGTTTATTCTTTAAGCATATTTTTAGGAAGCTCCTTAGTTGTTTTTGCTCCCAGTTTTTTTATATTTTCAACACGTTTAACCAAATTTCCGCTTCCGGTTTGCAATTTATTTATTGCCAAATCATAAGTCTTTCTGGTGGTATCTAAATTCTTGCCTATGTTTTCCATGTCGGCAATAAAACCAACAAATTTATCGTACAATGCACCTCCTTGTTTGGCAATTTCAATCGCATTTTTTGTTTGGTTTTCTTGTTGCCAAATGGATGATACGGTTCGCAATGTGGCCAATAAAGTTGAAGGACTAACCAAAACAACTTTCATGTCCCAAGCAAAAGAAAACAGTTCCTGATCTTCCTGAATAGCGCTACTAAATGACGCTTCAATGGGAATAAAAAGCAATACAAAATCGGGTGAATTTAATTTTTCAGCGGTTTGATAGTGTTTTGCACTTAATCCTTTAATATGCGCTTTTAAACTAAAAAGGTGATCTTTGATATTCGCCACTCGTTCTTCTTCGGATGATGCATTTACCGCTCGCTCGAAAGCGACTAAGGAAACTTTCGAGTCGATAATAATGTGTTTGTTGTCGGGTAAATTAATAACAACATCGGGTAGAATTCGCTTGCCATCTTCCGATGTGTCGCTAAATTGTTTCTGATATCCTTTTTCTCCTTCATTTAATCCCGACCGTTCCAAAATTCTTTCCAAAACCACTTCGCCCCAGTTACCTTGTTTTTTAACATCGCCTTTTAATGCTTTGGTGAGATTGCCGGCTTCCTCGCTAATTTTAGAATTCAGATCGTGAAGTTTCAGTAATTCAGCACGTAATTCGGTTTGGTCTTTTAATCCTTTTTGGTAAGTATCGTCAACCTTTTTTTCAAATAGTTGAATTTTTTCTTTGAGCGGATTTAAAACATCTCCAATATTTTTCTGATTTGCAGCCGTAAATTTTTCGCTATTTTTTTCTAAAATTTTATTGGCAATATTTTCGAATTCGGTGGTAAACTTTTTCTGAAGATCTTCCATCTCCTTTTTTTGGTTTGCCAGCTTTTCGCGCAAGTAAGAGAATTCAATTTCAGCTTTTGCCAGTCGCTGCAAATGTTGCTCTTTTTGTTCTTCCGAAAGGGTTAAATTGTTATTTAATTTTTCATTGCCAATTTGTAAATTGGCTACCCGCTCTTCCATTTGAACGAGTTTTTTTTCAGCTATATTTTGAGTTTCAAAACTTGTTTTTTCTTTTGATTTCAACCTCAAATTAACAATCAAATAGCCGATAATAATACCAATTAAAAGTCCAATAAGAAGATAGATGATATTCATGTATTTAAAATTAGAAACCTAAAAGTACAAAATTGAAAATAAGCAATGAAAAATAAACGGAAAAAGATGATTTTAAAGAAAGAAAAGTAGTATTTTTTATATTTTAGATCGCCAATAAGAAATGAATTATGGAAGTTAAAATAGAAGCAGGCTGGAAATCAATATTAAACGACGAGTTTGAGAAAGATTATTTTAAAGAGCTAATTAAATTTGTTCGTGAAGAATATCGTTCTCAGGAAATTTTTCCGCCGGGAAATCTAATTTTTAATGCTTTCGACAGTTGCCCAATTGATCAACTAAAAGTTGTAATTCTTGGGCAGGATCCTTATCATGGCCCCGATCAGGCACACGGTCTCTGTTTTTCGGTAAACCACGGCATTAAGTTTCCACCCAGTCTTCGCAATATTTTTAAAGAATTAAAAAACGATATTGGAAAAGAAATTCCGTTAAGTGGAAATTTAAGTGAATGGGCAAAGCAAGGTGTTCTGTTGATTAATTCTACTTTAACGGTTAGAGCTCATCAGGCAGCCTCGCACCAGAAAAAAGGCTGGGAGCAATTTACCGATTCGGTAATTGAAAAAATTAGCATGAATAAACAAAATGTTGTTTTTATTTTGTGGGGTAATTATGCCATTAGCAAGAGTACACTAATCGACTCAAACAAACATTTTCTCTTAACTTCTGTACATCCATCTCCATTATCAGCAAGCCGTGGTTTTTTTGGAAACAACCATTTTAGCCAAAGCAATGAATATCTTGAAAAAAACGGAATAGTTCCTATTAAATGGTAAGTAATGCGAATCAAGAGTTGAACCTTGATTAATGTACTTTCTTGTTTCGCACTGAAAGTGCTGTTTATTTCAGCCCAATGGCAACGCCTTGGGTTGAAATGTCGTATTCAAATATTCGCATTGAAAAGGCAACTTAAATTAAATTGTCCCTGCCTACCGGTCAGGCAGGCTTTCAGGACGCATATTTCTACTTATACAAGACCCAACGCGTTGCATTGGGCTGAATTAAATTAGGCTTTCAGCCTGA
>Ga0307989_1000565_pt1 | contig 23515 bp, 20 predicted proteins | sample EllFjometagen185_FD_203164 | JGI IMG/M metagenome (GOLD analysis project Ga0307989, IMG submission 203164) | Marine microbial communities from Ellis Fjord, Antarctic Ocean - #185 | ecosystem: Environmental > Aquatic > Marine > Unclassified | place: Southern Ocean | collected 2014-10-08 | reverse complement strand
TTCATCAAGAAACTAATAACAGGTTCAGATCTGACTCTAAAAATTTCCGCAATGTTTTCTGAAGACAGCAAAAATAGTGCCAACTGTCATTTGCGGTCATAGCTTTATAAGGTCCGGAACCCGCATCATTTGTTAAAAGAAACTTCTTACCATAATCACCCAATTTCCCATGAGCACCCGGCTTTTTGAGGTGACGCATCACCAAGTTTTCATTGAGAATTGAAAATCGGTAGAGAGTCGTTAAGAAAGGGCCAAAAGCCTTTTTAAACTTAAAAATGACCGTGTACTTCCCAGAAGCTGTTGTTGAAATTCCTTTTCCAGCAAACAGGAAAGCATACCCTTGTCCGATTGCAACCATTCGGTCCATGCTGAACTTCACATCTTTTGCTGTGAGTTCGGTTCCATCATGAAACTTAATCCCTTTTCTCAAGTTGAACGTCCAAGTCTTCCCATCCGTAGAGGATTTCCATGACTTAGCTACATGAGGTATTGGATTACCCGCTTTGTCAGGAAAAACCAATGTATCGTATAAATTCACCAATGCTGAAGCACTTGAATTGTCTGATCCTACAGCAGGATCAATATAAGTTGGCCATGCCCAGGTACTTCTCAACACTTTTTTGGCAGCGAAGACCGAAACTGAACTCATGGATAAAGCGACCACAAAAAATATTGCCATCATCGACAATTTTGTAAATTTCTTCATGTAACCCTCCTCAAGAATGTTTATTATGGATTATGAAATAAAAACGATTTAGCCCTTTCAAATTAACTGTCTTTCCCACTTTATTCTCTCCAGCTTTGGGAAACTTCAACAACTTTTTTTAAAGTGCTAAACCAACAAAAAAAGCCTGAGGGCCTCTCAAACTCGGGCTTTAAAAAAAAATTAGTTGCCAGACATAACTTTTTCTAGATCAGCAACCGTTTTTGGGATAGATTCACTAAGATCCTGATGACCGGTTGAAGTGACCAGAATATCATCCTCAATCCGTATTCCACCGAAATTTTTATACATTTCCAGCTTCTTAAAATTGATAAATGAGTCCCATTTTGGTTCTTTTTTCCATTGTTCAATCAGCAATGGAATAAAATACAATCCTGGCTCTACGGTTACCACAAATCTCTCTTCCAATGCCCGGCCCAATCTTAAAGCAGCCAACCCAAACTGATCACTACGCTTGATGGTATCGTTATATCCAACATTATCTTCACCCAAACCTTCCATATCATGAACATCCAGTCCGAGCATATGCCCTAAGCCATGAGGGAAAAAGAGTGCATGCGCACCTTCACTCACCGCATCATCGGTATTTCCCTTCATTATGCCCAGATTTTTGAGTCCTTCAACAATAATTCTGGCTGAAGCCAGGTGAATATCTCTATATACAACATTGGGCTTAATTCTGGAAATTGCATCACAATTGGCTGCTAACACGATTTCATAGATTTCCTGCTGCTGCTTTGAAAATTTCCCTTCCACCGGAACCGTACGCGTAATATCGCTGGCATAGTGTGTATTACTCTCAGCTCCGGCATCAGTCAGAAGGAGCTGACCTTTGGCCAGCGTATTGTGGTAATAAAGATTATGTAATACCTCACCTCTAACACTTACAATGGGATTAAAAGACGGAAAACATCCTTTCGCCCTGGAAACACCTTGAATCGCCCCGGCAATTTCCTGTTCGGTTATTCCCTCCCGGGCCATTTTCATGGCTGTCAAGTGAATCTCCTCGGCAATTTCCATTGCACCCTTCAGCTGGGTAAGCTCTTCCTCGTCCTTATAGGATCGGAGTTTAATCACCGCTTTAATCAAATCCATTGAGACCTGTGAATTTACCTCTGAATTCGGCATTCCCAGTAAATCCGCCATTTCTATAATAGTCTCCCCTCTGTACACAGGAAGAAAATGTATTTTCCGGTTATTATCTCTAGCTTTTTGAATAACAGTTCTCAGCTCTCGATAACTTGCGGTATTTTGGACCCCTGTATCAGCGGCTATTTCTTGCACCGATTTTTGCTCACCCATCCAAATGACATCATCAATACCAAAATCATCACCGTAAAGCGTCTCTTCATTGTTATCAATATCCAAAACTGCAGAAAATCCAGGGTGGTCAATTCCCAAAAAATAGATAAAATTACTATCCTGCCGGTAAGCATATGTATTTGCTGAATAATTTTGAGGGACATCCCTATTGCCCAACAGAATAACGAGCCCGGATTTCAAAGAATTCTTGAGGCTGTCTCTTCTTTTGATATAATGGTCTCTGGAAAACATAATAGATTTGTATTCAAAGGTTAAAATAATGAATAAATAAAACGGTGATGCTGGACGGGCTCCATATTTTTCTACCCTCCCTCTTAATATCAATACCGGAGTTATTTACAAGAAAAAAGCAGTTTAATTTCGTAGATGTATGTTGAACTGCACCATTTTCAGCATAAATAAAGCCATTGGGGCGAATTTAAAAATTGACGAACTGCTCCCGGTAAAAAAAGCTTAAAAATATATTATATTACATAAATACAGTTGGTTAAAATCATAGATGTATTTAAAATGAATTTGGACCCATTATCCTAAATTCACCATCAAATTTTCTAGATAGCAGCTCAGATCTGGTAGGATGGACAACGCTTTGTCCATTTTTTTTCTTTACCTGATTATATACAATTGACATCCTCTTCTTCTCTAACATTGTCATCCTCGCGAAAGCGGGGATCCAGTGCGAAAAATACAGAATGACAAAAGGTTTAACCGAATAAGGGCTGTTGATTGTAAATTGATCGTAGATTTAGGTTATCGACAGCATGGACTAATTTTAAAACCTGTTGTAGGGTATATGAGCAATCAAAAATATATATTCAGACAGGTTGAAAATGGAAAATCGAAGGCAGTTTTTAAAAAAAAGCTTAGTTACATGCGCAGCAGCAACTCTTCCTGCCTGTACTAAAGAAACAGCAGCAATTAATCAGAAAAACCTTAAAACAACAGATCCCCAAAAAGCACTTGTGCTGTGGTACAGCCAAACCGGACATACCGAACGGTATGGTAAAATTATTGCCCACGCATTAAAAAAAGCACAAATTCTGGCTGATGCATCTGATATCCGGGAGTTTGATATCAAAAAAATCGACCAGTATGATCTTATTATCGCAGGTACGCCTGTTCATTATTATGATGTACCCAAAAACTTTAAAGACTGGATACAATGCCTTAAGCGAATTGATGGAACGGCTGTCGCAGCCTATTCCACTTTCGGTGGCCCCGGAGATAACCAGATGAACACAGCCTGTACTCTGGTCGAACTCTTGAGGGAAAAAGGCGGAATACCTATTGGTTTTGAGATGTTTGGAAATATGTCTACTTTTGCTCCCACATGGTCGGTGGGTAATGAGAAGCGGATATTGAAATATCGACACCTGCCTGACAAAAATACCTACAATAAGGTCAGGACATTTGCTCAACAGGTCATTGAAAACACTCGAACCGGTAAACGAGTCCTGCCTGATAAAGAGTTTGCAATGGCTGAAGCATGGAAATTACTACCCATAGTTTGGGGAACAAAACTCGCTATCGGCAAACATACGATCAATCAAGACAAGTGCATTGGCTGCGGGACTTGTGTGGAAAAATGCCCGGTGTGGGCGATCATTCTGGAAGACTTCTCTATAAACACAAAACGATGCATTGCTTGTATGGGATGTGTAAACAACTGCCCGGAAGGAGCCATCGAAATGACCTTTATGGGCAGTAAGGTCATTGGATTTTATGACTTTATGGAAAATAATAACATCAAAATCCCTGAACCCGAGTTCAGTTGATAATTCCCATGACGGCATATATATTATCAGTGCTGTAATATGCGCAGGTAAAAATAGGTAACGTAGGATGGACAACGCTTTGTCCATCTTTTTCTTTTATACCTTCCACCGCGTGGGCAAGGTGTTTCCCACCCTACTCAAACAGATATGCATGTTTTTCCCGCAGATTTTTTAAATAAGTCCTTCCCACCGGAATGGTATAATCACCAATAACCAAATCATAATCTTTGCTTTTTTTCTTTTTCAGCGATTGTGCTTTTTCCAGATAGACAAAGTGTTTTCTATGAACCCTTACCAATTCATATCCACCAAAATAGAGTTCGATTTCCTGCATGGTAATTTTCGTCTCAAAAGGCTCGTTGGGTTTATCCAGGACTATTTTACAATTTGACTTCCGGGCTTCAATAAACAGTATTTTTTCCAAATGCCGAGTGATATCCTGAATTTCGTCTTTCCGATTGTGCTTATAGGTAATTTTTAAAATATTGCTACGAATCAAATGTATTTCGCTGATAATATTTGCTATGAAATTAGTATCAGCTTCCTCAAATTCTCCATTGATCTCTTTACGAAACAGACACAGTCTGTATTCTTCAAATCCTTTCACATCATAATAAATCAGTTGTCCCGGATGCGTTTCCCTGATCGTTTGTGGTAAAATTGATGAAGACGCTAGCACTTGATTACTCACTAAATTTTCCAGAAAAGCGAGGATCTTTTTATCTCCCGATTTTTGAATCACCTTCTCTCCCTGATATAACATGGCACCATTGGTATAGACATTATTATTAATGATCTGAAAAGAGAACTCGATTAACTCCAAGGCATCTTTGTACTTACCTATCCTTGCTGACAATGACAACAAGGAATTGAGCCTGCGATTCGCCATCATGATAGAAATCTGGTTTTGGATTCTGGCAATAAGTTCATGTTTAAAAATCGGTTTTTCCAGATAGTCGTTAGCAGCGACATCCATACCCTGTAATCTATCCTTTAGCTCATTTCGGGCAGACAAAAAAATTACCGGCATTTCACTTCTGGTATAGGTAGACCTGATTTCTTTGCAGACTTCAAATCCACTTATTTTTGGCATCATGATATCCAGCAGAACGATATCCGGCTTTTCCGTCTCAATGAGTTTTAGTGCTTCATCGCCATCTTTTGCCAAACAGATGTTGAACTTTTCCATGGTAAGATAGTTTTTTAAGACTTGCCTGACAACCCGATCATCATCAACCACCATTATTTTAAAAAAATTCTTATCCGAATTTATCGGAGTTGGTTCTGCCGATTCATCAATGGAAAAACGGGAAATCATAGGATTAAATCGCTGAAATAGTGGTGGTTTTAAACTATTTTCAGCTGACTGATTTCCTGCCAATGGCATGAGAAAAGAGACCGCCGTTCCGACACCGAATTCTGATTCCACCTGAATTCTTCCCCCATGGAGCTCTACCAGCTTTTTAGTGATATTCAATCCAAGTCCTACCCCTGAATATCGCCTGTTTAAGGTCCCATCCACCTGCTCAAAGCTTTCAAATATAGTCTCCAGATTATTTTCAGAAATACCAATTCCGGTATCGCTGACAGCAATAGCCAGTAATCCATTCTGCTTCCGGGCCTGAACCTCTATTGTGCCTTTATCACAGAATTTAATCGCGTTATCAATAATATTATGTAGAATCTGAAGCAGACGGTTCTCATCTGCCTTCACAAATTCAGAATTACCCGGGATGGAATTAATCAGCTTGATCGGTTTATTTTTTACCAGAGGATGGGCCAACGTCATTACCGTATTGACAGCTGATGAGACATCTACAACCGAGGTATTTAATTTAATATCTCTGTTTTTAAGTTTTGAAAAATCCAAAATATCATCCACCAGATAAAACAGTCTTCTACTACACGTCTGCACAAGACCAAGGTTATAAGCAACTTTGGATGATATAGTTCCGGTGGCACCTTCAATCATGGATTCCACAATACCAATAATTCCGTTCAGCGGGGTTCTTAATTCATGAGAGGTATTGGCCAAAAATTCGTCTTTCAGGTGATCCATCTCCTGAAGTTCACTGTTTTTTGACTCCAGTTCAGAAAAGGAGTTTAATAGGGAGAGTCTCATCTGATTAATCGCCTGAACAACCGAATCTAGCTCATCCGGTTCATGTTTTGCTTTGTCACGTCGATTAAGCACCAGACTCTTATCGAGCTTTTTCAAATCAAAGGTTCTGGCATATTGCGCCATATTTACCAGATGTCGGGTAACCATATAGCGAAAGATCGCCAGAATAAACAAAGAAACTAAAAAAGTTTTGATTGTCTGGGTACTTAAAATAACAAATAACTGACCCACCAGTCCTTGGCGAATTCGCTTATGACTGGTAGCTACCCTTAAAAAACCGATATGTTCTTTTTGATCTTTTCTATCAAAAATTAAGGGGAATGTTTGTACAAACACATCTTCTGAGGTGGGTTGTCCAATCTTGATCAATATATTGTCTTTATCTCTAATTTCCAGGTATTGAATATCCGGTGATTGAATAATCTCCTGAAGGGCTTTTTCAATTTTAAAGAGATCGACACTCCACAGGTTTTCAGCCATTGAGTTCAAATGACTTTTACAAATATGATAAACTATATTTTCTGTGATCTGAATATCCTTACGATATTCAATGTAAAGCTGAATACCGGTGATAATGAGGGTCGCAAATGAACTGCATAGTAAAATACTGGCTAGTATACGTGTACCCAGCGAATTTTTGAAAATCAGTTTGTTGAGCATTTCCGACCTTAAAGAATTTAATGATAAAAATGAAATTCGTATTGGCTTTAGAATAAAATGATGCCACTATTGCGCACACAAGTTCAACCCTGAAAAGTCATAGATTTTGAGACAAAAAATATTTTCGGAAAATAGAGCAGAATTCCATATGCTGTATCCTACAGGTTAGTCGTAGACAAATTCAAACGATTTTGTTATTACTGATCTCTTGGTTAGGTCAATTTGACCTGATTTCCCACATACCAGAAATTTAACTAAAATCTATTGTAACCGTTCACAGGTTCAGTGTTCATTGTTCAAAGTTGTTTTTATAAATTTTTTAGATTTTTCACTCACGAAAAACTTAGAAAAACTATTTTGTGAGAGTTCAAATATTTTGAAGATGTTTAAACAAAAATCAAACCGATTATTCGAGTGACAGTTAACATATCAATAAATTAGATATGTATCGGAACTTTGAACTTCTGAACTTTGAACCCGTGAACGGTTACAATCTATTAAAAGCAGATAAACCATATGCGTGTTGGAATAGACAAATTAGCATACCTGATACTGGGAATGATTTTAGTGACTTTTGTTGACGTTCACGCAGGAGAGTTGATCGATAAAAGAAACTCCATTATTCTTGATCAAACAACAGGCTTGATCTGGCAAAAGACAGAAGGGGGCAAGCGAACCTGGGAAAAGGCAATTGTCTATTGTGAAAATCTAGTTCTGGGTAACTATGAAGACTGGAGATTACCCAATATCATCGAACTCAGGTCCCTTGTAGATCGATCCAAGCATAATCCAACCATTGATACGGCGTATTTTCCAGATGTCGCTCCCTCAATTTACTGGACGTCATCGACGCCTCCCAGTCACAATGAATATGCATGGTTTGTCAGTTTCTACACGGGGAATGTAAACAATTACAGCAAAAGTTACAGCTATTATGTCAGATGTGTTCGTGGCAGTTTTGAAAAATTCAAATAAGCGGATTTAATATTTCATCATAGTTCAAAGTATGAAGTTAAATCACTATTCCGGTAATTCGATGAGTGATGAGGAGTCCTCCATTTCTTGAATCACATTATCTATATAAGAGTAGAAAGGATTATTGGAAAGTTTACCAAGAATCTCAGCCTTATCATTTGACAGCACCTCATAAACTCTTTCCTGACTAATAAAATCCTCATCAATGAGACCATCAGCATACAACTGATCAAGATCCTCAATCAACTCCTCCGGGTAAAGATCCACACAGCAAGTTACCAGACTGTTCCATATAAAGGAGTTTTTTCTTTCCAGCTTTTCCCGCATCAGAGATTGAAAATAAGCAAGAATTTCTTCCCGGGTTTTTTCCCCATTCTTTACCAGTACCATTATGGCTTCCAGTCCGATGGTTCTGATCAATTCGTTAGCCTGAGTATTCTCAATCAATTTTTGGATCAAGGAGATATCACCTCCGGATACTGAGGCAATAATTCTACCCATGTCCTCAATAAACATATTACCCGTGAGTTCCAATACCCTTTCATTGGGAGTGGATAAAAATTCTATTAACAGCGGATAAGCCCTTGACTCTCTGAACTGTGCCAACAAATATATGGAGTAAATAAAGGCTGAGTAGTCCTGCTGATCAAAAAAATTTTCTTCCTGCTGAATCGCCTGCTCTATTGAATTTAACAACTCTGGGATCACTCTGTTTTTATTTTCGATTGCATCCAGCAGCATCGTTTTTGAGTAGGGAATCTGAGAGATAAAAAGCTCATTTTCTATGGGTTTAGAGGGCATTTTTTTTTATTTGAAGATGTTATTTAGTAACCGGTTGAAATTTCTAAAAGCCTTTAACAGGCAGGGATAAAATTATATTTGCTGACATTCATTTACTATTTTTTAGTCAAAACTTCTCATCCTCATTTATTATCAGCGCTTCAGAATCACCTTCCTGATACAATTTTGTTCTTGATGGTTTTATCGTTTCTGCCTTTTTGATGTATTTATCAATCGATTGTAGGAAAAGATCTCTATCTTTTAATATCCGCTTATTCATATATCCCAAAGCGCCCATTGTTTTTTGCGCTTTTACTTTTGATTCTTTATCATCTTTGGCAGTTAGAAAAACGATCGGGAAGGGTTTGTTAAGAATATAAAAAATCTGGCTCATCGCCATACCGTCGAGTTTTGGCATCATAATATCAGTCAAAATCAGATCCGGTTCCACCAGCAGCGCTTTAAAAACACCCTCGAGTCCATCCTGAGCACTGAAAAGATCATAATTACCCACATTATCAAGTTTTCTCAGTGTCAGCGTTTTAAACGCAACATCATCTTCCACCAGCAGGAGCTTTTTTCGGTTAGAAAGTCCCAATAAATTTGCCCACTCATGTTGTCGAAAACTATACTTGTATTTAGATATATCCAAATCCCAATCTTCCAGCTTTTCCGTAATGGAATTAAATTCGGCGTTAAATACTAAACGCTGTTCATCTGTCAGATGGGTTGGATTGATTAGAAAACCCGCCACATTGGAATAAACAAGAGCCGGTTCCCGATATTTTTCCAAAAACGAAGTTAGAATAATGGGCACTTTAATCTGCAGAACATGAAGAATTCTGGCCATGGACAGACCATTCAGATTCGGCATATCTATCTCACCAATCACTAGATCAGGCGAATATCGAATGATTTTACGAATCCCGTCAATACAATTCTTGGCTTCCATAACTTTAAACTTCATCGATGCTAGTAATTCATGCATCTCTGTTGTTTGTTGGATAACAACAACATTTCTGCCGTGCATATTTGATTGTTCCTTCGTTAAAATTTTAGGTAACTTTTCAGTATCGCCTTAAATTGGGGGACACGATACAAGTATCATGTCCCCCATTTTAATAGTTAGTGCCTGAACGAAAAGCCCCTATTTTTATGTATTACCTGATTTTTAATATAACATTCAGTATGCAAGTTAAGAAGCCGTCAGTTGTCAGCCTTCAGTAAAAACAAATATTTTTTCAGTCACTTAAAAACTGAAAGCTGATGGCTGATTACTGAAAGCTTGAATCTTCATTATAGATCTAAGTCAACTAATTGAATAGTAGCTAATTTTTACAGGGTTTTCGTTCAGGCACTAGTTAAGGAGTCATTGAAGCCCAAATACTTGAGTTTATATCAAAATCCTGTATTTTTTCCAAATCAAAGGTTTCATAACTCGCTCTCAGCGCTTTTTTGTCTTCATCAGATATCTGTAAAATACTCTCAATTCTTTCTTTAAGGAGGTCTCTATTCCTAGTGATTTCACTTTTCAATAAAAAGCCTTTAATTCCTTCAAGCTTCGATGCTTTTTTTATAATCTCGACATCACTACTTTCTGATAGGAAAGCCAGCGGAAAAGGATGCCCCAGTATGTAAAGAATCCGAGCCAGTGAAATGCCATCTATCTCCGGTGTCTCAATATCACATAGAATCAAGTCGGGCTGGGTTATCACGGCTTTAAATATTGCTTCCTGGCCATTCGGCGCAAAATAGAGTTCATATAAATCCAGTTCTTTGAAAACCGATTGGATTAATTGCAGCGTTCTATTATCCGTAATAATGAGGATTTTTTTTCGATCCGATTTACCCAGTAAACCAAAAACCTCCTTTTTCTTTAAAGAATACTGAATATCATTAAATACCCTGTTGGTATGTCGAAGAATTCTTTCCACAATCGGTAACAATTCATTTTGAATATCGGACTTCAAGCAGAAATCTTTTATACTTGGAAAGCTTTCAATATACTTATGAATGTCTGTTTTCACTGTCACAAAGATAGAGGGGATCTGGAGCTTGAGCATATTGAAGATCTGCATCATATGAATACCGTTTAACTTCGGCATCACAACATCTACCGTAATAATATCAGGGTGATAAACCAGCGCTTTCCTGATACCCTCAATACCGTTTTCCGCCTGGATAACCGTATACTCTGTAGGCTTCAAAATATGGGCAATCAGATTCCGGGTATCCCCATCATCATCAATTACTAGAATGGTACGCATCGTCTGCTTTTTCGTAGATTAATATTAAAATACAGATATTTATATTCAATTTTATACAATTGTCACCATTTAGCATCGCCAACGGGCGTGAGTCCACCTAAAAGGTCCCTGAGCGAAGTCGAAGGGGCAAAGTGTTCTGAAAGAGTCCCTTCGACTTCGCTCAGGGATCTGATTGAAAGTAGTTTGGGGCCTGTTTTATCTGCTTGTTACCTAAAAGCATCGCCATACGGGGGACATGTACTTGTTATGTCCTCAATATGCCCTCAAATTTACTAGATAGCTGCCCACCCTACTGTTTTTTTTGCTAAATTGGTGATGGATTTAGGATATTAACCTGATTTACGGAAACACAAAATATTAACAATGAATTAAATCTATTTTTCCAGAAAAAACTTTTTATCTGAAATATTCTATTAGTTTTTCATGAAGGAGAGATTTTTTGCAAGCGGTAAACCTACCCAAATTCAATTTTTACATGCTCGATATATGATTCAAGTTCTTTTAATTTTTGTTGAATTTGAGTTGGATTTGGATCAATAGCTGCTAACTCAATCTCTTTACCTATTTCCGAAATTCCATCGAATCCATAACCGGAACCATTTCCTTTTAAGGTGTGTCCAATTGACTGTATTAATTCAAAATTGCCATCTACCAGTAAACTTCTGATTGTAGTAATATCCTTTTTTCGGCCACTTAGAAAGTTAGGAATGAGATCCTTGATATCTGAATCAATTACAATGGTAAAGCTTTGTTGATATTTAGATGACATGATTTAACCTTTGTTCAATTTCTATCTGCTTGGCGATTTGCTCAACCACCTTTAACAATTTGGCTTTTAGAATCGGTTTTGTTAAATGGCTATTGCAACCAGCATCCAGACTTTTTTGCTCATCTTCTTTCAAAGCATTTGCTGTAAGCGCAATTATACGGGTTGCAGGACAGTTATTCTCTTTTTCCCATTGTCTGATTTTAGATGTCGCCGTATATCCATCCATGACCGGCATATGCATATCCATCAGTATCAAATGATATTGGCCTTCTTGAAACTTATTAAATGCAATTTCACCATTTTCCGCAATGGTCAGTGCATGAGGTGTTTTTTTAAAAAAAACTTTTATTAACAAACGATTATCTTCAGAATCATCCACCAGTAAAATATTCAGCGGATAAGCTTTATCAGACTCTACCTCTGTTGCTTTACATATTTCAGTTTCACTCTTTCTTTTAATACACTTATCTGAAATTTTATAAACTCCGGTAAAGCTGAAAATGCTTCCTTTTTCCAGCTGGCTATTTAATGAAATAGTACCTCCCATTAATTCCACCAATCGCTGGGATATTGTCAATCCAAGCCCTGTACCGGAATATTCCCGGGTAGTTGAAGAGTCAGATTGTTTAAAGCTAGAAAAGATCGCCTTTTGTTTTTCGGAGGCAACACCAATTCCGGTATCTTTCACTGAAAACGCTAATTCGATCTGATCTTTATGGGTATCAACAATTGATTTTACAACGCAAACACTCACACTTACCTTACCCTGACAGGTAAACTTAACGGCGTTTGCAATAAGATTGACTAAAATCTGCCGGAGCCTCGCTGGGTCTCCTTTCAGATTTAGCGGAATTTCGGGAGCAATAGAATAGGTAAGTTCCAATCCTTTGTCATTCGCTTCAACAGAAAATATTTCACACGTTGTTTTAATGATCTCACAAAGATTAAAGGGGATTTGCTCAATTCGAATCTGATTTCCTTCAATTTTTGAAAGGTCCAGAATATCATTGATCAGATTCAGTAGATTCTCACCCGCGGATCTAACGATCTTAACATAATTGGATTGCTCAGCGTTCAGAGGCGATTCTGACAGCAAACCTGACATGCCTATAATAGAATTCAGAGGGGTGCGAATATCATGGCTTATATTAGCCAGAAATTCTGATTTGGCAAGATTCGCTTCCCCAGCAGCCTTCTTTGCAATCTGCAATTTTTTTTCTGCCAGTCTGTGATCGGTGATATCACGATACAATATCGTCACCGCAATTACCCTGTTTTCTTGGTTTTTAATCGGTGTCAAACAGGATTCACTGATGGTATTTTGATCGTTAATTTCTAAAACATCCTCTACTTTTAAGACTGTTTGAGCAGCAAATGCCTGCTCAATTCTATTTTCCCATAAGGTTTGAAGCTTTGGATTGGGCATCAGGACATCCCGAAACTCTCTGCCAATCAGCTCCTGATTAGACATTCCCAATGTTTTGCTGATGGCCTGGTTGGCATAAATAAAACGATGCTCCCTGTCCACAATTGCAATACTACTGTGAGTAGATTCAGAAATCGCTTTCAGACTCTCTTCATGCTTTAATACTTGTTCTTCTGCCTCATGGCGAAGTCTGGTTTCGTTTTTTAGCCGTTGAGACTGTTGTTGAAAATCGATAAAAAAACGAATTTTTTGCTTTAACAACTCGGGTACTATTGGTCTTTGAATAAAATCCACCATACGATTTCGATAAGCCTTGACCCAAGGGTTTTTCTGATCCGGGAAGTCTGAAATAAACAGTATAGGAAAGCTTGTTTTGCTTTTATCAAGTTCCAGAGGTTTGAGTGTGTCTAGCGCTATCTGATCCTGAGCGGATAGCGAGATAATACCGGCAGTGTATTTTTTACTACTAAATATCTCCTTTGAAATCCCTGACCAGGGTTTTGGGATGATTTGTAAATGCGGCTCTGTAAGAATATCTTTAATAATATCGGATTCAGTCGGATTATCACTAATTAATAGAACAAAGGGTATCGTCATGGTCTATTCCAGCAGCATATGGTTAATAAAATAGTTTTGTATCGATACCAGAGGTTCTTTATTTGTTTAGTAGTTTCATTTAGAATCAGTCTTTTGTGTAACCCATATCAGCCATGACTCCATCTATTCTATCTCTGGAAGCAGGCTTAACAATGTAGAATTCACACCCCTCCTTAAAGCTTGAAAGAATGTGTTCTTTCATTCCCAGCGCTGAAACCATGACTATCTTCATATCACTGTAACCGTGCTCCAGATTTTTTTCTTCCCACTCGCGAACGGTTTGCAAAACTTCATGACCATCCATTTCAGGCATCATAATATCAAGAAAAACGACATCAAAGGGATCGTTTTGTTGGTGAGCTGAAATAATGGCATTATAGGCTTCTTTACCATCTGCAGCAACATCGGTTTTACCGTAGGGTTGGATCAAAATTTCAAGCAAATTGCGATTAACCATTTCATCATCTACAATCAAAATTTTCATCAGAATTTTTCCAGTATAATTTTCTCTAATAAGGAAGCCGTATTTCCTTGGTAAAAGTAGATTTTCAGTTGATTCAGATTAGAATTTAACCAATGAAAATCAATCTGTCCAGTTTGACTGTTAAAAGTGAAAAAAATGTAAATACAATAACCTCGGATCAATTAAAAATTACGATCAACCGCTTTTTGAATTCTATTCAGGGCTTCAGTTAAAACAGACCTTGGACAGGCAATATTCATTCGAATAAAACCTTCCCCATTAGGGCCGAAAAGACTGCCTTCTTCCATGCCCAGTACAATTTCGTTCTTAATAAAACTCATCATCTCCGATGCGCTTAATTTAAGCTTACGGCAATCAAGCCACAAAAGATAGGTTCCTTCAGGTTGAATCAGATTAATTTTCTTTACCTTTTCATTTAAAAAGGTTTTCACCAGTTGTAGATTCCCTTCCAAATATTCAAGCAATTGACTCAACCACTCATCCCCTTCATTAAAAGCGGCTTCTAACGCTGTAAGTCCAAAGATATTTACCCCACCCATAATTCCGTTTTTGGCTCTGGCAAATGCCGCCCGAATTTCAGGATCTGGAATAATGATAACGGAGGCCCCCAGGCCGGCCAGATTAAAGGTTTTACTGGCAGCCATACAGGTCACAGAGCGCTGTTCAAACTCTTCTGAAAGGGTAGCAAAAGGAACATGTTTAAAGCCCTTAAAAAGGAGCTCACAATGAATTTCATCCGAAATCATAACGGCATTATTCTTTAAAACAATCTCACCCATCTGCCGAAGTTCACTCTCTGACCACACTCTACCAACGGGGTTATGGGGATTGGACAAGATCATCGATTTTATCCGAGATGGCTCAGGGAACAGGGATCCTTTGGGTTTGAACCAGTTTTCCAGATCATCAAAATCAACTTCGTATCGGTTGTTAACCAGTTGAAGCTGGTTGTCGGCCGCCAGGCAGCCATTGTTATTGATTACAGACCAGAATGGATAATAAACCGGGCCCTGACAAAGAACAGAATCACCAGGATCGGTTAAAGCCTTGATTAATCCATAAAGGGCTGGAACAACACCGGGAGTAAATACAATCCAATCCGGATGAACGGTCCAGTTATATAACCTTTTTATACGATTGATCACAGCGTCTATGGTAGATTTTGGTGCTCTCTCCGGATAACCGAATATGGCATGATCGGTACGCTTTTGAATGGCATCTGTAATGGGTTTAGCGACGGGTAGATCCATATCTGCCACCCACATGGGTATGGCCTCCCGACTACCGAATAATGCTTCTGAAAGGTCCCACTTTGCACATTGGGTATTGCGTCTCGGAATTACGGTATCAAAATCATATTTCATATTCTTCCTGGTTTTTTAATTTGGTAAATGGTTCAAAATTATCCCAATTTAGAGACAAATTTCAGTATTATTGGCGCTGTTAAAATCACAAATATAACACGGAACAGATGAAAACAAGTCACTATTGCCGGATTATCTTTGGTACTGTCCGCCAGTACAATAAGAACCGACATTGCCCCTGGGCTGGTTCCCAGATACCCTGTCCCCATATCCATCAATCCGAGTTTATGAAAAATAAAAGAGATAATCAATCCGGTTGCAACTAAAACAACACTGGATACAATCACAGGAATGATGAGTTTATGAAAGGTTTGTAATAAAGATGGATGGAAAGCAGCTCCCACCAGAATACCAATCATAACCTGTATAATAAATCCATAGTATTTAGGTAGCTCCCAATTAGAACTCAAGTAGAGCTTAAAGGCAATAACGGCCAACATTGAACCAATTATGGCGCCTGCAGGTATTTTTACCTTCAATCCACAAAAACCACCGACAAAACCAACACAAACATATAAAATCAAAGTAATAAAATTATTCATTCCCCTATTTCCAAAAAAAAATTAATGAATTTCAGATAACCGAAATCCAACTCATAATGGGTATAACTTTTTAACTATTTCAGCTTTAATAAAAGCATTGTAGTCACTTTCCTTTTAATGAACAATACCCATCAGATCAGATTTTGATTCATAACAAGGAAATGGAATTCGTAACTATTCAGCAAAATTAACAGTATTGGTACAAAGTTAGCAAAATCAGCCATTCTCAGATTTGGTTAAAAGGCAGAAGTGATATAGGCAGAAAGAAGTGCTGAATAGTTACGTAAATTGTATAGTGAATTTCCAACACTTCTGCCTTTTAAGTTACAAGCAGGTAAAAATGGGGCCTAAACTACCGTCAATCAGATCCCTGAGCGAAGTCGAAGGGACTCTTTCAGAACACTCTGCCCCTTCGACTTCGCTCAGGGACCTTTTAGATGAGAAACAGGCTAGAACTAGCTCCAAACAACCGTGATTCCGTGATTTAAAGCTTGTTACTTCCCATTTTGGGTGGACTCACGCCCGTTGGGGAGCTGAGTAGTTACTGGAATTCGAGCATTATCGTCGATTCAGCATAGCAGGTAATAACAATAAATCACAAGCCAGTGCCGTGACCATCGCTAAAGCACTTAACGCTCCAAAATAGGTGATACCGAGGCTACTGGAAGTCACAAAAATCAGAAAACCCAAGGATAGAACAACCGATGTAAAGGTGATGGCCTGGCCTATCTCTTTGTAAATATTATGGATAGCTTCTTCAACACTGGCCACGTATGCTCTTTCCATTTGAAAATGAGTAAGAAAATGAATGGTATCATCAACAGCAATACCAATAATAATTGGAGCCACCAGTAAGGTATGAACCTCCAGAGGAATATCCAAAAAACCCATCACACCGAATAGTGCTAAAATTGGAAAAATGTTGGGAAGCATGGCGATGATCCCGGTAGTAAAGCTCCCTACGATCAAAGGCATTAAAAGTGTGATAACGGCTAAGGCAATTCCAAAACTTTTGATTTGAGAAGATGTCACATAACTGGAAAGACGAGTGGACATAGCCAACTGCCCTGTCAGAGTTATCTTGAAATTCGGGTGTTGGGCTTTAATATCTACAAAAGCCTGAGCAAGTATAGTTTTAATATCCTGAAATAAAATATTGCCTTCACGGGTACCCATATTTTTCATGGTTATGTTAATTCGTCCTTCTGGGCGGCCACAATTCAAACATCAGAGGCATCATAAAAACCGTAATGCCCAGCGCAATCCATATACCCACCGCAGAAATTAATCCAAAATACCTGATGGGTTCAATCGGTACAAAAATCAGTGCCAACAATCCAATTGAAGTGGTTAAGGTCGTAAAAAATATGGCCACCCCAGATTTACGATACACCTGCTGTAAGGCTTTTTCATGGCTTTCGCCCTGTTCTCGGAAATATATATAGCCGGAAAGGATATGGATGGCGTCAGCAACACCCACAGCCAAAATAAGAAAGATCACAATTTGGGTAAAAGTTGTAACAAATATACCGGCCCATCCCATGAATCCCAAAGTATACACCAAACTCAGTACGACAATCAATAAGGGCCATAATATGGCACTCAAAGATCGGAATAGAACAAGAAGAGCCAGGGAGATAATTATAGATGCACCCGTCATGACCGTGCGCATTTCCTCTCCCATTGTCTGCATTGCCCAAGCCATCTGTACCGGTTTCCCTACTTTTTTGTATTCAAATAGTTCTGTATATTTTGTCTGATTCAGAATCCGATTAACTTTATCCACCGCAATTTTATACTCTGACATTGGCGTTTTTTTAAATTTAGCTGTTTCAATAGATATCCCAGTTAAGACCTCTTCATCGTCTGAAAATTCATCCTCATCTTCTAACGATGATTCACCAACGGAATCCTCATTGTTGGTAATGACTTCTGTATTGAAATCTGTCCGGATAATAATTCCCCCGTATTTGGAATCGCTGGAGATATAGACGCCTTCATAGGTGTTGTTCTCGGCCAATGCCTTTTTTCGAACTTTTTCTCGCTCTATCTCGTTTTGAGGCAGCCGCTTTCCAATAAAATCACTGCTTAAAAGGGTGTCTCCTTTGGATTTCAGATAGTCGGCATTAAGAAGCGTACGAACTTCCGTGAGATGTGAAATCGAATCGGTTTTATCATATATGGCATTTTCAATATCTTTCTGAAGATCATTTAGTGCTTGAAGAGATTGAGCGGATAAAATATCTCCATCCTTGGCACGATACATAATATAAATAATTTCATCGCTACCAAAAGTATGTCGCATTTCATTATATGCAAGCATCACGGGATCATCTTCAGCAAAAAAATACTCAAAGGAGAGTTGACTTTTTATGCTGGGAATTCCGGCAATCATAAAAGCGGTAAGTAGCATAAATTAAATCCAGACTCTCCATTTTCGATTACGTTGCTTAGTGGGGATCTGTTCAAAAAACGAATTTAAAATTAGAAAGAGTTTTTTCATTTCGTGTCCTTTCGACAAAAATTTGTGATCAAGATTTCCTATTACAGGCATGAAGTCTGGTTATCATCTTTTATCAACTTCACTTGAATCTTTTATTTGGTGAATCAAATCGATTAAAAATTTCTGTTCAAACTGGTGATATTGGAAAACCATATTGACTCCTGGATGTATTTTTAGAAATTCGTCATCATATTCTGAAAAGGCCTCAAGTCGGGCTTCAAGTGTATTTAGTCTTCTTTTTAACAATTTCAAGACTTCTGAATCAGGGAGAAGACTCAGGTAATTTAGAGTCGCAGCATTGGGTATTTCAGCAGAGACATAGCTCTGCAACGACTCCCGAAGCAGCAGATCAAATTCGCTCTCACCTTTTTGCGTTAGGGAATAGATCTGTTTAGGCGGGCGATTGCCCTCACGTTCTTCATGGCTTTTCACCCAGCCGTCTTTTTGCATTTTCCCCAACAGACGATAAGCATTTCCCTTTTTTATGGTTATCCCCAAGCCAATACTCTTCTCTAAGATTTCAGAGAGCTTATAACCATGCGCACCCATCGCTTTCAAAAATCCAAGTATTACTAATTTTTTTATCATCGATTCCCTTTTTTACCGTCTCATTGGTCAGTTTCATACCCCTGAAAAGAAAATTATTCAAGTGTTTCCAGTATAGAATCAGGGCAATCGTGTGAAAATGCTTCTCCTTGTCATCCTCGCGAAAGCGGGGATCCAGGGCCGGATTGCTGATCTTCATGCTGAAAACTAGGTTCCTGATTTCTCGGGAATGAAAATAATAGCAATGGGTGAAAAAATTTCATGCGATTGCCTTGAGTACAGAATTGCAAATTTGAAGGAATAGTTAGTCAGAAAAAATTGACCGAGATAAACAACTGCTGGTCTTCATGGTTGAATTCTCCAAAAGTTTTGTCTAAACTTATTAAGATAATTCAGAGCGAAAGAGGGCTACCATAGCTCTGGAGACGACTATTTGAAAGCCACAAATTCAAATCAATTCCCATCAAAAACACATATCTGATTCGGGGTGTAGCTCAGCCTGGTAGAGCACTGTCTTCGGGAGGCAGGGGTCGGAAGTTCAAATCTTCCCACCCCGACCATTAATGGTCGGTATCTAGATATTTTACTTTTTATTTAGACCAACTGGTCCCAACAGTAGTCCCAACATTTCTTACTGTTTTCAATTTGCTATCAGAGTAGCATAGTTCTATTCGGCAGTTTTGATGTGAACAGACCTCAATTAATTTTTGAAATCCATATGTATGAGCAAGTATCATTGATTTTTAAATTGATAAGTTTAGTTACCAGGAGAAGTAGAGGGAACACTCTAAATTAGTTGATATAACTAATGATATGTTGACTAATTTTAATTATTTGGCTATTCTAACTCAAATTAATAAGATAAATTTCTTAATTTGAAAGGTAATAGCAATGAAACCTGATAAAACAGCGAAAAAACAGAAAAGGGAATGTTCATCGAAGTTCAAACCCGGACAGTCAGGGAATCCTCATGGACGGCCAAAAGGAACAAAAAATAAAGCTACGATCATCGCTCAAAGTCTTTTGGATAGGGAAGCCGAAAAGCTGGTATCACATTTGATAAAAAGAGCCCTTGCAGGAGATTCAACCTGTCTGAAACTCTGCATAGAGCGCTTGATACCACCCAAAAAGCAGGATACTCCTATACATCTTGAAATTCCTGTTAGCTCTGATCACAATGATATTAGGCAACTGACAGGCTATATAATTCAAGCAACTGCAAATGGAGAGATTACTCCACACGAAGCCTTAATAATCTCTAGGGTTGTTGATCAACACCGTAAATCAATTGAATTGCATGAATTTGAAGAGCGGTTGGGCGCTATTGAAAATTCAATAAAGGAAAAGTAGAGCTTATGAAAGCACTTTTCAACAGGATTAAAAAGCTTGAAACGATTATTACTTATAAACCTAAGCCAGTTGGAATGCTCATTGGTTTTCACAAGCATGACGGCAAAGAAATAACTGGAATTAGTGGCATCCTTCGCAAGGAAGGTGAAAGCATTGATGATCTACTAGAAAGAGCGGCAGAAGATGAAAATGTTTTTATCGGTATCACCGAATATAGGAAAGGGGGTGCACAAGGATTATAAATGGGTTACCCATCATTCCAAAAATAAATGAAATTTTTGTGTTTCTCAAATTGAAAAACAGGAATCCAACAAGATTTTTTGCTGTTCCAAAATAGTACTTGCTACATCAGCATTATTAAAAACAATCCAATTTTGGAGTTCATGATTCCCCTATCTCTTTGTAGTTATATTTAATTAAACTCAATAGATTCCAAACGCCTTACAACTTCATTATGGATTTGTTCATTGAGCGTTTATTTTTTAAAGAAAAATAACCAAAAAAACAAATAATCAAGTGATCTACTGTCCGCCTCGAACGCAACGGACATAGTAGAGATCGTCCTTAATGGCGTAGTCCACAAAGCCGCGGTGGAAGTTCACGTACCATGCGCCGATACTGCCGCCCGCGACTGCAGTAGACGACCAATAGTTCGAAGAAACAACATTAGGAAATTTTGATTTGATGTTGTAAGCCGTTTCTAATTCGTCTTTATCAGGTAACCTCCAATCTGAATTCTCAGCTAACGAAAGATTTTGACAATAATCTATAGCCTTTTGCCATTTCATTTTACCAGGTTCGTTTTTTTGCCACATTAGACCAGTGTTATAACCAACAACAACATTATCATCACTTAATGCTGAATTATCAGAAGTTGGAGATTGTCCACTTCGAACGCAACGGACAGCGTTGTTCATTGCCTTAGGGGCTTGGTACACATTACCGTTGTAACGTTTCACAAGCCACGCGGATCTACTACCCGCGAAGGTAGTAGACGACCAATAGTACGAATAGCTCGAAGAAACAACATTGGGGAATTTTGATTTAATTTCATAAGCTTTTTTTAGTTCCTCTTTATTGGGTAGCCTCCAATCTGAATAACCGTCCAACGAAAGATTGTTGCAATAATTCATAGCATTTTGCCATTTCATTTCACCAGGTCCGTTTTTTTGCCACATTAGTAGCCTATTTGTTTTATCTATAACTACATTACCAATATCTTTTTTAAGGGCCAATTCCAGGGTAATTGTCTCTCTATCTTTCAGGAAAATCGTTTTCCCGCCAGTTTTTTTATTACTACGTATCTCAATTTTATGTTCTCCGGCAGCCAATGTAAGCTGAATTGGCGTTTCACCCCTATCAGTACCATTAACCAAAACCCTAGCACCTTCAACGTAAGGTTTGGATGAAACCATTACATAACCCTCAAGTTTTCTTAATCTCGCAGTCTGAGCAGATATTGTTTGTTTTTTGTTACGAGCGACTACCGCTCTAAATTCCATTGAGGCATAACCCTTTTTGGAAAGTTTTATTTGATAATCTCTCGGTTCTAGTTTTAAATTAGTGGGACTGGTATCATTCAATACGATTATGTTTTTCTTGTCTACAACTTGAATTTCAACGTTCTCTGGATTCGTACTAATTTTCACTTCTCCAAAATTTGGTGTTAAAATATAGTCTTTTTTAAAATCTCCTCCATCTTTAATAACAATACGCTGATTTTCTACTGGTAAATAAAGTTTTTTTCGAACGCTTATTAAATAAACACCTGAAGAAAGGTGGTCATCAACATAAAGGGTTGTACCAACTTTCTCTCCTGCAATCAAAATTTCTGCTTCTGAAGGATTACTCTTCACAGTTAGCTTTCCAAATTTAGGAATAAGTTTAATATTGCGTAGCTTGTTAAAGCCCCCGCTAAGTTTAACTTCTAATTTTTTTTCATGATAGTCTTCTGCTTTTAATGTGATTCTAATAGTTTGACCAGATTTCAGCTTCATTGATTGATAGGGCGTTTTTCCTGCTTTGGCGTCTCCCAAAAAAACTTCCGCACCACTGGGCTTACTGGTAATGAGCAAACCAGCTATTAAGGATTTGCGATTACCGCTTACTGTTGGAGTTAAAATCTCGATTTTCCCAACACCTAAGTTTGTAGTGGTAGGAGTTATAAAACCAATTTGTCCAACACCCGTTCTTCCCATCAATTTTTCTGCAAGTATTCCCAAAGCACTATCAATCCTATCAATAGTCCCTTCGTATCTTTCAGTGGCTGTTCTTAGAATGCTTCCATCTTGTATATCCATCATTTTAGCTGAAAGCATAAATCTGTTATTTGATGTTTGAAATAGGCTTGAAGAGATCACCCGATCTACCCCCAATTGTTCCCCGATAATAGTCGCACATTCATCACGAGTACAACCTGTTTGTTTTTGAATAGCATCCGGATTCATTTTGTTTACGTCTGCTGAAGAGGCTAGTACAAGGTTTCCTTTTTTTTCCACAAAAGAGCGAAACAGATCACTGAAGGCTTTAGTCTGGGATGAATTTAGTACTTTGGACTCAATATCGAGCACTACAACAAGTGTTTTCTTACGAAGTTGTGTCTCAAATTCGACGGAAACCTGATCTATTATCTCTCCCGTGAGCATTCCTTGAATTGCTTTTAATTGTAATGAAGCTGTACCTCCTTTTTGCTTATAACTACCTTTTATAAAAAGGGTATTCTTAGAAGAGACACCTGAAATAGACTCTGATTCGTCAATTAATTTTACTTCTGGGAATTGTTTTTCAAAAGCAAAATAGAGTTCTGTCTCTAATTGCTTTGAAAGCCGATCCGTTTTCTGGGAATGATAATTTTTGATTCCACTGATAACAATCTGCTTGTTTTTGGTTATTTTTCCAGAATTCGCAAAATGTTTAGTTGCTAGATTCACCGCTTCTTTTAAGGAAATGGCAGAAACAGTTGAAGGGATAATAAGTAACCATACAATCAACCAAAAAGAAATGCTGATAAATTTCAAAGGTGACCTTTCCACATTACACCTCGTTTATTGTTTTTTTTATATCTGAAGGTTTTCAATAATTCGGATTAGTTGCTCATATAAATCTTCGTTAAAACCACTAATAATACTAGAAGTAATACCCTGTCTATCAATTATCACAATTTTTGGTAATTGATAGACACTATATTTTTTTAAAGCCTCTTTCTGATTAGGCAGCATCATCGGTACCTTAATTTGTTTTCTTGCGATGAATCGTCTAATGCCCAACGAATCAACATTATGATCGATATTTACATAGATTAGCTTTAC
>Ga0307989_1000564_pt1 | contig 23519 bp, 19 predicted proteins | sample EllFjometagen185_FD_203164 | JGI IMG/M metagenome (GOLD analysis project Ga0307989, IMG submission 203164) | Marine microbial communities from Ellis Fjord, Antarctic Ocean - #185 | ecosystem: Environmental > Aquatic > Marine > Unclassified | place: Southern Ocean | collected 2014-10-08 | reverse complement strand
ATTTTTACCAATCCGGTCTATAAATCTTAGATTCAGTAAAATATTGTTACTATAGGATATAGATGAGAATTAATGCTCAAGTGATTAGTTGTGTGAAGCAGGTGTTTGGGCGTGGGGGTTACGGGTCGATATCGGTGGCTGAGCTTGTCGAAGCCTTAAAATTATTTCCTGATTAATAAGGACATTTCGACAGGCTCAATGTCCGAATTCTTGGGTTACTAATTTTTCGAGATCGCCACGTCGGCGTTCGCTTCCTCGCGAAGACAAAGAAAACAATCTGCTACTTCAGGTCAATCCTTGAAGTATAAGTAAGTCCGGCCTCTTTATTCGCTGGAATAGGAATGGTGAATTTTACCCTGGAGGCATCCACTTTTACAAAGGGATAAGATGCATTTTGAACTTTCCAGTTGCGGTGACCAATGTTTTGAATGACTTCCACTTCCACCGCTTCATCCTTCCGGTTGGCCAGAGTAATGCGGATATCCTCTTCATGATAGCGATCCGTTTTTGAACGCCGATCCAGGACCTCGCGCTTCCCTTTGACATCGAAAGCTTCTCCAACTTCCAGCGTAACGAGATCATCTCGGGAAGTATGCTTCAGGTTATCCTCACCAATGAGCTCAAGGGCACCATCGGTATCTTTCTTGAACATGCGAACAATGCCAGCAGGCAAGGCAATACCAGTTCCTGTTTTTTTATCATTTGTGAACATGATCTTAATGGGGATATTTGTGAATTGATCATGAGTTCCCTGATAAACATAACGCTTTTGAACTTTTACCAGCGTAGGGTTGAGCCATTGGATTTGTTTTTCTTCACGATTGTGCACAGACACAGGAAAGGCAATATCATAAAGATGATATTCAAAAAACTGACGCTCTGCCACCACATCTATCGCCATGAAGGCAACATTGCGATGTTTTCCTCTTCCAGAAGTCCTCTCCTGAGTTTGTTGGGCTCTATGTAAATCACCAGCTACCAGCTTGAGTTTGGCCTTCTCATAGTTCTTCCCGGATTGATTGTTCAGGTTAATCCAGGAGCTCAAATCCATCTCACTATCATCATCATTAATGATTGCCACATATTCAGCTCGCCAAGAGATGCCCCCCGTGAGATAAGATAGATCAAAATTAACTTCGCCAGCTTTTGCGGCATTTAAAGTCCAGGACAAGGTGGGGCGGACATAGAGTCTTTCCGCAGGGGTGGGGCATTTGATGGTTCCTACAAATTGACGCTGTATGATATCAGTTCCTGTGCGACTCTTTAAAACTAGGGTACTGTTATCATAGCTGAGCAACTTGCCACTCAGCTTGTTCTCATTTTGCAGGATGACTGTCACATCAACTTCGAGGTATTTTTTGAGAAGCTTATTCTGATCTACCAGATCGTAACGATAATTCTGCTCCAAAACCTGAATCTCCTGATCAGAACCCAATTTCACTGAAGAAGGATTCAAGGTTTCGGCGACGCGCTCAATTTCGATCTCAGAGACGCCTTTCTGGATTTGTCTGGAGAACTGTTCCTTCACCAACGCCTCGCCATGGTTATACACCGTGAGTTGGGTTTGAGCATGGGAAAAGGATGCAATGAGTAACATCGTGGTTAGGACTATAGTAAACCTGAACATATCGAGCTCCTTAAAAAATGTATGCTTTGACCTAAATTTCCACTTTTGTGATGGTACTGTGAATATCACTTACCGCCATGAGAGCAGCTGATCCATACCACTCCTTTAATTCCATCACCAAGCTGCCAGCCTGAATCGCTGGGTCTGTCTTTGTCAACGCTTCTGCCTCTTCAATGGTTTCCACGTCAAAGAAATACAAACCTCGCAGATCATCGTCTCCAAAGAAGGGACCTGCCATCACCAATTTTCCTGCCTCAGCCATCGCTCCAATGTTTTTCATATGTGCAGCCTGAAGCTCCTTGGCCCTTTCAGGGGAGAAATCTCGATTGGGTCCACGCTTGAGAAATGCAATGACATATTTACGCATGCCGTAGTCATCGGCTCCATATTCCTGAGCTTTCAATGAATCATAAATTTGTATGGTTGAGGGTGGCGTTTCCATTTCTTTGTTCTGGCATGAAAAGAGGATTATAGCACCAAGCGCCAGTTGGCATATCCGGATGACCCTACTTCTCATCCAACACCTGGGTTTTCAGCAAATTGCTTGAAGGCATTCATATGTCGCAGCGTTTGTTTCTTAAAAGCACTCGGCATAAACATGGCCATATATTTCATGAACCCGGTAAACTGAAATTCCTGCTCAGTGATGTATTGTGTTTGATTCTTATTTTTGGCAATGAAGCGATTCTTAACCATGTTATAGACACCTTTCGCTTCGTAGATCGCAGTGAATTCATCAGGCAAGTTTTTCACCGTGATGGTTTCTACCATTTCAATCTCGCGCTTACCTTCCAGAAAGACCATCTTAGATTTTGCACCGGCCTCACCTGGCGTACCTTCCAAAGCTTCAAAGCTCTGTAAACCATCCATCCATTTGTACATGTTATCAGTATTATCAAAAAGTTGAACTACCTGGGAAACCGGAACGTCAATATCCACTTCGACGGTATATTTCATATTTACTCCCTAATAACCCCCGGCGATTTTACGATTTTAAAACACGATACACACCGGTGTCGGTGCTTCGATCTGACTTACATATTTTAACAATCCAGTAGATGTATCTCGTTTTAGGGTGACAATATTATTGGAGGTTTGGTTGGCCACGAGAATGAAATTCTCATCTGGAGAGAGAGCAAAATTGCGAGGACCCTCACCACCACAACCCTTGTTACCTAGAAGTGTTAATGTGCCGTCTTCTTGATTCACTTTTAGGACTGCAATACTGTTGTGTCCGCGATTGGAGGCGTAGACAAAGTTGCCATCTGACGATATGTGAATATCCGCACAAGTGTTTGGCTCGGAGTATCCCGTCGGTAGACTGGAAACGGTAGGACCTTTTGCATAGCTACCATCTTCATTGCGGTCCAGTCGTGTCACGCTACTGCTGAGTTCACTGGCCACATAAATCCATTTCCCATTGGGATGAAAAACCAGATGTCTTGGTCCATCACCAGGATTCATGGCCAATTTATCCTGGGCCGCAGGAACCAGCTTTTGCTTAGCAGTATCTATGCTTGAAAACCACAGCTCATTGGTTCCCAGATCAATTGAAATGACGCCACCATCAACGGGATTGAACCAGGCGGAGTGTGCATGGGGTGCTTGCTGCCGATCGGTCGTTCCCTCACCGGTATGTTGTTGAACATCCAGGAGTTCACTCAAAGGACCATCCTGCTCAAGCTTGAGTAGTCCAACATTTCCACCTGTATAATTGGCAGTCAGGACGTATCCGGCTTCATTAACATTCACAAAACAGGGATGAGCACCACCTGAGGATTTGCGATTGAGAAGAATGAGGGTGTCTTCAAAAACCATATATGATTCTGCTGTCCCAACCCCCTCCTCATTTTTCACCTCATTGACAGCAACCAGAATCTTCTTATCAGCGCTCAGAGCTAGAAAGGATGGATTCTCAGACGTGACTGCCAGTCCAACCTGTCGGACGGTGCCATTGGTTTCCATTTCATATTTATAGATGCCTTGACTGGCACCATTGGTATAGGTCCCCAAAAAAAATGATTGTGGGTTCTCTGATTTCACCGTTTCCTCCTTGGTGGTAAGACAGCCCGACAATACAAGGAGAGCTGCGATAATAAATGTAGATAAATAACTTTTCATGATGAGCAATATAGCCGTAAAACAGGGGCACCCCATCAATATTGAAGTGAGTTTATTGTGCTTTTTGTCATGTTGCTGCTGTAGAACCACATTAATTTATCAAATATCTATTTAACCTTATCCCGGGGATGACGTATCACGTAGTAGTATGAGACCTCAAGACATAAAAACCACGGATGCTGAACTTATTCTGGATTGTCAAGCTGACGACCAGGCAGCCTTCCGCATCCTGGTAGATCGTTACCAGGCTACTGCTTTTCGGTTCGCATTTCGATTAAGCTGTAACACCCCTGAAGCGGAGGATATCAGCCAGAAAGCCTTTTTGCGGGTCTGGAATTATCGAATAAATATCAAGAGGGACGCTCCCTTTTCAACGCTGCTCTATACCATTATCAGCCGATTATGGCTGGATCATGTGCGCTCAAAAAAGAATTGGTTCTTCATCAACCGGCAGCGTGTTTTGGATGCGGATATAGTTGATCCTGACGGTTCCCCTGAAAAGATAGCGCTGAATCAGGATCTGGCTCATCGGATAAAAATACTCAGCAGGAACCTACCGCCCCGTCAGCGTCTCATTTTTACGCTCCGTGACCTGGAAGATTTAAATATTCGTGAAGTGGTGGAAGTAACCGGGCTTTCTGTAGGCAGTGTGAAGACCAACCTGAGTATCGCTAGACAAAAAATCCGCAAGCAATTAAATAGCATAACGGGACGAAGAAGATGAAACATATCAAATGGATTCGTAGCATACACCTCCTCCGTGAAGGTGAGCTGACCACAGAAGAAGAGCAGTCGTTGAATAGCCACCTCGCAGAGTGTAAGCATTGTTCTGCAGTGTACGAGCAAGTCCAACTCGACTGGGTCAAGGTCGTGGGGGAAGTCTCTGCTGAGCCAATCATGCATCATCCCCACAAGATCAGCAAAAATGTTCTATTTGCCATTGAGCAAGGCAATCACCAATTCGAGCACCAGCAAAGCGATACCAAATTGGAAAGCGTGCCCTTCATCATAAGCCCCAATTTTCGTTTAAGTCTTCAAGCAGCATGCCTGGTCCTGCTGTCCATATTTTTCATCGAACAGTTTGAGGTGACTACCTCAGTACAGGAGCTGGAAGTCCAACTGCAATCACAAGTGAGTCAACCACGCTATGCCCGGATACAGGTAATTCCACCCATGTTCAGGGCGCGATTACTTGATATAGCTAGGTTCCAACTCGAAAAACGAGGGATTCAATCAAATCAAATTGAGAGATTGATAAATACTCTGGAAACAAAGCCCTCTCACAAAGAATTTCGCCGAACAGGAAGACTGGATATCGGCACGCTTGAGAGATGGTTGTTCGCTCAATGGGGAAAAACAAAAATTAAAGCCATGAATGCTAATTGGAGGCAACCATGAAATTTCTAAAAACACTTGTCGTATTTATTCCATTTATGATGATTTCCTGTCTTGAAGTCGAAACCACCAGCAAGGTGAATAGAGACGGATCCATTGAAAGAAACATACGCTTGAAGGGCTCCGCTGAAAATATTAAGAAAACAAAATTTAACATCCCTCGTCAGGATCTAGCTCTGTGGAGGATCACCCAGGATTCACTTGATGAAGAAAATGACCAATACCAGGCTATAGCACGATTTGAATCAGTTGAAGATCTGAATCAGAGTTTTAAACGAAACACCAGTGACCCAGGTGTGGAAATCATATCAAGTCTGGTTCTCGATGAAGGTTTCTTTTTCAATAGATACTACTACCAGGAAAATATCTGGGCCGATTTGCCAGGACCGGACCTGCCCATGGATACCTACCTAAGTCAGGCAGAGCTGGAAGCGCTCATTGTGAGTGAAACTGAGCCCGGTGGTGGTGCGCTGGACACTCTTGAAGCTGCCCGACTTGAACACCAGTTGGACCTATACATTGAGGATGTGATCTATAAGGATTTTGTTGCTCAATTACGTGAAGGGGGCAAGCGCGCTGGAACTCTTGAGATTATCGACGAGATGTTCAAGGAACACTCAGATTCACTTAGCTTAGCCCTTAACTCAACAGACTATTCTGATGAAAATCTTGTCTGGATGCCCATTCTGGAAAAATATCTTGACGTGACCGTGATTGATAAAATTCAGCAGGCCAATGCCGAAGGTTTTACCGAATTTTATGCGTCCTGGAAGTTTTTTGAAGAGGTACTCCTGAATGACTATCAATTTAGCGTGGAGTTACCTGGTGTCATTCGAAATACATCTGCCCTGGATGTCCGAGGCAATCGTATGAACTGGGAGCCTTCAACCATCAGACTCTTTTTTGGAGGCATCTCTCTTGAAGCAGAATCCTCTGTTGTCAAACCTTGGTCTTTGATAATTACCGGATTACTGCTATTGCTCACTCTGGCTGTAACGGTAGCAGGATATCTCCGTCAACGGAGCCAATGAGGATTAAAGTGCCTGAATAACCTTTTGGAGCTTATCCCGAACTTGTTCACTCATTTCGTTAAGCTTGGTATTTCCAACAGAGGACATAGATGCCACGGGGTCAACAGCAGCAACTTCAATTTCTCCAGAGGCTTGTTCAATAACAACGACGTTGCAGGGGAGGAATACACCGATTTTATCTTCGGTTAACAGGGCCTGGTGGGCATAACCAGGGTTGCAAGCGCCCAGAATAATGTATCTCTTAAAATCAACATCGATCTTTTTCTTCAGGGTTCCTGAAATATCAATTTCACTAACAATTCCAAATCCAGCCTTGGCTAATTCAGCCGTGACATTTTCTTTGGCAGTTTCAAATGTGGTGTCAGTTAATAGAGTGCTTGAATAGTAATTCATGGCTTGTCCTTTGAATGATATGTTTTAGCAAGTGCTTCATCGTCTCGTTAAGTAAGACGACTATTTAGACTTTTCGTTACAAGAAAGGCCAGTAATGGATGGTCTGATGATTCTAAGGCTTCAGAGTGAAGCTTTTGTGGTCAAACTTGTTTTCGAAAACAGTTAGTGTCTCTATCGGTTCAGCGAACTGTTTAAACAGGTCAATATTGCCAGGCTGAATATGCATCAATATAATCTGTTTGGGCTGAATGAGGGTATTGATGATGTCTTTCCCCGTTTTTCCTGCCGCAAAAAATTGTCTCTCCAGCAAGGCAAGGTCCAGATTCTCATTTTCAAGCACATAGCTCTGGTACTCCTCTCGGTTCAGGGGGTTGGTATCACCGCAATGGTAGATGGCCAGATTCTTATCGCGAAAAACAAACCCAAGGTTTTCAATCGAGGCATGCTTGTTTTTGGTTTTCCCTGTGGCCGAATCCGTAATCTCGTAATGGCTATGCTCCAGACGCAAGACGCGGATATCAATGCCGGAGACAATGATCGTGCTGTCAGAGTACAGCTCAGGCGTTATGGCAATGACCCGGTTTTTAACTCGGTTAAATCCTGGTTTGCTGGCCAGGATTGAATATACCTGGTTCGGACAGATAGCTGTGGCTCTTTGGTTGTGGGTGAGATGCTCCAAAACGATCTCAGCATCAAAATGGTCGACATGTTGATGACTGATGCTAATAATATCAATATCATTGAAAGGAGCGAGAGCCTCACTCATAAGTTGAACAGTTTCTGGAGTGGGGGAGTCGCACCAATCTCCTTGGATGGTTCCAAAAAGCGCATCTGTGAGGATTTTTTTATTGTTGAATTCCAGAAGAAAACCTTCGTTTGACAGGTAGGTTACCTCACAGCTGTCTGCAGGCCAGAGCAAGAGAGGGATGAGTAGTATGAAAATCCGAGAGTGTATCATTACCGTCCTTTAGTTGTTTACCTTGAGGTGAGAGTCTTCAGTATAATCTGATGGTTCCGTGAGGAATCACCAACAAAAATCGTTAAGCGGGCACCTCCTTCGATGATGGTTGATGAAGAAGAAAACGATTAATTTGCTTGACAATGTTCTAGCGCACTAGTACACTGAAGCCGCCATGAAGAACTTGAAAAACATTCTGTACATTGTCTACCTGATTCAGTCCCCCTTCTGGCAAATTTAGCAATCCCTCTATTCTCTATAATAAAGCACCCAAAAGAATAAATCTCAGGAAAAAATAAATGCTGAAGCTTGACCATATCTCCACCCCTGCTCTCCTTGTTGAAAAAGATGGACAAATCCGTTTATACCGCGGCAATCTGCATCGACTGAAAAACCTCGACCAACTCGCTGACCTACAAGCCAGTCATTCAGGTTCCATTGCCTTTGTTCTGCCCTTTTGCGCCGCTGGCGAAAACCAGATGGAAGTTCTGGGCGAGGAAGATATTCTAAGTCTGGCAGTTGAAGATGAGCAAGCTGTATTGATATCCGAAATCGATGCACTCACACAAGCTGGAAATATTGCCTTTAAACAAAACTTTCAACCCACCATTAGTGATCATGGTTTTGCCGAAGAGGTTAAACAAATTCAGCAAGAAGAAATTGCTGAAGGGAATGCCTGCCAGGTGGTCTTCTCGCGGAAATTTGAAGGTCTCCTAGATGCCATGTCACCTTTAGTACCCCTGATACTATTCCGTCGTCTATTACAGCAACAGGGACAATATATCACCTTCCTCTTTGCAGTTGGAGAAGGTCACTACTTCGTTGGAGCATCTCCAGAACGCCAGCTGGAAATTCATGATGAGAATGTGATCAAAAATCCTATTGCTGGCACCATGCCCAAAGCAAGCCCCGAGAAATTTGTTACCCAACTCGACTCTTTTCTAGAAGACCAGAAGGAGATCAACGAATTATCTCAGATTCTGGATGAAGAACTAAAAATCATGTCCCAGATTTGCCCGCGGGGTGGAAAAATCATGGGTCCATTTCTGAGAGAATCAGGCGCAGTTATTCATACTGAATATCACCTGGTAGGTCATTCAAAAAAATCTGCGATTCATGCGTTGGGAATATCCTTACACGCACCGACCCTGGTGGGGAGCCCCCTGGAAAGTGCCTTTCGCATCATCGCCAGACGAGAAGCTGAGTCCAGACGCTATTATGGTGGTGAAATTGGGCTCATTGATAAAAATGGAGACATGTATAGCGCCATCTTGATTCGGACAGCAGAAATATTTAGCGATGGGCGTATTGCTATTCAGGCCGGAGCAGGAATTGTTCGAGATTCTGATCCATTGAAAGAGGCTCACGAAACCAGTGCCAAAGCAGCCGGACTCATGAGCGCCTTGCAAGGAAACAATGCTAATACAGGAAAATTCCTTACCGCAAAACTTTTAACCGAGGTAAACCACTCTCTCATTGAGCGGAATAGAACCTTTTCATCTTTCCATTTTGAAGACCAAATTGGTCATCGTGATTTGAGTAATCTCCACCAGGAAAGTATCACAATCATCAACAACGAGGACAATTTTGCACACATACTCAGTCACATCACCCGCTATCTGGGATATGAGACCCAGGTTGTGGATACCTTCGATTATGACGCGATCAACGACACGTCCGATCTAGTTGTTCTGGGACCCGGTCCTGGGGACATTAATGATGAGAACAATCCAAAGATACAGCGTCTTCTCCAAATCACCAACATGTTGGCGGCCAGGAATACACCCACGCTGGGTATTTGTCTAGGGATCCAGGCCATGGCCAAATCCATGGGCATGCCAGTTAGGCGAGAATCAATCCCTACTCAGGGGATGCAGGTAGAAATCGATCTGTTTGGGAAGCAGGAGCGAGTTGGTATGTATAACTCGTTTTCTCCGGTTGCAGAAAACGTCCCACCTGGTTTTGAAGTGAGTGTGAATAAGAACAATCGCGTGATGGCTTTGCGAAGTGACAACATTTACGGCTTTCAGTTTCATGTAGAGTCTGCCATGACTCAGAACGGTCTGGAAATTCTTACTGAAGCGTTGAGTTCCCTCATGGGAGTTAGAGAGAGACGCCGGCTGAGTTTTGAATCCTTTGTTGAAAAGAGTATCTCCGGAAAGCTGAATATCGAAGCTCAAAAAGAATTTCTCCTGGAACTAAATAAGCATGGCTTTTCTGGAGCGGATATCGCTGATTTGGTGAAAGTTTTCTATAAGCAGATGCCTGCAGATCTCAGCCTTCCCGGTGCCATTGATCTTTGTGGTACGGGTGGGTCAGGACTTACCCGAATAAATACCTCAACCATGGCTGCCATTATCGTTGCTGCTTGTGGTGTACCCGTTGCCAAACACGGCAACAAAGCTGCCAGCGGTCGCTTTGGAAGTTTTGATCTACTGGAGGTGATGGGCATGAACATTATGGCGGAGAAGCCACGTCTGGAATCATTATATGGCGAGTTGGATCTAGCCTTCATTTTCGCCCGTAGTTTTCACCCCGTGTTCAAGCATTTTGCCCAGGTGAGAGGGGAGCTAAAGACGAAAACGATCTTCAACTTATTAGGACCACTCCTAAATCCAGCTAATCCAGAATACCAAATTATTGGAACCTCCAATGAGGATGACATGGAGCTCCTGGTCGAAGCAGCCAGAGCTCTGGGTAAAACCAAAGTCATGGTGCTCACAGGTGCCGATGGGTTGGATGAACTTACCCTCACGGGTGAGACCAAGATCATGACTCTGGAAAATGGCGAAATTACCAGGTCTGTCCTCACACCAGAAGACTTTGGACTGGAGCGAGTTGAGTTCTCAGCCATAGCAGGAGGGGATGCTGACTTTAGCGTGAAGATTACCGACGAGATTCTATCTGGCACTTGTCAGACGCCACACCGTGACCTCGTCCTGGCCAATGCTGCACTCGCCTTGAAGTTTATGGGGAAGGTGGACAGTTTAATTGCAGGTGTAGAATGTGCACGAAGAGCGACTGAACAAGGCGTGGCAAATCGACTGATACAAAGCTATGCCAGGTTGAGTACAACTCCGGATATTCTTCTGGAAATTGCTGATCATAAGCGTGATGAAGTCGCCTCTCTCAAAACCTCTCTTTCCCTGGAAACCATACAGGCAGGATTGCAACCTTCAGATCGTGATTTTAAGGGAGCCCTTGCAAAAAGAGGGCAATTAAATCTCATTGCTGAGATCAAACAGGCATCACCTTCTGAAAAGCAAATTTTTCAAGGTTCATTTTCAGTTTCAGAAATTGCTACCGCTTATGAGCAGTCCGGCGCTGATGCTATTTCAGTACTTACAGACGAAAAGTATTTTAAGGGGGCACTTGATTACCTCAAACAAGCCCGCGAGGCAACTGCCAAACTCCCGCTGCTTATGAAGGATTTTTTCATCGATGAGTATCAGATATACCTGGCCCGATATTATGGAGCTGATGCTATTCTGCTCATCGTAGCTCTGCTGACTGAGGAACAAATCAATAGCTATATCGAAATAGCCAAATCTCTTGATATGGATGCTATTGTGGAAGTTCATAGCCAAAGGGAGCTGGATATTGCGCTTAAAACCGAGGCTGAAATTATCGGTATAAACAACCGCGATTTGCACACCTTCGAGATCGATGCAAAAACATTTATCCGTCTGTCTTCCCAGATTCCTGATACAATATTATCAGTGGCAGAAAGTGGCTATACCTCGTCCAGCGCAAACCAGGTCCAGAATTTTGCTAATGCAGTTCTCGTTGGCAGTTCTATTATGAAAAGCAATGATATCAGCCATGCAATCCAAGAAATTAAGACTCCCAGGAAAAAGTTTAAAGCCTGTGGAATTCGAACAGTGAAAGACGCAATCCATTGTGATGAAAAAGGCATCGCCTTTGTAGGCTTAAATTTTGTCCCCAGTAGCAAGCGGCGAATTGATGTGAAAATGGCCAAGAGAATATCCAGCTCTCTAAAAAACAGTTATAGCGTAGGAATATTCCAGGACCAACCTGCTAATGAAGTGAATCAAATAGCTCGGGAAGCAGGTCTTGATTTTATCCAGCTTTCAGGCTCAGAAACGGTTGCTTATTGTCTGGAGATGGAGCTGCCGGTGATCAAAACATTAAAGTTCAAAGATCTGGACACCTCGCAGTCATATAGTGAGGTGGTGGAGATGTTCGTCGTCGATGGGGCGATACCAGGCTCGGGAGAGGGATACGACTATTCCACTCTCGAGGATTTTAGACCATCTAAACCCTTTCTAATCGCCGGTGGGGTTCGCACCGAAAATGCCAGGTTTATATTAGAGACACTTCCTCATGCCGTTGGTCTGGATGTCGCCTCAGGCATTGAAACAAATGGTGAGGTGGACCAAAAACAAATTGATGGAATTGCTCAAGCAATAGAGGTGGTCTGATCATGGATTATAAATCAATACTTATCAATAGAGACGGACATTTCGGCAGCTTTGGCGGCCGTTATGTACCGGAGATCCTTGTACCAATAATGGATGATCTTCGCGATGTTTTTTTTGACGCTACCGAGGACAAGAGCTTTGTTGAAGAACTGATCAAATTGCATCGGAATTACACGGGTCGACCAACGCCGCTTTACCACTGCGAGAATCTCTCGGAAAAACTTGGCGGAGCTCAAATATATTTGAAGAATGAAGGCCTGTTGCATACGGGTGCACACAAAATCAATCATTGTCTGGGACAGGCTCTCATCGCCAAACGTATGGGCAAGAAAAGGGTGATTGCGGAAACGGGTGCAGGACAACATGGACTGGCAACCGCAACAGTATGTGCAAAATTTGGTCTTGATTGTACTGTCTATATGGGCGCAAAAGATTATGCGAGGCAACGCCCCAATGTTTTCTGGATGGAGCAGCTGGGAGCGACAGTGGTCCCAGTTACAGGTGGTGACCAAACATTGAGAGATGCCATCAATGCAGCGCTTAGAGACCTGATTTCTCAACCGGAAGAAACCCACTATCTCCTCGGGACTGTTTGTGGTCCTAACCCCTACCCAGCGATGAATACGTACTTCCAGAAAATTATCGGCGAGGAGGTGCGCACTCAGATTGAAAATCAAACTGGAGGATCACCTGACTACCTGGTGGCCTGTGTAGGTGGTGGCAGTAATGCTCTCGGTTTATTCTATGATTTTTTGGATGATGAGCAGGTTAAAATGATTGGAGTGGAGGCTGGAGGCAAGGGTGTTGATGGTCAAGAACATGCCGCTCGATTCCAGGGTGGATCCGTGGGTGTTGCAGAAGGTTTCAAGTCATATTTTTTACAGAACGAAGATGGTCAACTCTCTAGCACGCATAGCATTTCAGCAGGATTAGATTATGCTGGGGTGGGTCCGCAAATTGCCTATCTCCAGGAAACCAAAAGGGTACACTTTTCATATGCAAAGGACGATGAAGTCATCGCAGCATATCAACTTCTGGCCCAGACAGAAGGTGTGTTTGCTGCTTTGGAATCCAGCCATGCTGTCGCTGAGGTTATCAAGCTTGCCCCTGGTCTTAGAAGGGATCAATCCATTGTTTTTAATTGTTCAGGCAGGGGCGACAAGGACTTGTTTATCGTAACTAAAGAACTCGGGGATGCTGGTTTTCAGACATTTCTGACTGATGAGCTGAAGGCAATGCAAAAGGCTTCTGGATCAGTATGAAAAAGCTGAACAATCAATTAGAGAAAATCAAAGCCTCGGGAAAGCCGGGCTTCATGATGCATATGGTGGCAGGATATCCAGATTTGAAGAGCAGTGAGAGGATTGCTAGTCAAATCCTGGAATCCGGAGCCGATTTGTTGGAGGTTCAGATTCCATTTTCTGATCCAGTGGCTGATGGTCCGGTGATAGCAAGAGCAAATGAATTAGCTTTAAGCAATGGCGTGACTGTAGAGGACAGCCTTTCCATGATCGAAAGGATCGTTGGCTCTACCGAGAAACCAATTCTGATTATGACTTATTTCAATATCATTCACCGCTATGGTGCTGAACAGTTTTGTAGGCGAGCGAATGAATTAGGAGTACAGGGTTTGATTGTCCCTGATTACCCTTTCGATGAGGAAGTTCACAATTCGCTCATCCTTTTTACGAAAAGATACGAGCTTGCCCTTATTCAGGTCTTGGCTTCAACCACAAAACCTCAACGCATGGAGGGCATCGTACGTCATGCCAGTGGATTTGTCTATTGTATGGCGCGAACGGGTACAACAGGTCGCAAAACAGAGATCAACTCACAGACTATCGAATATTTAGAATCAGTGAGAGCCAGCTGTGATTTACCACTGGCGGTTGGTTTTGGGTTGTCAGATAAAGCTCAGGTTGAAGCTCTCAAACCTTATGCAGAAATCATGATTGTAGGTAGTGCCCTCATCAAAGAATATGCAGATAAAGCCCTGGAGACAGGATTGAAACGCATAAAAAAATTCATGAAGGGACTAATTGTCGTATAGCCCTTCACTTGGTTGAAATAGCTAGAGTTAATTATTCACCTTGAATACTATCACTCAGACCCCCCAAAAGGGGTTCTCCGGTGGTACTTTTTCCTTATTCCTTCAACCACACTGGTTATTTTCTAGGCCATGAGTCTTTTTAATAATGCCGATAATCCACGCACCCTGCCACCCCTGGCGGAACGCATGCGCCCAGATTCTCTGACAGCATTTTTGGGGCAGCAGCACCTTGTTGCTGAGAATCGACTCCTGGCAAAGGCCATTCAAGCAGAGCGTCTATTCTCAATTATACTCTGGGGACCCCCAGGATGTGGAAAAACTACTCTGGCCAAGATCATAGCCGGTCAGGTTGATGCCCACTTCTATGAACTTTCTGCTGTTTCAGCCGGCGTAAAAGATGTCCGCGAAGCCATGGCCAAAGCCAAGGCTCACCGCGAAATGGGCAAGCCCAGCATTCTCTTCATTGATGAAATTCATCGTTTTAATAAAGCACAACAGGATGCCCTATTACAAGCAGTGGAAAATGGGGTTATTACACTGATTGGCGCAACGACAGAGAATCCAAGCTTTGAGGTGATATCACCCCTCTTGAGTCGTTGCCAGGTGCTCAAGTTGACCTCCCATAACAAAGAAGACCTAGAGAAAATCCTTGAACACGCCATTGTTGAGGACCTCTTTTTAAGTACTCAGAGCATTAAATTTGAGGATGAAGGCAAAGATCTGCTGCTTGAGTCAGTCTCTGGTGATGCTCGGCGGTTATTGAATGCCCTAGAAATAAGTATATCAGTCGCCACACCAGATCGAGATGAAGATCAGATCATCACCATTACCGAAGAACATGTCCGGGAAGCGCTCCAGAACAAACATCAGCTCTATGATAAATCGGGTGACTATCATTATGACGCAATCTCAGCATTTATCAAGAGTGTGAGAGGGAGTGATCCAGATGCTTCCCTGTACTGGCTTTGTGTCATGCTGGAGGGGGGCGAGGATCCCGTTTTTATCGCGCGACGATTAATCATCCTGGCTTCTGAAGATGTGGGCAATGCGGATCCCCAAGCTTTGACATTGGCGACCTCGGGATTGCAGGCTGTCCACGCCATCGGTATGCCTGAAGGAGCCATCGTATTATCTCAGGTCACCACATATCTGGCTTCAACAACCAAGAGTAATGCCAGTTATATGGCTTTGCGAGCTGCTCAGGAAACTGTCAGGGAAGAAGGCGCAAAATCAGTACCTCTGCATTTACGCAATGCTCCAACCAGCCTGATGAAAAAAGAGGGCTATGGCAAGGGCTATCACTATCCCCACAACTATCCCGGTCACTTTAGCGATCAGAACTATTTTCCTGAAGATCTGAAAACCAGACAATTCTATCGACCCAGTACGGAAGGCATCGAAAAGCGCATTTATGAACGCCTCATAACCTTGTGGGCGTCGCGTTTTGAGGAACCTTCTGGATCCTAACCCATTCAATTCTCATGTACGTCTTAATCAAACGCCTCGCTCATCACCTCACACTGTTCTGTGTGATGGTTGGTCTGAGCACTCCCTTTGCTCATGCAGCCCGAGGTGAAAAGCTGGAGCTCATTCGAGCAGATAAAATTCAATCCTTTAATCGAGGTGGTATTACCTACAGACGTCTGGTCGGGGATGTGAAAATGAAGCGGGGTGACGCCCTACTGAATTGTGATGTGGCAGAGTTTCAGATGGAGAAGGATGAGGCGACGCTCACTGGTCATGTTACCATCGTGACCCCAGAATCAAAACTGAGCAGTAATACGGCTCGCTATACCGGGTACAATGAATATGTAGAACTACTTGGCGACGCACGCTTTGAAGATGATCCCTTTGTGGTTACTGCCCAGAAATTGGGTTATTACATCGACTTGAAAAAGGTCGTGGCCACCAATAATCCAGCACTTCAGGATAGTGGCTCCACACTTCAGGCAGATACCATTTATTATTATGAGGAGAGCCAGCTGGGAGATGCCCGTGGGGATGCCTCAATGGTAAATACCAGCGATAGTCTCAGCGTTTCAGGAAGACACTTGCTGTATTATTCAGGTAAAGATTCTCTGCTCAGCTACGGCGATGCTCAATTTCGGAAGTGGTCAAGCGAAGACACGACCCTCAGGATAGACTCGGACAGTCTCAGCCTGGAAGATGGCTATTTTTTCGCCTGGCATGATGTCGAGTTGCGTAATGGCGATGCACTGGGAACCTGCGGTCAAGCTGTTTACATGCAGGATGATGATGTTGCTATTATGCGAGATAACCCCAAGCTCCAGGAAGAAGATTTTATTCTCACAGGTGATGTATTTAATCTGCACATGCATGAGGGTGACTTGAAATCGGTCTACGTCCCGGAAAATCCTCATTTTATCCAGAAGAAAGCAGCAGATGATACCACCTTTACAGATTGGCTTGATGGAAAGGTCATGGCGGTTGAATTCAACGAGGGTCAACCCCAGACGGTAACCCTGATAGAAATGGCCACATCTTTTTTCAATGTGATTGAGGAAGGTCACCACAAAGGCTCCAATAAAGTGAGTGGTGATACTTTGTTTATTCTCCTCTCCGATTCCAGTATTTCCGACATTACGGTAACGGGTGGGTCGGAAGGCGAGTTTACCCCTGCCAAAGGGAGTACAGGTATTGATTTTCCAATCAAGTATTGGGCTCACCAGATCAATTACAGCATGCAGAATGAAACGACTCAGCTCAAGACCAAGGCATCGATTGATTATGGAGATATGAAGCTCAAAGCCGGACATGTTGGTGTGTATTGGCGTCAAAATCTCCTGCGAGCCAGAAGTTTAATCGATACGCTTGGTGCAGATGACTATCCCGTTCTATCCCAGGAAGGACAGGAGGATTTTAACGGAAAGAGTATGGTCTATGACCTGAAAACACGGCGAGGAAAAGTCGCTGCAGGGCGAACCAAGATGGATGATGCCAATTACTACGGTGAAGAATTGACCCGTATCAATAAAGATATCTACCTCATGGAAGACGGTTATTATACCACCTGTGACCTTGAGGAGCATCCCCACTTTTATTTCTATAGCAAGCAGATGAAGCTGTATTCGGATAAAATCATCATCGCCAAACCGGTTGTGTTGTATATTGCTGATATTCCACTCATCGCTCTGCCTTTTGCAATCTTTCCCCAGAAAAAAGGGCGCAGCTCAGGGTTTATTCTACCCTCTTATGATTACCGACCCACCAATGGGGGTCGTGCACTAAAAGGGTTTGGCTACTATTGGGCCATCAATGATTATTCTGATTTCAAAATGATGGGGACCTTTTGGGATCAATATGAAGAATTCAATCTAAGAAGTGTTTTAAGATACAAAATGCGTTACAAAATTAGCGGTAACATCGATGCTTCAATGGTTTCTGACCGCAGTGCGCTTGATGACCCCATGGATTGGAAGTGGCGTCTCAAATTCAATCATTCTCAGACCATTGATCCCAGCTTTACCATTCGAGCAAATGGAGAACTCTCGGGTGATGCCAATTTTGACAGAAATTATAGTCATGATCAGAATGAGCGATTGAACACCAAACTGCATTCAGGTATTTCTATCAACAAAAAGTTTGAATCCATCAACAGCACGACCTCCCTGAGTGGAACCTACGATGAAAACATTCAGGTTACCAGACGGGTTGAGGAAGCACCGGAATCTGCTGGAATCAGTCTGGCTGGTCCTGTCCTGGCCTTGCCATCCTTTCGATTTAGTCGAGCCTCATCACCCATAGTCAAGGTGAAGGGAAATCAAGAGCGTTGGTACAACAGCTTTCGCTGGAGTTACAACAACGCATTTAGTAATCGCAGAAAATGGAGTTATCTCTCTTATGAGAATCCCGATACTGTAGCCCTTGATACTTTCCTCTGGGAAGAAGATGTCGTGGATACGCGGACCTGGAATCACAACATGAGTCTCTCGGGTGATACCCAGGTCATGAAAGTATTAAAGCTTGTAGGTTCAGTTTCATACAAGGATGCATGGGGTTTTAAATATTATGATCCCATCTTTGATCAGAATGGCCAAGCTTTTGTGGATACGGGTTCAGGAGCCATTGAAACAACTGAGGTAGAGGGCTTTATTCGCCGCGGAACCTTTAGCACATCTGCCAGCCTGAACACTAAAATATATGGGATATTCCCAACACACATTGGACCGCTACAGGCCATCAGGCATACCTTAACACCATCGGTATCCCTGAGCTACACTCCGGATTTTTCAACAGAATTTTGGGGATATACTGAGTCGCTCACAGACACAACCGGTACGATTCAAGAATTTGATCGTTTTGCCGGGAGTGATTTGGGAGCAACGTCGACAAGGGACGCTTTGAGTTTGAGGTACAAATTGAGCAATGTTTTTGACTACAAAATGCTTCGAAATGGAGAGGAAAGTAAATCCCAATTTCTTACCTGGGGCTTTGGTGGGTCATATAATTTCAAAGCCGACTCTCTGAAAGCTTCGGATATATCAAGCAATTTAAAGATGAATATTGGAAAGTCGTTTAGGCTTAGTCCCAGCATGACTTATGAAATTTATGAACGGGATTCCACAGGATCTCATAAAATTGACAAGTTTCGGTCGCCACGTATGACCAGAGCGAGTTTTAGTTTTGGTTTCAAGCTCAAGGGGAATGGTCCCGGTGGATTACGATCCACCCCCATAGATCTTGCTACCGAAGACAGTTTGAGCGCGGATTCAACTGAAGGACTTAGTTTTGCAGATCTTGCAGCACCCCGTACTGTGCCTGGTGGTGGGTCTGAGGCCTGGTCAGCCAACTTTAGTTTCAGCTACTCATATTCCCATCAAAATCCCCTGGATGAGGCCAAGCAAACATTCAACCTGGGCACCAATTTGAAGTTCAACCTCTCCGAAAACTGGGCGGTGAACTATAATCCGAGATTTAATCTTATGGAAAAACGTCTGGTAAGTGGCTCTGTGGGTGTCACCCGAAAATTGCATTGCTGGAAGATGACACTTTCATGGACACCTATGGGAAGATGGGGTGGCCTCAATCTGACAATCCGCCCCAATGCATCTCAGCTTCAGGATTTAAAAGTCGAACATACAGCACATAGAAAATATTAAAACGACTATAGTCCATCCCCTTTTAATGCTTTAAACACAGACACATCTGGACCTGAAAAGTATAACGTTGGGCATGCAGATTAGGCGTAGCCTTTTTTTTATCATGGATTACTTTTAGAATAAGCAATTTAAAACCATAATTTCGGAGTGTCTGTTGTCTAAAGTCATTGAGCTGAAGTCTCATCCTCTCGTTTCACACAACTTGGCTATCCTGAGAAGTAAAGACACTAACAATCAGGGATTTAGGGCTGCTGCTCAACGTCTTAGTACCATGGTGTTGGTAGCTGCGACTGAATCGCTAAATACCGTCGAGCAAAGTATTGATACTCCCATGCAGAAAACCACAGAGATGGTGTTGGCTGAAGATATCTGGTTTATTCCTGTCTTGAGAGCTGGTCTGGCGATGGTTGATAATGGCCTCATGCTTTTACCAGATGCCCACGTTGGTTTTGTGGGTATCTATCGGGATGAAGAGACTCTGGAGCCTAAGCACTATTACAAGAATTTGCCGGACTATTCCGAGTCTGCACATAGCTGTTTTCTCATGGATCCTATGCTGGCAACGGGGGGGAGCGCTTGTGCTGCCCTTGATTTATTGAAAGCTCAAGGTGCTTCGGATATCAGGTTGCTGACTTTGATTTGTGCACCGGAAGGCATAAAAGAAGTCTTTGTAAAGCATCCTGATGTATCCATTTTTACTGCTTCAGTCGATGAGCGATTAAATGATGTTGGATATATTGTTCCTGGTCTTGGGGATGCCGGTGATCGATATTTTGGGACTTGAGCTTTACGTTCAGCCCAAAAATGGCGGAAGGGAGGACAGTCCGGGCGGACTGCCTCCCCTCCTATCTCGCTAGTGCAGGACAGCGGAGATATCTTGATCAGCTAGTTATTCGATAAAGTCGGCCTCGGCGAACTCTTCGATACTGAAATCATTTGTCAGATCAGCGTCCATTTGTAGGATGAATTCTACAACCTTCTTTTGGGCTCCTTCGACCTGCTTGCGAGAAACGGGTCCATCTTTGGGTTCATACATCGCCTGCTTTTTCTGAGGCAGGTTTTCCAGAACCCTATCACTAAATTCTTGATCCTGGCCTTTTAAAGCAAGAGCAACATCATCTAAATCAAGACTGTTAAAAATATCTCTGAGGATACCCTCTGGGAGCATGGGTACATTCTCAAAAGTGAAGTGATGCTTTTTGACTTCCTTGGCCAGATCAGGATCTTCCTGTGAGAGATAATCAAGAAATTGTTTTTGCTCTTTGGCATCCATGGTTCCTAGGAGACCGGCCATAGCTTTACCACCACCCTCTGAATACTCAGCCTGTGATGGGATTTGTTTGGCTTTTTCACGAAATTCTGAGGCTACTTCAAGCACAGCTTCTAGGGGTACATCTTTAATCTTGCCAAGGTCAACCATGGCTTCTGTGCGTATCTCGATAGGAAGTCTTTGGAGCAGACGACCCTGCATTTCTGTGGGAATTTGAGCTAACAGAATGGAAATAGAACGCGTTGGTTCTGATCGAATAAGATAGGCGAGATGGACTTCAGACATGCCTTCGAGAAAAGCAAAAGGTTGGGATGTGGCTGCTTTGGTATCAGCAGCAAATTTCTTGGACATGAATGAAAAATAGAACTCTTCAAGAACCAACTTCTTGTATTCAAAGTGTACGTTTTTGATTTGAGGTACACGCTGACGAACCGCAATGATTTCCTGATCGCTCAAATTGGGGAACAACTGTCCCGCGAGACGTGCTCCCAAGATATCAAAAAGAATTGCGGCTTTATCAATACCGGCTAATTTTTTTTCAGTAGCCATTATTTTTGCCCCTTCTTTTTCTTTTTACCATTCGATTTGTCTTCTTCTTTCTCAGCCTCTTCTGCCTCTTCATCCTCACCAGTATCCTGGAGCCAGTCCTTGACAATACTTGAGGCTGAACCAGGTTTGCTTACAGCCAGGGAGACGACTGATTTCTTAATGCTGTCAACTTCATCCAGCAATTCAGGGTCAACTTCTGGTTCTGGAATTTCTTCTTCCTTCGGTTCCGCTTCAACTTCTGGTTCAGGTACAACTGGCGCTTGAGCCATATCCTGTGTTGGAGGTAAATCTGGAGCTTGGCGACGACCGCCCATGAGGGCACCGATTATGACAGCCAGACCCACCAAAACAGCTGCTCCAATGATGAAAAGCCATAGAAGGTTGTCATCATCCTCTGGTAATATGGAAGCCTGGAGTCTCTGGTTTTCAAGATCATCCATCTTCTGTTTGAGTCTGTCTTCACGGTCTTTAATGGCTGATTTTTCAGCCTCGCGACGTTTTTGTTCGAGTTCAAGTTTCAGCCTCTGCTCTTCTTCCAAATCCACAGCTGATAACTGATTCTTCAAATCATCAAGCTGCTCAGTAAGGAGAGCGAGCCTAAGGGAGTCCTGACGGAGTCGATCCTGGGATTGAGACTGTTGTGCTTCAAATAGTTGTCGACGTTCTTCAGCGAGACGAGCTTCTTCCTGCTCTCGCAGATCACTTAATTCATTTTCACGCTGGAGAATCCGCGCTTCTTCCTGCTGACGCAGTTGAGCAAGTTCAGCTTCATAGGCTACCTGCTTATCGGATTCTTCCTGTCGGATACGTGCCATCTCAGTGTCACGAGCTTCTTTGTTGGCCTGGTCAAGCTTCATCCGCTCTTGTTGAGATTCTAAATCCTTAATTCGTTGGTTTTCAGTGTCTTCTTTTTGACGAGCCTCAATGGCAGTCATTTTTTCAGCGATGGATTTCAGAAGCAGTGATTCTGTATCAGGCTTATCGTTTGTGGCGCCTTGAAAATCAGCCGTCATGACTTGCAGCTTGTCGCCGCGTTCACGATTAAAATGAGCAGCAACCATGGTGACAGTACGGATGTTTTCAATAATATGAGGGGAGATAGGGTCTTCCAGAATGACCGTCAATTCCATCTTCTTGACCCGCAGGCTGGGGCCACTGATACTGGCAACGGTGTGGCGTGATAACTGTGCGTTGCCACTTTCGGTATAATTTACGAGGCTTTGATCTTCAGTGATATTTTCGACTACACTTTGAATATCCTCTTCCAGAATGACTTCATTCTCTTCGAGAGACAAACTTGCTTCTGCTGCAATTTCGACCCTTGTGGTATCTGGAATTTCAGCGATTTCTTGTAAATCTTCGGCAGCTGCGTAAACAACATCCTCATTGGTGTCTTCTTCTACAGGGACTTCTTCTTCATATAATTCAAAACCAGGTGACTGGATTCCAGGAAAACCTGGGATGTCAGAGGGTACATCTGTTTTAATGGGACGCTTTTTGAGTATGGTTCGGGTCTTTTTTGCACCGACATCTTGAGCGGCTGATGTAGTGGATTGACTGATTCCTGGTGTTTTGCTTAGGGATTGTTTGAAAATTTCTTGCTCAGGACTATTCTTGCCCTTTTTTGATCCAGGCGCTTCATAAACTGTCGTGTATTTTTGAGTTGGCGTAACATCCATAACCACATTCACGTTCACAATAAAATTCTCATGGCGCAGAATCCGATAAACTGCATCACTCACTCTTTGATGGATGGTATTCTCCAGCAGAATCTTTTGGGAGAGCACCTCTTTATTGGTGTCTGGTAGTGCGAACACCTGAGAGATCAAGAGCAGTGAGGTAATAATACCACCTGTTATGATGTGTTTAAATGCTGGATACTTCATAAGCTTCTCCTCGTTTCTAGCGCCGGTCCTAATTAACCGATCGTTAGAAATGTTATATCAACACGTCTGTTCTTCGCTTTATTCGCGGGACTATCGTTTGTTACCAATGGTACCGTATCGCCGAAACCGATGGCTCGGAATTTTCCAGCATCAATTCCCTGGCTGGTCAAATACCGAATCACTGCACTGGCTCTGGCAGCCGATAACTCCCAGTTGGAGGGAAACAGACTTGACCGAATGGGGTCATTGTCCGTGTGTCCTTCAACTGCAATGGCATAGGTCGCCTTGTCCATCGTTCCTACTAACTTCACCAAAAAGTCTTTAATGGGACCAGAAAGAGTTGCAGCCCCAGAACCAAAAGCTAGATCGCTGGCAATTCCCAGGGTAACCCCTCGGGCATCCATAGAAACTTTAACCTGACTTTGGAGCTCCTGCTCTACAACCAGCTTTTTTACTTCTTTGTTGATTTGACTCAACGAAACTTTTTTGGTTTTTTTCTTATTTTCATCCCGTGTAGAATCGCCAAACTGTTCCAGCTTTACGGGATCCAGAGTGGACATAGCAAATAAAAGCACAAAGAAAGTCATGAGCAGGGTCATCATATCAGCAAAGGTCGTGAGCCAACCGCCTTCATCCTGTTCTTGCTTCTTTTTTGGTGCCATGGGCATATTAATTAG
>Ga0307989_1000563_pt1 | contig 23545 bp, 22 predicted proteins | sample EllFjometagen185_FD_203164 | JGI IMG/M metagenome (GOLD analysis project Ga0307989, IMG submission 203164) | Marine microbial communities from Ellis Fjord, Antarctic Ocean - #185 | ecosystem: Environmental > Aquatic > Marine > Unclassified | place: Southern Ocean | collected 2014-10-08 | reverse complement strand
GTAGTATCCTGATCTACTTACATTAGCTATATAGCAAAGCTGGGATAACGTTATTTTGTTAATATTTAATAAGGCCCTAGAAATTAATCTATACTTCTCATTTGTTTTTATAGAATTTCTAGGGCCTTGAGTTTTTTTAAAAAATTATTCTCCTCTTCTAAATAGCTAATTTTTGCTTTTAACTCACTATTACTCATTTGTGACAAAGATTTAGATTTGTTTCTTTTAGAAGTTTTTTTAATTTCTTTTCTTAAAGCAAAAGATTGTTTCTTTTTATAAATATTGCTCCATCTTTTCAAACAAGATCTAGCATATTCTATATTATTAATCCAATCAGGAATACCGGCTTCTTTAAAAATTAATCGGGATACACAACCTAATTTTTGTTGCCGTATGGCATAAAGTTTAAATTCTGGAGTAAAAACAATATTGCAATTGATAGTTTTCTGAATGTATTTATTTTGTGATAATTCTTTCTTTTGTTCAGTGGTAAAAGGTAATTTCTTCATGATGTATTCAACTCCAAAATGTTTTTAATAAGTACAGTAAAACAAAAGACCTCAGAATTGTAAATAATTCTGAGGTCTTTTTTCACTGTCCGAATTTTGGGGTACAGATCACAGATTTAGACAGGCTTTTTTTGTTGTTATATTTACACAAATTCTAATATAAACTTCATATAAATAGGCTATTTAGCTTGCAGCAGCAGTATCTTTCTTTCTATTTTCTCTACTAGCTAAATATGGTTCTTGCTTGGGAATTTTAATAGGTGAAAATAATTTACTAGTAAAAAACTTTTCTTTATAATAACAAATTTTCTTACATCTAATTGGAGCCTGAGATTCAACAAGCAATATTTGCTCTTCTCTTGGTAAATTAATAACTTCTTGTGGTAACAACAACGCTCTACTTCCTTTAGAAATATTAACACTTCGAGCGCCTGGATTTAAATCCAAATATTTAGGTCTACTATAACCTTGAGTTATAATTGTTTTATTACCCAACAAACTAGAAATCAATTGAGCTGTTTCAACATTATTAGCTGCAAATGTAATACGATAAGAAGAGTTAGCTAAAAATGAATTCATTCCAGATGCTTCATATATAGATTTCAATTGTTCAGTATCTTGAATAATTAAAAACAACCTAACACTATAACCACGATAATAAGCGATTCCCATTCTAATTTCTTCCATCTTTCCTAAAGTAGGAAACTCATCTAATAACATTAACACACCGAATTTATCTATTCTTTTATCCGGTAATTTAGATGTAAAAATACCACCACATTGTTGATAAAATATTTGTAGCAAAGGTCTTAAACGATTAATATTATTAGGAGATACGCCGACATACAATGTATATAATTCTTTTCTAAAACGATCTATGTTAAAATGACTCTTGCTTGTAGCTGCATCTACTAATGGGTTTGACCATAATTCTAAACAAGAAGAAGCGGTTGAAATAACACCAGATCTTTCTTTATCAGCTTTTTGTAAGAATGATGCAAGGTTCATATAAGAAACAGGATGAATCTTGCTTCCCATAGTATCTAGAACAACAGCTAAAGTATAAGCAACATCATCACTTCTTAATACTCTTAAAACCTCTCCCAAAGAAGCTATTTTCTTTGGATCAACTAATAAATACAACATAATACCAACAACTAAGGCATTTGCTTCCATATACCAAATATCAGCTTTTTGCCCTTGTATTACTAAAAAATTAGAAATTTTTTGAACATCATCTACCATCTTTCCTATGTCTTTTGAAATCCAATCCATGGGATTATAACAATGAGTATAGCCATCTTGATCAGCAGGATTCCATACAAATACTTTTTGTTTTAATTTATCTCTTCTATAACCACTAGTTTTTTCATAATTTTCTAATTTAACATCATGGACAATAGCCGATTCTTCCCAAAACAACAAATTAGGAACCACAAAACCGACACCCTTACCAGAACCAGTAGGAGCAAATAACAAAGCATGTTCATAACCACCAGCTACAAGAAATTGATCTTTATATTTACCCAATAACATTCCCTTCTTACATCTCAAACCTGCTTTTTTAACTTCATTAGCTGTAGCCCAATGTGCAGAACCGTGTGCAGTTTCTTCCTCTTTAAAGGGACGCCACTCTGACAAAGGGATTCTAAATTTAAATAATATTATACCATATATTGTAACTGGAAACAAAGTTCCGAAAACTAATTTTGGAAAAAAATAATTCGCGGTTTTGAAACTTACACTTTCTTTATTTTGTAAAAAATATTCCCATGATTGAAAAAACACCTTCATAAAAGTAATGAATTGCTCAACAAGAGAATAAGATATCATTACTTTATAAAAATTTTTCCATCCATGTAAAAAAACAACTACTAAGGAAGCGGTAAAAAAAACACAAGACAAGAATACCAAACCCCATATACTTACGAGAAGAACAAAATTTCTAAATACTATAATACTTCTATCTGCAGCAGCCATATTTAATTTTTAAACATTTTTGTTATAATTCTTAAAATAAACTTCTGAAACATACCTCTTACCACCACCGCCTCTTTTTAATTGAACAACAATATCAATAACATTATTAACATACTTTAAAATATCATCAGGTGGCATACCTAAACCTGCCTGCATAACCATAAGTTTCAATTGTTGCAAAGCCATCTTTGGACTATCAGCATGTAATGTAGATATTGATCCAGGATGTCCAGTATTTATAGCTCGCAAAAATGCAAATGCCTCTTCTCCTCTTAGCTCTCCAACTATAATTCTATCTGGTCTTAAACGTAAACAAGCTTCTATAAGAGTCTGGATTGTAACACTTGCCCTTCCTTGTCCTCCTTTAGAAGCCAATAAATGAACTTTATTAGGATGCATACTAAAATCAATTTCCCTCGCATCCTCTACACTTATCAATCGCTCAATTTTTGGAATAGTTCTAATACAAGCGTTTGTAAAAGTAGTTTTACCAGTAGAAGTACCACCACTAATAATAATATTTTTCTTAGACAATACAGCTTTTTTCAAAAAATCCTTTACTCTATTTGCTATTAACAACTTAGATAAAATTACATCAGCTTCACTCTTAACTTCTTCAACTGCTGTATTATCAAACGCTCCCATTCCTTCATAATCATCTAATGTCCATTTCAAATCACTTTTTTTTCTAATAGACATAACTACACCAGTATTTTCACACGCAGGTGGAAAAATTACTTGAATACGATAACCAGATGGCAAAGTTGCTGATAAAAGAGGCTGTTCTTCACTAATTTTCTGATCTGTTGATTGTGCAATCAAACGACCTAAAGATTTCAAATGCTGTAAATCATAACCAGGTAATTCAACACGAAACATATCCCCTTTCTTTTCAACCCATGCCTCATTAGCCTGATTAATGGATACTTCACTTATACCCTCTTTACTAAGTAATAGATTTATTGGTTTTAAATATACTTCAAGTGCTTCGAAACTCATTTATTTTTACTCTTTTTATCTTTTTTGTATATTGGCAAAACAAGATCTTGATTTACTAAAACCTTAATCTTTGTACCTTGTGCAATAGTCATTGTGGGTTTTGTAGAAGCAATTTCATCAACCATATCAGATGTTTTATCCATAATGTTTTTAGTTGCCTCCAATATTGCAAAATCAGATGCCTTACCCGAAGTGCCTGTACTATTACCACTATCATCAGTCTCTTGAGCAAGTCCCACACTATCAGTAACATCTTCAACAGCAACAGCAGTAGCTATACTTAACACACTTGATAGAAAAGCATTTCCTAAAATTTCTGCATACTTGTTATCAACATTACCCTCTAAACCAGCTCTACCTAATTTATCAGCCGCACTAGCATTAATATTAATACTAACACCGTCCACTCTAATAACTCTACTCCAAGTTATAAATGCTCTTGCTTGTCCTCTGGTAATATTAGTACTATAAGCACCAATCAATCTAGAACCTCTTGGTATAAGAACATTTTTACCATATTCTGCATAAACATCTCTACCAATAATAGCTCTAACAGTTCCAGGCATATCTGTATTAATAGCGCTCTCTAAAACAGCATCTATTATTTTACCTTGCAAAATAGTCCTAGCTAAATCAGCAGTTTTGGTTGCTGTAATTTTTGTACCTGTCTCTTCAATTGACATCATAAGATCTTTGTCCAAAATAACAATATTGTTAGTAGCTTTTCTTCCCTCAGAAGGAGAACCAGCACCTTTCATTTTAAACATAGGAGCGTCTAATCTATCTCCCATTGATTTAATTTTTCTTGTCTGCATTATATCATCATCCATTAAAGGATTCTCTTCTTCTACACTATAAGAAGATTTAATATTTGTTTTTACTTTTCTTGTATCACTTAAAGATGAAGAATCCATTCTCCTATTATTTTTTTGCTCTAATTTTTTTTGTAATTTTGCAAGTTTATCATCAAGCATCGCATCAACCTCTGCTTTTGTATAAACTTTTTCTTCCGCTTTTATTTCTTTTTTTAACTCCAATTCTATCTCTTCATTTAAATCATCTGGTAATTCTGGTAATTCTGGTAATTCTGGAGTTTCTGGAGTTTTTAATTCATTTAAAAAATCATCATTAGACATTTCTGAAACCAAATCGTCTGAAGAATAATTAATATTCTCTCTCGTAACTCCATCACCACCCCCCTCAACAACCAACTGATCTGTTGTATTTTTTGGAGCAGCTTTTTTTTCAGAACCTTTGAAAAGAAAAAAATACATAACAACTGCAATCAATACTGCAGATGCAACAATAACCATAAGCTTGCTACCTTTAGAAGGCGCAACCAAAGGACCTTCGTCGTCAATCTCTACTAAATCAGAATTTCCATTTTCCATTTCTTGTATTACACAATATTCTTATAATTTATTAGGACAATCTTTAATTAAATCTACTCTCTTGTCAATAATTATTATCTAACTTAAGCCTAAGTTTAACCTACAATTTTTGCATTATCAAACATAGATATAACATCTTCAGCAAGAGATTTTTTATCATCATTGTTTACACCTGAAGAAGAGCTAGATAAATCACCTTTTTCATTTTGCAATTTTTTAATTATATCAGATGGACTAGGCATATTAGAACCATAACAAATTCTTATCAAAAGCATATCTATTGCTGTTTTTGGATTTGGAGCAGAAATAACTTCTTTATAACCCTTTAACAACATTTGCCAAACTTTAGATAAACAACCTAAAGATATTTTTTCAGACAATGCTTTTGCTTTTGCTTTTTGATCACTTGGTAAATAAGAATTTTTTTCATAATCTTTAGTTACTTTAGCTAAAGTAATTTGATAATTCACATCTAATAAATCTTGAACAAAAGATCCTATATCAACTGAAATACCATATATTTTATTAAACATTTCCAAAACTGTTTTAACATCACCTTGTGCTAATTTTTCAAACAAATCATACATGTTATTTTTACTTGCAAGACCAAGCATGTCAAAAACAGTTTTTTCTGTTAAGTTTTTTTGGTGATCATTATGAGATAATGCTCGATCCAACAATGACATCGAATCACGCACAGCACCTTCAGTTGCTGAGGCAATTAAAGACAATGCTTTTCTTTCAACCTCGTAATCTTCTTGTGAACTAATATTTTGTAAATGATCAACAATCTCATCATGATCCAATCTTCTTAAATCAAATCTTTGACAACGAGATAAAATTGTTATTGGAACTTTTCGTATTTCAGTTGTAGCAAAAATAAATTTTACATGAGCAGGAGGTTCTTCTAAAGTTTTTAATAATGCATTAAATGCACTATTGGAAAGCATGTGAACTTCATCTATAATATAAATTTTATATCTTGAAGAAACGGGTGCGTAACTTATGTTTTCAATAATATTTCTTATATCACCGACACCTGTATGACTAGCAGCATCAAATTCAATAACATCTGGATCATTAAAATTTGCTATTGCGGTACAATGAGCACAAACACCACAAGGATCAATTGTTTCTTTTTCATCTCCATCTTTACCAATACAATTTAAAGATTTTGCAATTAAACGAGCAGTTGTTGTTTTTCCAACACCACGTATTCCAGTTAAAATAAAAGAATGAACTATTTTATTATTCTTGATTTCATTAGACAAAGTCTGAATTAAAACTTCCTGTCCAACCATTTCAGAAAATTTTTGCGGACGATACTTTCTTGCTAAAACTTGATAACCTTCTTGTTTCTTTTTTGTCATTGTGCTTATTTTACTTTTTTAAAAATATTTCCTTTCCAGGATAAATCAAATTTCAAGTTTAGCAATAAAAAATATAAACTAAAAACTCTAGTTGAAAAATAGTTTATTAATGTTAGAATAATTTCTGGGAATGAGTAGGCGGTTTACTTATTAATCGAGTCAGATCTGAAAGGAAGCAGCTATGTATGAGTCTAACCGGGTTACTCATTCCTTTTTAATTTAATTCTTGCTTTGAGTTTTGTCGTCGCTTTGGAAAATTTTTTTAAGACTCACTTAATAAGAATAAGCTCGCTTAAAAATTTTCCAGTCTCCTAAAAACTCTTTGCAACAATTAATTAAACACCGTAATACGCTCACTTAAAAAAACTTTTAGACTCCTCAATCTTTTTCATAAAAAATCATTTAAACCTTTATATTCATATAATCACTAAGCTTATCGAAATATTATTTCTTTGCAGGAAGGGATTTATAATCCCTTCCTTAACGTTTCAAAACAATAAAATGAATCGCCTAGAAATTTTTACTGAGAATCAATTTAAATCTTATATCAACAAAATCACCTTAAAACAAAAGACATTAAACTTCCTCTTCTATTATCTCATAAACATATTTTTCTACCTTCAGCACACTACATCCCATCTCACACCGCCCTCGATAATACTTGAGATCCTGTTACCAAACAATCTGATGGTGGTGGTGCAGCTTCACATCCCTTTGGCACAAAAACTACAGCAGCAGCACTATCAGCAACTGCACATCCTGGTTTATCTATACTTAATTCATTTCGTAGCATCTCTTTGTTATCTTCTGATAATCTCGCACCCCTTGTCTTTGCAGATAATAAACCAGCAAGATGCCCTATTTCCATCGCTTTTTCTAAAACTCCAACTTTAGAAACATCACACTCATGTTGTAATAAAACACTCATTACTCCAGCCATAAAGGCATCACCATTACCAGTACCATCAACAAACTGATCCCCGGAAAGAGTTTCACTGTTAGCATATTCATGACTTTGACCATCACGAAATACCTTAGTAGGGTTAGCACCGTTTGTTACAAAAAAATTTGCACTACTTCGATCAAACTCAACATCACACAACAACTTCATTTCAGAATCATTACCAAAAACATGTAACTTATCACCTAACGATTCTGCAGCTGCCATAACAAAATCCTTGTATTGTGGCACAAAAACAGGATTAGATAAACTAACAAATACTGGTTTTTCATGTGTTTTGGCATGACTCAAAACCTGTCCAAAAATAGCTAAACACTCTTCTTGTTTCGAAGCTTCTGTTTCTTCTTCCAAAGATCCCGCAACATCTTTTAAAGCAAAAAGAGTAAACATAAAAGCTTTGCAATCCCGTAAATGTGATTCTGTTAGTTGTAACGGAATAGCACTTTCTGTAACTTGTTTAACATGAAACTTTCTATCTTCTTCATTACAAATAGAAAAAACTATTTTATTCTTAGGATTATCAAATATTTCTTTCATGTCGGCAAGAAAAGATTTTTTTTCTTCCAATGTTATTCCGTTTTCATGATAACATTTTATTCCTCCTTTTATTTGCTCTATATCTATAACACCTTCTGTACCAGTAAAACAAGGAGTACCTATACCATCCAAAGTATCACATGTATTATTTTCCGCACCACCTAAAGCAGCTTGAGTATTTGAACCAGGATCTAATAAAGCCTTCTTAAACAATTCAAAAGCTTGTTCACCAGAAAGGCTTTGATAATCATTTTCATCAACAGGTTCTTTAGTTTCAATTAAAATATCCAAGGCCGGAACTCCGGGTGCAAAAACTTTTCCTCCCAAATTCAAACCCTCTTCTCTTCCTTCTCTTGATGCAGCCATAACAAACTCCTTTTCATTTAGTTAATAATAAAAACCCCACTATGTCATCTTGAACTCGGTTACTAAGCTTATCGAAATACAAGATCCATTTTATTTTTTAGATCTTGAAACAAATTCAACATCGACAGTTTTATTGACACTTAATTTTATTAGCTTTATCAATTACACTAGCAATTCTAACAACATTTGCTTCATTAATTGTATTAACAGCTGCTCTATCAGCTGCAACAATATCTTCAACTATTTCCTCTAAAAATAAAGAAACCTCTTTTTTTCTTTCTAATCTTTCCTCTTTTTCTTCTGATACTTTTACCACTGCTTTCATAACAAACTCCTTTTTAATTTAATTAATAATAAAATTCCCGCCTTTGCAGAAATAACACACGATTTAAATTTACTTTTACAAAAGATTTTTTAGGGATTTAGAAAATGTTATTCCTTAGAATTTACATTTTCTTAATCAGTCATTGCGAGGAGTGCTATGCACGACGCGGCAACTTGAGTATTTTCAAAGTCGAGCGTATTCTTCTACGCGACTTTAATAAATACGAAAAAGCAACGACAAAATATAAAGTAAAAGTAAATTTAAACAAAAAAAAGGGATTGAAAATATTCAATCCCTTAAATCAAAAATTCCTTAAAAAAAAGGAATCGAAAAATCGATTCCTTTTATCAAAAAATTTCTTATATCTCTTCTGTAACTTTCGCTTCTGCATAAATTCCCTATAAAAAAGTCACATTTTTTTTGTAACTCTGTAAACAATTTTCTTTATTATAAACATACAGAATAAAATACAAGACAAATTTGATTTTATCTTTTAATTATGTATTCTCTCTTATATCATCGACGATTATGTCATCCTGAACTTATTTCAAGATCCATAAAACAGTTATTACTTGAACTAATAACCAAAAAACAAAAATGAAACACACTTACAAACCAGAACTATTACTTCCAGCAGGATCATTAGAAAAATTAAAAACAGCAATTCTCTATGGAGCAGATGCTGTTTATTGTGGAACACCAAGCATGTCTTTACGTGCAAAATCCAAATTCACTTTAGAACAAGTTCTTGAAGGAATTGAATTTGCACATTCTCACAACAAAAAAGTTTACTTAACTTTAAACTTACTTTCCCACAATAAAGACATTCCAAAATTACCAGAATTTGTTGAAACAATTCGAACCGCAAAACCAGACGGAGTTATTGTCGCAGATCCAGCAGTTTTTAAATTCGTAAAAGAAAATGCACCAGAACTTGATTTACACGTTTCGACACAAGCAAGCGTTTGTTCTTGGTTAGGTGTAAATTTCTGGAAAGACATGGGAGCAAAAATGTGCGTTCTTGGAAGAGAAACAAGTTTTGCAGAGTTAAAAGAAATTCGAGAAAAATGCACTGAAATAAAACTTGAAACATTTATTCATGGTTCAATGTGTATGTCATATTCTGGAAGATGTTTACTTTCAAACTTTTTAGCTGAACGCGGAGCAAATCAAGGAAACTGCGCTCACTGCTGCAGATGGAATTATCAGGTTAAACTTAAATTAAAAGATGGAACCCATAAAGAATTAGAAATCAATGAACACAATCAAGACTTGTTTGAATTTTTATTAGAAGAAGAATTTCGACCAGGTGAATATATTGAATTAGAAGAAACTGAACGCGGAGTTTATTTAATGAATTCAAAAGATCTTTGTTTAATGCCAAGATTAAATGATTTTTTAGAAATAGGAATTGATTCATTAAAAATCGAAGGAAGAAACAAAACTCAATACTACACTGGAATGGTTGCAAAAACCTACAGAAAAGCAATTGATGATTGGATAAAAGATCCACAAAACTGGTCTCATGAAAAATACATGCAAGACTTATATTCAATTTCAAATCGTGGATTTACAATGGCATTTCATGACGGAAGATTAACAAATCTTTCTCACAATTATGAAAGTACAAAATCAACAAGTGAATATGAATTCGCAGGATACGTTGACAGCTGGGGCAAAGATCACATAAATGTCATAGCAAAAAACAAATTACAAAAAGGTGATATTCTTGAGTTCATTCCACCACAATCTGAAAATATAAAACTAAGAATTTACGAATTCATAGATTCAAAAACAAATGAATCAAAAGAAGAAATTAATGCTGGTCAACAACCAATAATTAAAATTCCACTTGAATGGTTTACACAAGAACTTAAGTCCCAAACTAAAGAAACGTTAATGTCAAAACTCCCTCCTCTAACTTTAATTAGAAAAACAAAAGACATAGAAACAATTCATCAAGCAAGAATTAATTTAGACAAAAATGCTTTAAAAATTGAAAAAGGAAATGGAGATTTAGAAAAACTAAAAAAAGATAAAAAAGAATTTGTAAAATTAAAAAATTCTGAAGAAGCAAATGTTATAAAAAAGAAACCAAATAAAGACTTTTGCTGTGGAAAAGGTTGTAATGGATGTTTAATAGATAAGAGTAAAAATAAAAAATAAAATGTCATCCTGAATTTAGTTCAGGATCCATTTTCTTCACTATAACAAAATATTCCCCAACCCATCCTCTTGACATTCTCATAACATTTAATATAAAATTCATTCAAACACCTTAATTCATGAAAATATTAAAATGCCAACAGAAATAAAAGATCCTTACGATATATTTACACAACTATCAGGACAAGCGTCCACGGAAGAATGGATAAAAGAACTACAGGCTAATTTAGAAGAAGTTAAAGAAGATCCTTATAAAAAATACATGACAATTTTAGCTATACGAGCAACTACACGAGAAGGAGGAGCAAATTGTCTAGAGGCTATAAGTAAACTTTGTCCTGAAGCTTTATTCGCACAAGACAATTCTTATAAAAAAACACCAGCTCATTTAGCGGCCATACATGGTTTTAAAGACTGTTTAATGGTTCTACTATCGTGCGCACCACAAACTTTTAAAACAGAAGATTATCTAAAAAAAACTCCTATTAACTGGCTAGAAAAAAAACAACATCCAAAATGTGAATCACTTCTAAAAGTATTATTAGAATACACCACACCAGTTTTTACCGAAGAAACAGCACGAATGATTATTAAAGAAGTTAAGGAGATAGACACCGGTATACCCGGACTAAAAAGAACATGCGCAAATGTTGGTACTGGTATAGCTGAAATAGAAGGACGTTGGAAACCACCTCATCAAGTAGCTGATACAATCGCAATCGCAACAGCATCCGCAGCCGCGCCTTCACTTCTTGATGAAGCTATATCCGCACCCGCGCCTTCACTTCATAAATAAAAAAACAACCCACAAACTATAATCTGTAAACATAAACTTGACTTACAAATTATACTCTGTTCTTCTAATAAACAATAAAACTTGAACCTACGAACAATGTCACCATACAAAAAAAACATAAAACTAATGTACATCTTTCAGTTCTTAATCGGACTGCATTTTGTTGCCGGAGTTTTAGTTCCTTTCTTTTTAAATTGGGGAAAAATATCATTTACTCAAATTACAATCTTACAAGCGTTTTTTCTCTTTTCAATTTTTATATTAGAAATACCAACAGGTACAATCTCAGATTATTTTGGAAGAAAAACATCTTTAATACTCGCAACATTAGTGACATGCATTGGCGCTTTAATTTATTCTTCATTTCCAAATTTCTATTTATTTTTTCTAGCAGAATTCATGTGGGCATTGGGAAGTACTTTATTATCCGGAGCAGATCAAGCATTGGTTTATGATTCATTAAAACAAGAAAATAATGAAAAAGAATCTAAAAAAATATTTGGAAAATTTAATAGTTTCAAATTAATAGGAATAATGATCGCAGCTCCACTTGGCAGTATAATTGCCACTAAAATAGGCCTTAGATATACTGTAATGTTTATGGCTGTTCCTTATTTTTTTGCATTTATTATAGCTTGTTTTTTTACAGAACCAAAAACAAAATTCACAAAAGAAAAAAAACTTTTTTCAAAACTTTAAAAAGTGGAGTAAATTATTTTAAAACTCACAAGATTTTAAAAATATTATCTTTTGATATGATTTCCATTAATACAATGGCATTTTTTATAATATGGATTCATCAAGTAATATTAAAACAATTAAATTTTCCTTTATTTTATTTTGGTTTTGTTTTTGCTTTATTAACAATAGTTCAAGTTATACTTATGCACAACTTTGAAAGATTAGAAAAAATCTTTAAATCAAAGAAAAACTATTTATTTTACAGTGCAATAATTCCTGGAGTCTCTTTTATACTTTTAGGTTTAAATAATAATATTACATTAGCAATTATTCTAATATCACTAATAGCAGGATTCGGACTCTCACGAAGAGTTTTATTTCAAAGTTATATAAACAAACATATTGATTCACATAATCGTTCAACTGTTTTATCAAGTATATCAATGATAAGGAGTCTTATCAAAGGAATACTTTATCCTTTTATTGGCTTATTAGTCACTTGGTCAGTAAATTATACAATGATAATATTAGGTTTACTCACCATAACTTTTGCATTATTTTCTCGAGTTACAGAAGAACATTTGATTGATTAAGAATTAAGCAATTTACTAACTTCACGATCAAAATCAGAAATGTAATCTTTATCTTGGATTTGAGAAAACTTTTTAAATTCTTTTTCAGCTAAAAAAATAGCTACTTCATGAGATACCTTTCCAGAATCCTCTAAAATATCTTTTTCAGTAAATTTTAAAAACTCATTCAATTTTTTAATCCAATCTTTCATATACATAATCTTTCCAGCTTTTGCCTGCATTTCGGCAAATTCAAGATATACTGTAACTATTTTATTTAAATTTTCGAGCTCTTCCTTATTTAAATAATTCTTTGCAATAGAAATATCAGTTTTTCTAATTTTTCCATTTGGAGAATTTTTCCAACTAGTTAAACCCATATTTATTTTTTTATTATCAACTCTAAAGTTTATAATTTCTGCCGCAGTTTTACCAGTAATAGCAAAATGCAATTTATTTTGAACAGTTGCAAAAAACTCTTTAGTAATATTTTCATCAGAATTATAATCAGCACTACATTGAACATAAATATCAGTAATCTTTTGATAAAATCTTCTTTCGCTTGAACGAATATCACGAATTCTAGCAAGCTGTTCTTCAAAATAATCTTTACCAAAAACTTGTTGTGGATTTTTCAAACGTTCATCATCCATAACAAAACCTTTAATAATATATTCTTTTAAAATATTGTTTGCCCAAATTCTAAAATGTGTAGCTTGTTTTGAATTTACTCTGTACCCAACAGCAATAATAGTATCTAAATTATAAAATTTTGTTTTATATTTTTTTCCATCAGAAGCAGTTGTCAAGAAATCCTTTACAACTAAATTTTCATTCAATTCTTTTTCAGTAAAAATATTTTTTAAATGAAGACTAATATTTTGTTTTGTGGTGAAAAAAAGCTCGGCAATTCTAGCTTGGGTTAGCCAAATATTTTCATTGTACAAAAATATTTCTACTTTCACTCTTCCATCAGATGTTTTATATAATAGAAATTCAGTAAAAGTATTATTAATTGTTATTATATCTTTTTCTTTTTTCATATTAAGTTTTTGGTTTTGAATTTATATTTAAATTAATTGAAAATAATTCTTTTGCAAATAAAAAGTTTACTAAAAAATGAAATCTCAAAAAAACTAAACATTCTACAAACTATAATCTGTAAACATAAACTTGACTTACAGATTATACTCTGTTCTTCTAATGAACAATAAAACTTGAACCCACAAACAATGTCACCGTACAAAAAAAACATAAAATTAATGTACATATTCCAATTTTTAGTTGGAATGCAATTCTATGCCGGATTTATGATTCCCTTCTATTTAGATTGGGGAAAATTATCATTTGCTCAAGTTACTTATCTACAATCATTTTATGTTTTTGCAGTTTTTATATTAGAAATACCAACAGGAACCATCTCTGACTATTTTGGAAGAAAAACATCTCTAATATTTACGGCATTAACAATATCTATTGGTTATATAATATATTGTGCCCCAAATCCTACTTTCTATACATTCTTATTGGCTGAATTCGCATTCGCAATAGGATTTTCTTTATTATCAGGAGCAGATCAAGCGTTGATTTACGATTCATTAAAACAAGAAAAAAATGAAAAAGAATCTAAAAAAATATTTGGAAAATTTAATAGTTTCAAATTAATAGGATTAATGATTGCCGCTCCACTTGGTAGTGCAATTGCAAGCAAAATTGGCTTTAGATATGCTGCATTACTTACAATTATACCTTTCTTTTTTGCATTTCTTATAGCTTGTTTTTTTACAGAACCAAAAACAAAATTCACAAAAGAAAAAGCACTTTTTTTTAAAACTTTAAAAAGTGGAATACATTACTTTGCAACCCATAAAGCTTTAAAAATATTAGCTTTTGATATGATCTCTATTAATACATTGGCAATTTTTATAATATGGACTCATCAACTAATATTAAAACAACTAAATTTTCCATTAATTTATTTTGGATTTGTATTTACTTTATTAATGGGATCTCAAACGTTACTTCTACATAATTTTGAAAAATTAGAAAAAATCTTTAAATCAAAGAAAAACTATTTACTTTGGAGTGCAATAATTCCTGGAATTTCTTTTTTAATTTTAGGTTTAAATAACAATATTACATTAGCAATTATTTTAATATCACTAATAGCAGGATTCGGACTTTCACGTAGAACCTTATTACAAAGCTATATGAATAAACATATTGATTCACATAATCGCTCAACTGTTTTATCAAGTATATCAATGTTACAAAATCTTGCTAAAGGAATTTTCTATCCTTTGGTAGGTTTACTAGCAACATGGTCAGTAAATTATACAATGATAATATTAGGTTTACTTACTATAATATTTGCATTATTTTCTCGAGTTACAGAAGAACATTTGATTGATTAAGAATTAAGCAATTTGCTAACTTCACGATCAAAATCAGAAATGTAATTCTTGTCTTGAATTACTTTATATTTTTCATATTCATTTAAAGCAAGCTCCTTAACTACTTCGTGAGAAATCTTACCTGTGTTGCTTAAAATTTCATGTTCACTAAATTTTAAAAATGCATTAAGTTTTTTTATCCAATCTGTCATTTTCATTAAAATACCCTTTGCCGCTTGCATTTCAGCATAATCAAGATACATGTTACCTATCCTGTTCAGATCATTTAATTCTTTTTTATTTAAATAATTTTTTGCAATTAATACATCACTTGACATAATTTTTCCTTCTGGAGACTTTCTCCAATTTGTAAGTCCCATTTTATCTTTTTTACTACTAACTCTTGAATTTATAATTTCTGCTGCAGTTTTACCTGTAATAGCAAAATGTAATTTATTTTGAACAGTAGCAAAAAATTCTTTTGTCTCAGACGCATTTGGAGAATAGTCAAAAGAAGTTGTATAAATATCAGTAATTTTTTGATAAATTCTTCGCTCACTAGTACGAATATCTTTAATCTCTTCATATAATTCATCAAAATATCTAGTACTAAAACGAGAACCATATTTCATTCTATCACTATCAAGAACATAACCTTTATGAATATAGTTTTTTAAAATTTCAGTTGCCCAAACACGAAAGTCTCTACCCCTTTCAGAATTAATTCTATATCCTACCGCTATAATAGCCTCTAAAGAATATACAAATGTGTTTCTTTTTATTTCTCGTCCACCTTCTTTTCGAACTTGTAAGAAATCCTTACAAGTTGATTTCTTTTCTAATTCTTTTTTTTCAAAAATATTTTTTAAATGTATCGTTATATTTTGAGAAGTAGTATCAAAAAGTTCTGCCATCTTTTTTTGAGACAACCAAATATTTTCCCCTGCGTACATTACCTCTATATGAATAGCTTTATCAGATGATTGATAGAAAACAATTTGATTATCAGATAATTTTTTATTTTTCATATTAAGTTTTTGGTTTTGAATTTATTTTCAATTTAATTGAAAATAATTCTTTTGCAAATAAAAAGTTTGCTAAAAAATGAAACCTCAAAAAGAATTTGCATTTTCAATATTACCCGGTAAAAGATTTTTCATATCTTCCACAACTTTCATAAATTCAACATAATGAGTTTTAATTCTACTTGGATTAATTGTATAACCATTAACAATATGTTTGCGCAAAATCTCAGTTGCCCATTTACGAAAATATATAGCCTTCTCCGAATTCACTCTATAACCAACCGACAAAACAATATCTAAGCTATAAAATTTAACAGGTTTATCAGAATTAGGAATGTGCATTTTTTGCACATTACTTTCTTCTATTTCTTTTGTTTTTAAAAGATTGTTTATATGTTTTAAAATAACAGAACGATCTTTTTCAAAAATTGATGATATCTGAGCCTGTGTAACCCAAATAGTATCTAACTCTGAATCTGTTTTTACTTCTAAAAATCCACTTTTTGTTTGATAAATAACTAATAAATTATTTAATTTATTTATTTTTTTCATAATATTTTATTTATAATTAACTTATTTATAAAAATATATACTTTCTTTTTAATTTAAAATCAATCTTTTTACAAATTAAATATAATTATTATTATTTTAAATTTACAAAATAAAGAGATACTCCCTCTCAGCTACTTCACATTTCATATTTGACAAAAAACAAAAAATTATTAACATTACCCCGATCATTAAATAATTTATTTACTATATTTAACGACCGAGGTAATAATTACAAAAGAACAAACAATAATATGATTACAACACCAAACCAACTTTTTGAAATCTTCAATAAACTAAACATCGAATACAAAAACTATACTCACAAAGCAGTATTTAGTGCAAAAGAAGCTGAACACACTTATGACATAGTTCCGGGGCATCATTGCAAAAACTTGTTTCTCATATCTGGAAAGAAAAAAGACATTTACTTAATTTCAATGTCAGCAGATAAACAAGCTGATTTAAAAACTTTATCCAACAAATTAGAAGTTAAAAGATTTTCATTTGGAAACGCAGAATTACTAGAATTAACCTTAGGAATTAAACCAGGATCAGTAACTCCATTTGCATTAATTAATGATAAAGAAAAAAAAGCAAATGTAGTTCTAGACGCAGAAATGTTAAAACATGAATATGTAAATTTTCATCCAATGATCAACACAGCCAGTGTTGTTATAAAATCTTCTGATTTAATTAAGTTTATTGAAAGCTTAGGATATAAACCAACAATTATTTCAATTTACTAACAATACCTCACAGCATATTAATCAATCCCCGAACCTATCGAAGCGCCGAGCCTCAACGACAAACTTTTCAATCTCTCAAGAAACCAAACTCAACCTCCTGCAGGAAGGGATTTGTAATCCCTTCCTAATGTTTCAAAACAACATAAATCTTTCTATAAAGTGAATTGAAAAACATAAGGAAGGGATTACAAATCCCTTCCTGCAAGAGAAGTACAGGATCCATTTTCCTTTGTCATTCCCGCGAAAAAAAACAATATTAAAATTTTCCAAAAATTTCTTCAAACAAAGCTGTTTCAATTTAAAACATACTATAATTTCAATATCATTAAAACAAATAAAATAAGCCATTTTGAAACACCGTAAAATTACATTCCAAAACACTGAAATATTTTCATTCAAATTTTTTAAATTTCATAAAATTTTTATTTGACTTATAAATACTATTCAATAAATTCCTGGTGAAGACTACTTATTAACTTTATCAATAAACTATAGGAAATAAAATGAGCAACGTAAAAAGAAAAGATACAGAAGAAGACTTTAAAGCAGCACAAGATGCTATGAAAAGTGGAAAAGGCGGCTGCGTTAGTAACCCCAAAGTCCCTAACATAATACTTACAACAGTTGCTAAAGCATTAAAGTGCTTTAAAGGAAAAGGAAAATAATTCTCATAATCCATTATTTTTCAATTTAATTAAAATAAGTAAGTACTATTTAAATCACAAATAGTACTTACCAATCAAAAATACCCAGACTTTTAAAGCAAAAATTTTAAAACACCAAAAACTCAATTCAAGATTAGAAATTATATCTTCATTTTTTATCTCAGAAATATCAGTACCAAAAAAATACTTTTTATTATGACCAATTAATTTAGGACAATAATTTTGTTCCCAATTCTTTATTTAAACAATAACAAAATTATTAAATTAATTTTTACAAAAGATTTTTTAGGGATTTAGAAAATGTTATTCTTTAGAATTTACATTTTCTTAATCAGTCATTGCGAAGAGTACTATGCACGACGCGGCAACCTAAATTTTTTCAAAGTTAAGCGTATTCTTCTACATGACTTTGATAAATACGAAAAAACAACGACAAAATTTAAAGCAAAAACTAATTTAACTCCAAACCACTCAACTCAATTGTCTCCTTAATATGATTCGACAACTCAGCTTTAAACTCTAAATTCTTACCAACAAAATTATTAATTTTAATTGAATAAGCATGAAGATGAAGTTTACTACTTAAACCTCTAATATGAGATTTTTGACCACCATATTTTCCATCACCCAAAACTGGATAGCCAATTTCCTTCATATGAACACGAATTTGATGAGTACGTCCAGTTATAATTCTTATCTTTAACAAAGAAATATTATATTTTTCAGAATAACTTATAACCTCATATTCAGTAATTGCAGTTTTTCCATTTTCATGATCAACATAAACCTTTTCAACATCTCCATGAAATTTTTTTAACAAAGGCAAAGAAATAACATTTTTTTCTTTTGTAGGTTTGCCAACAACAATTGCATAGTAAATTTTTTCCAAATTATCTTTCATCTTAAAAAACCTAGCCAAAACTTCTGAAACTCTTATGTTTTTTGCAATCAAAAGCAAACCACTTGTATCCTTATCAATGCGGTGAACAAGAAGTGGCGTTTCACCATTTGCTTTTTTTAAATGAAATAAATAATTATCCACACTTATATTAACCTTACTACCACCCTGAACAGCCAAACCAGAAGGTTTATTCAACACTATCAAACTAGCATCCTCATGAATAATGTATTTTTTAAACTCCTCTACATCTTTTGCAGAAATCGAAACAGGTTTTTTATATGGCTTGAAACCTGGCTTATCAAAATTAGAAAGACGAAGGGGTTTGTTATTTTTCAAAGCATCATAAATAAATTTTGGCATTGAAACAACATCACCAATTTTAGTTTGATAATTACTATCACTTTTTTGAGCATTCACTCTTATATCTTTTTTACGAATAAGCTTCTGAATATTAGAAAAAGCTGCATCACCAAGATGATGAATTAAATACTTATCCAATCTTTTTGCATCCTCTTCTTTTCGTACTCTCAACAAAATAATTTCTTTATTTGAATCTCTTCTGTCATTAAACTCTCTTGGTTTAAATAATTTTTTAAATTTTTTATCTTTTTCCATAATCAAACTCCAGTTCTTGCAATTACAGTGCTTTAACTTAATAATTCTATTAGATTGCGACATGGCCCACACCATAATCTATCTAAACAATAGACTACAAATTAAAGTCTTTGTAAAGAAAAATTGTTGTTTTCATAGTCATATCAAAGTAATATCAAAACATCATGACATACAAAATTTATATAAATCACATACTCTGGATTTTTAAAATTCGCAAGATTTTACCAAAAGATATAATTCAAAACAAATCAGTTTATGAATGCAGCGAACCTATGATAAATATTTTCAATACTCCTAAATTTTTATTTTCAACAAAAACAAAACAATTCTATCTCCGCAAAACACTTGTAAAGAAATTAAAACAAGTTTCACAAAGCTTACCACAAGGTATTCACTTAAAACTAAATGAGGGCTATAGATCTTTAGAAAAACAAAAACAAATATGGGATAAAGAATTTGAAAAAATTAAAAAGAAAAACCCAAAAATCAGAAAGTCAGAAATAGAGAGATTAACAAGACTTTGTGTTGCCTATCCAATTAAAAATGCCTGTGGTCATCAAACTGGTGGTGCGATAGATTTAACACTTTGTAGAAAAAATGGCAGAACACTTAACATGGGAACAGAAATTCTAGAATTTAACAAAAAAACAAAAACTCAAAATTTTCATTTAACCCGAGAAGAAAGAAACAACAGAAAAATCTTAAAACAAACAATGGAAAAATATGATTTTATAAATTTCCCAGGAGAATGGTGGCATTATTGCTATGGTGATAAAATATGGGCAGCTTACAAGAAAAAGAAATACGCAATCTATAATTCAACAACAATAAAATAGTTATGAACATAAAGACAATAACAGATCCAAAAAAGATGCAAGAACGTCACGATATTGCAAAAATTCTAAAAACTTATTTGAAAAAGTTAGACATCAAAGAATATATTTCCTTCCTTCCAAAAAAATGTAAAAAAGAAGGATACTTTTATATCACTCTAGATGATGATAAAGGAAAATGCCTAAGTTTCGCAGGACTTCGAATTCAATACGGTACAAAAGAAAACATTAAATTTTTAGATATGCAATACTTTGTTACAGATCCAAAACATACTAAAAAAGGTTACGGAACAGAACTTATAAGATTTATAAACAACTATGCAAATGAAAATGATTTTGTTTCTTTTAATTTAACAATAAGCGACGAGAGCACCGCTAAAAATCTAAAGACTTTTTATAGTTCAACAGGATTTTTATTGTCTGGTTTAAGAATGAGCAAAAATATAAAATATACTTTAAAAACAGATCAAACAAAAAAATCTGCTTTACTAACTCAAAAAAAACAACTTGAATTACTTAAGAATAAAAAACAAGCTATTGACGAAACAATTAAAAAACTAGAAGAATGCTAACAACACTCTCAATCAACAATATAGTTTTAATAGACAAACTTAACTTTGACATAGAAAAAGGTTTGTGCGTTTTAACAGGAGAAACAGGTTCTGGGAAATCCATTTTACTTGATGCATTAGGTTTAGCAGTTGGCTATCGTTCAAGTAGTAGACTCTTGAGAAAAGGAAAAAAACAAGGAAGTATAATCGCAGAATTTAATATAAAAGATAATTCTGAATGCAAAAACATTTTAACAATAAATGATTTGGAAACTTCAAATAATTTAATTTTACGAAGAGTTCTTTACGAAGACGGTAGAAGTAAAGCTTTTATAAATGATACACCGATAAGTCAAAATCTTTTAAATCAAATTGGTGAAACTCTTTTAGAAGTTCATGGTCAAAACGAACAAAGAGGTTTGCTTAATCCATCAATTCACAGAAAAATCCTAGATGAATATGGAAAGCTTGAAGGACAAACAAATATGGTTAGTGCTTCATACGAAGAGATGAAAAAATTTGAAAAACAATTAAATGAATTACTAACAAAAAAAGATTCTTTAGAAAAAGAACAAGACTATTTACAATTTGTTATTTCAGAAATAGAAACAATAAATCCGCAACTTAATGAAGAAGAAGAATTGGCAGAAAAAAGAACTTCTTTACGAAATAAAGAAAAAGTTATAAATGTTTTAGAAAATGTTTATAACGAACTCGAACAACAAAATAATATTTCAAAAAACATTGCAAATGCTCAAGGTTTATTATCACGAAATATTGATCACAATAAAAACTTTTCCAAAATAATTAGTTTACTAGAAAAATCTTCAATAGAATTAAGTGAAGCATTAAGTTTAATAAATGAAACTTACAACAGCTTCATGCTAGATAACAATAATCTTGAACAAATTGAAGAAAGATTATTTACTATAAAAGGCTTAGCTAGAAAATTCAAAATTCAAACAAATGAATTACCTGAATATTTACAAAAATTAAAACAAGAATTATCAAACATTCAAAATCAAGAAATTTTGTTTTCTGAATTACAAGAAAATTTAAAAATTGCAAAACAAAATTACATAAAACAATCACAACAATTAAGAAAACAAAGAATTGAAACTGCAAAAGAATTATCAAAGAATATAATTCAAGAATTAAAACCTCTTAAAATGGAAAAAACAATTTTTGAAGTTTCAATAACAGAATTAGACGAACAACACTACACAAAACACGGAACTGAAAATATTAAATTCAAAGCTTCGACAAATCCCGGAACACCTTTAGATGATTTAACAAAAATCGCTTCTGGTGGCGAACTTTCAAGATTTATGTTAGCTTTAAAAGTTGTACTTTCTAAAACCAAAACAATTCCAACAATTATATTTGACGAAATAGATTCAGGAATTGGTGGGGCTGTTGCAAATGCAGTAGGAGAGAGATTAAAACAACTTGGACAACAAGCACAAGTTTTAGTTGTAACTCACAGTCCACAAATTGCATCAAAAGGAAACTATCACATTAAAATTACCAAAACTCAAAAACAAGACACAACCGAAACTCATATAGATATTCTAAATACTAAAACTAAAATACAGGAACTCGCAAGAATGTTATCTGGTGAACAAATCACACAAGAAGCAATCAAAGCTGCCGAGAAGTTGATGGAAAAATAATATACTCATTTCTATCCTGCCAATATCTCATCCTAAACACCCTCCTATGTCATCCTGAACTTGTTTCAGGATCCAATAAACAATTTAACTTTGCAGGAAGAGATTTGTAATCCCTTCCTTAATGTTTCAAAACAATAGGAAGAGGTTACAAACTTCTTCCTATAAAAAACACTTAGAACCCGTGATCTATTTTTATTGAATGAATAGATTCCAGCCTTCGCAGGAATGACAAAAGTAAACAAACTAAAATACATCCCCGGAAGAAATTTTTTGAACGGCACCATTTTCCAATTTCAAAACTAAATTACCTTCTTTGTCCAAATCTTCAAAAACACCAATATATTCTTTTTCATCTAACTTAACAGTAATTTGTTTTCTTAAATTATAAGCATATTTTAACCACTCATTCCGAATAACTTCAAAACCTTTAGCCTTAAACTCAGAACAACACGAAGAAAAAACTTCTACAAACTTATCTAAAAACTCTTTTGCACAAACATCACTACCCTGCTCTTTTAAACAAGTTGCAGCATAAGAAACATTTTCCGGATAAAAAATAATATTCACTCCGGCGGCAACTTTTAAAAATTGAGTTTTAGAATCTAATTCCAACAAAATTCCAACACACTTTTTTCCGTCAATTAAAATATCATTTGGCCATTTACACTGAACTTTCTTATCAACTCCAACAAAACTTTCTATAACTCTTCTCATTGCAATTGCAGCTACAAACGTAAATAAAAAGGGCTGCTTAAAATCTTTTGCATTCAAAAAACTAGTTAAATAAAGATTACCTTTTTTAACCTTCCACTCTCTGTTTCCCTTACCTTTCGCACTTTTTTGATCATCTGTAAAAACAACATCCTTATCTTTTGGAACAAATAAAGGCTTCATAGTATTTTCCAAAACATCAAACTCCAACACTCTGAAATCTTTTA
>Ga0307989_1000562_pt1 | contig 23545 bp, 18 predicted proteins | sample EllFjometagen185_FD_203164 | JGI IMG/M metagenome (GOLD analysis project Ga0307989, IMG submission 203164) | Marine microbial communities from Ellis Fjord, Antarctic Ocean - #185 | ecosystem: Environmental > Aquatic > Marine > Unclassified | place: Southern Ocean | collected 2014-10-08 | reverse complement strand
AATACCTTGTTGAGTAAATAACCACGGACCACACTGAATACACAGAAAGCACTTTGCATAACGCAGATAATAATTTTACGTATTCTGTATCAGTGATTAATTAGTTTAAATACACAAAACCGTTTTAAGTATTTTTCAGTGTGGTCTGTGTATTCAATTGAGAACATAACACCTATCACTACTACAGGGAGCATTTGAATGATAAGTGGTAAGCAAATATTTCAAAAACAAAATAGATTTGAGACGGGAAACCGGCCAACCATGAAAGCAGTTGTTACCACTGGTAATGGAAGTTATGACAAACTCGAGTATCGGGATGTTCCTATTCCCGAGCTTGCAGCAGGGGAAGTGTTAGTGCAGGTACTGGCAGCCGGAGTTAACAATACTGAAATCAATACAAGATTAGGTTGGTATTCGGCCTCGGTAACCGACAGTACGGAAGATGCATCCGGTAAAGAAGAAGAAAAAGCCAGCCCTAAAGTGGATGGCGGTTGGAATGAAGCCACTCCATTTCCATTTATTCAAGGTACTGATTGCTGTGGTCGTGTTTCAGCAGTTGCCACAGACGGTAATCAGGATCATCTTGGTCAGAGAGTTTTAGTTCGATCCTGTATGCGAACACAAGGGTTTGACTCTATGGAGAATATCTGGATGGCCTCAGATTTTGATGGTGCTTTTGCCCAGTATGTTAAAGTTCCAGTGGAAGAAATATTTCCGGTCAACTGTAACTGGAGCGACGCTGAGCTTGGTTCTATCCCTTGTGCTTATGGAACAGCTGAAAATATGCTACATCGCACTAATGTCAAAAAGGGGGATCATGTGCTGATAGCTGGCGCCTCTGGAGGTGTCGGTTCCGCAGCCATCCAACTGGCCAAAAGGCGTGGTGCCAAGGTGACAGCTATCGCTGGAAAAGAAAAAATAAAGAGCGTCATGGACATCGGTGCGGACCAGGTCATTGCCCGCGGTGATAACATCATTGCTCAACTGGGTGAAAAGTCGGTCGATGTGGTGGTGGATAACGTAGCAGGTCCGGGTTTTGAAGATATGTTAAAAATGATTAAAAGAGGTGGTAAATATGTTACTTCAGGAGCCATCGGTGGTCCAATCGTTAGCCTTGATATGAGGACCTTATACCTAAAAGATATCACTCTAATCGGTTGTACAGCCTGGGATGAACCGGTTTTTCCAAACCTTATTTCTTACATCGAAAACGGTGAAATCAAACCATTAGTTGCCAAGACATTCCCTCTGGAAGAAATCGCTGATGCCCAACGCGCATTTCTGGAGAAAAAACATGTGGGTAAGTTTGTTTTGATTCCACCACCATTAAAGTCATAGCAATCCCTGTGGGAGAATCACAAGAATGACCGCTATCTCAAGGTAAACTTCTGAGTTAGTTTTTTCAATATCACTGCCAGATCCGCTTGTTGAGCAACCCCGGAATTGATCTGATTCACACGCTCTGCAGCAGTTGTAATAATATTGCTAAGTTCACTCGTATTTTTTGATATTTGCGATGAACTAAATGAAATTCGGGATGAGTTTTGAGTGGACTCCTTACCAGCAATTGACATTTGTTCAATCAATTTTGCGATCTCTTCAGAAGCCATTTAGTTCACCCTTTGCGATCTGGTTAGCAAGGGTTGCCTTTTTTTCCAAGTCGTTGACAAAGCCGTTGAGTGATTGAATCATTAAGGAAATTTCATCCCGTCCTTTTATTGATAATCGTTCACTCAACCATCCCTGACTGATCCGGTCAATAAACTGGGCCACGGAATTAATAGGTTTTGTGATCAGTCTAACCGTTAACAAAGTAACTGAGATGATAATCAAGAGTCCAAAGACGCCTATAAATAAGATAGACCATCTTAATTTTGTAACATCAGTAAAGGCCACTGATTCTGAAATTCTTGTGATCAATTGCCAATCTAAATTAAATGAATTCATCGTAGTGGTTGCCACCAAATAACTGATATTATCCGCATCAGTGTAAGCTGTACTTCCATTATTGCTTAATACTCGATTCATACTTTCAGGTAAAAAGGCTCCGGTTTTCAGTTTTTTGTCCTGTGACCTTAAAACACTTTCTCCTGCCGGGTTTTTTCCGATCAAATAACTGTTTTTATTTAAAACCATGTCAATCTTTATCCATTCGCAGCTCTTTTCACTAACAGGTTTTCAAGCCAATCCGGATCCATTTCAGGTACAGAAGATAGTAGTAATTCTGTGTATTCGTGATGGGGAGGTGCCAGGATTTCATCTCTAGTCCCGTGTTCAACGATTCTGCCCTGCAACATTACCACTATTTCATCTGAAATGGCCTTTACAGTCGCCAGATCATGGGTAATAAAAAGATAAGAGACATTTAATTTATTTTGTAAGTTTTGCAAAAGTTTAAGAATTTCCTTTGCCACAAGTTGATCTAAAGCAGATGTCACTTCATCACATATGATCAGATCAGGTTTGGCTGCCAGTGCCCGGGCGATACAAACTCTCTGTTTTTCACCACCGGACAATTCCGGAGGATAACGATCAATGTAGTTGGCGGGCAATTCGATCTGATCCAGGAGTTCAAGAATTTTATCTTCTTGTGCTTTGTGGTTTAAACCAAAATAAAATGACAATGGTCGTCCGATTATTTTTCGAACCTTCTGTCTGGGATTAAGTGCTGTATCGGGCATCTGATAAATCATCTGCATTTTTCTAAGGCTTTCTTTATCTCTGTTTTTTAAGGCTGGTGCTAAAGAAGTACCCTCATATTCAATGGTTCCTTTAATCGGGGGAAGCAATCCTGTGATCACACGAGCCAGTGTACTTTTCCCACTGCCGGACTCGCCCACCAGTGCTATCGTTCTACCTTTTTTGATACTTAGGTCAATATCCTCAACAACATTAACAACACCGCCATAACTAGCTGTAACATTTTTCACTTCTAAAATAACATCATCTTTTAAAGTAGAAAGATCTTTTCCTTTAGAAATATTACGCACCGCTAACAGCTCCTGGGTATATTCTTCTTTAGGCTCTGCCAACATCTTCCGACAGTCATTTTCTTCAACCAGGTCTCCATTCCTTAATACCATAATTCGATCGGCCAGTTGAGCAACAACCGCCAAATCATGAGTAATGTATATGGCAGCAGTATTATGTTGTCTTGCAACCTCTTTAATCGCCGTTAATACCTCAATTTGAGTGGTCACATCCAAAGCAGTGGTTGGTTCATCAAAAATAATTAAATCCGGTTGACAACTCATTGCCATCGCCACCATCGCACGTTGTAATTGACCTCCCGAAACCTGGTGTGGATATCGATAACCAATTTTTTCAGGATCAGGCATCAATAAACGCTCATAGATTTCCGTAGCATTTTTTGCAGCCTGGGAAAAATTCATCAATCCATGCTGAACCGGGGCTTCGGCGTACTGTTTGATTAAACGGTGGGCAGGATTAAAGGAAGCAGCTGCACTTTGGGCCACATAAGCGATTCGGGTACTTCTAATTTTTCTCAGCATCGATTCTGAGGCGCCAAAAAGTTCCATACCATCGAAATTAATTGAAGCCGATGCGATCCGACATCCCTGCCGGGTATATCCCATTGAAGCTAGTCCAATGGTAGACTTTCCGGCCCCAGATTCTCCGATTAAGCCGAGCACCTCACCCCTGTTTAAAGTAAGATCGACACCTTTAACAATGGGTATCCATTCCTCACCAGTGAGCCCTTCAATTACCAGCTTTTTAATATTTAATATTTCACTCATTGATTTTTCTCGTTACACTCTAGTTAATCTTCTAATCCACTTGAAAGATGCAAAAACCAGTCAACAATCAAATTGACACCAACTGTCAGGGTAGCGATTGCCGCTGCCGGCCATAAAGGTATAAAGATACCGAAAGTGATTGCTCCAGCATTTTCCCGAACCATGCCTCCCCAGTCAGCAGCAGGAGGTTGAATTCCAAGTCCTAAAAAGCTTAGGGAAGCAATAAACAAAAAGACGAAACAAAATCGCAATCCAAATTCAGCCACCAATGGTGGTAGTGAATTGGGAAGAATTTCATGGCGCATCAACCACCATATCTTTTCCCCACGAAGCCTGGCTGCTTCCACGTACTCCATCACCTCAATATCCATTGCGACAGCCCGGGATAAACGATAAACACGCGTTGAATCCAATAATGCGATCACTATCACTAAAGCGAAAGGTGAGGTTCCAACGATTGACAACACCATCAATGCAAAAATCAAGGTCGGAAAGGCCATCATAATATCCACCACACGACTCAAGGCTAAATCTACCCACCCCCCTAAAGTAGCAGCAAAAAACCCACAAATAGAGCCCACCGTAAAAGAAAGAATCGTGATTAGAAATGCAATGGAAATGGTATTACGTGCGCCATAAAGCATTCGAGTATACAAGTCACGTCCTATGTGATCCGTACCCAGTAAGTGATCTTCACTCATTTCCATCCAGACATCACTGACAATTTCTGTCTCACCATAGGGTGCAATGACAGGTACAAAAATGGCAGCCAGGATATTCAGCAAAACGATCACCATACCGATACGGGCGCTAATCGGTGATTTTTTTAATAATTTTAATAGCGCCATTTCATAAATCTCCTTATTTAGGATTACGTAATCTTGGGTTACAAAGAATGGATAAAACATCTGCCATTAAATTCAAAAAGACATATGTTATTGCGAAAATCAGTCCGCTGGCTTGTACTAAAGGTAGATCACGCTTAGAGACCGAATCGACAAAAAGCTGTCCCAACCCAGGATAAACAAACACCACTTCAATAATTACCACCCCCGTCACCATGTAGGCCAGATTAAGTGCGATAATATTGATAACCGGAGAAAGTGCGTTTGGAAAAGCATGAAGCACAATGATTCGCATCCGCTTCATCCCTTTCAGAGTTGCCATTTCAATAAACGGGCTGGATAGCACATTAATGATGGCAGCCCTGGTTTGGCGCATCATATGAGCCATAACAACCAGTGTCAGTGTAATACAAGGAAGGGCTATCGTATATATTTTCTCCCAAAATGACATATGGTCATTTATCGTAGCCATGCTCGGGAAAAAAACAAATTCCACCGAAAACAGTGCAACCAGAATATAGGCAATAAAAAAGTCAGGAAATGATATTGTACTTAGCGTTGAGATGGATATAAAACGGTCAAAAAGACTGTTTCGATATAGCGCCGCAAGTATTCCCAGAAAAATAGCCAGTGGTACCGCAACCACAGTCGCTACGGCTGCTAAAAAAAGAGTATTCGCAAAACGCCAAATGATCTGATCCGCAATAGGTCTACCATTTGCCAGAGAATTTCCTAAATCTCCCTGAAGAAAATGGCCTAACCAGGTGAAATAGCGGGTATGAGCAGGAAGATCAAGCCGCAGTTCCGCACGGAATGCAGCCACCGTCTCTGCGGTAGCGTTTTGTCCGAGTACCGCCTCTGCCAGGTCTCCTGGAAGCGCCTCAACACCAAGGAATATGAGAAGTGAGATAACAATTATGGTTAAAAATCCCAATGCCAGGCGTTTAGCTATCATTGAAAATAAAGTATTCATTTTTATAGTATCTTTTTAGTTACTCCCCCTTTTCCTAATCCTACCAACGCAGTCCATCACCAAATTCCCGAGTGGTAAAACATACAGCTTTTTGATTCCGACGATGGTATATTATGAAGGGGGCATTGTTTCCTACAATTAAAAGCTCTGGAAACAATATTATATTGGTTTCCAACCAAAGCATCTAGACAGCTTCAATTGGAAACCATTGATTTACCTGATGAAATTGAATGAAACAATTCACATTTAATTAAGCCATCCACCAGCGTTCAGCAGTCCGCATACCATCCATCGCCATATGTCCTGAGATGGGGCCATGGGCCACTTTTTTCGATTGAGCTTCAACCATTTGGTTAAACATGGGAACCACAGTCCCACCGTCATTTCGACATATTTCCTGCATGTCATAGTAAAAATGACGACGTTTTCTGTCATCTAATTCCGCTCTGGCAATAAGCAGCAGTTCATTAAAGCGCTTATTTTTCCAATGGGTATCATTCCAGGGAGCTCCGTCAGAATAAGCAACGGAAAACATCATATCTTCAACCGGACGTCCACCCCAGTAGCACATACACCATTCTTTCTTTATCCAGACATTACTCCAGTAACCATCACTCGGTTCACGGACCACGTTGATCTTGATACCGGCTTTCTTGGCATGTTCCTTAATCATCACTGCTGCATCCGTAGCACCACCAAAAGCCGCTTCTGCAGTATGCAGATTAAAAGTATGATCCAGCTGGCCGGCTTTTTTCATATAAAATTTAGCTTTTTCGGGATCATATTTTCTCTGCTCCAGACCTTTGGCAACATATCGATTTACCGGAGCAATCGGATGGTCATTACCAGGTTCACCATAACCCCGTAAAATCTGTTTAACCAGAGCCTCACGATCAATGGCATGCTTCAAAGCCATACGGACGTTATTGTCTCCATAAGGGGTTTGATCCACCATCATGGGAATTGTGTAGTGTGCGGTTCCTGTAGTGGCATTCACCTCAATACCTTTCATCCGTTTCATCAGATGCACTGTTTTTAACTCAACCCGGTCCATAAAATGAATTTGACCCGTTTTCAAAGCGTTGGTTCTGGCATTAACATCTGTGATGGACAACATTTCAACTTCGTCAAAGTGACCTCTACCCTCTTTCCAATAATTAGGGTTGCGTTTGGCAAAAGATCGAACACCAGGTTCCCAATCTTCTAAAATATAGGCACCAGTTCCAATTCCTTTTTCGAATTCATTCCCTTTAGTTCCTGCCGGGAAGATCGTTAGATGATAATCACCCAGGACAAAAGGAAAATCCGCACTACCACCCGTAAGTGTAAATACGACTTTATACTTACCATCGGCTTTGATGCTTTGAATCGATTTTAAATAACCTTTGGCTCCCGATTTGGATTTTTCTCCTGTATGATGCTGAATAGAGGCAATCACATCTTCTGATGTCATGGTTTTCCCATTGTGGAATTCCACCCCTCTTCGCAGGTTAAAGGTCCACACTTTGGCATCGGGTGATGAATCCCAGGATTCAGCCAGTTCCGGAATCGGTTTAAAATTGTGATCAATCTCAACCAGACTGTTTCTGATTGTCCAGTTCAGATTCTGGTTCATATTAGAAGTCAAAGAAGCCGGATCCATGGAATCTGTGGTAGATCCACCGGAGCAGGCATATGTGAAACGTCCACCTTTTTTAGGCATGGCAGCCTCAGCTGTTTCATAAAGTATCGATGGTGATATTGCAGCCGTTAATCCCAGGATAGATGCTCCTTTGATCAATTCTCTCCGGGATATCCTACCTTGCTTAAACAGATATTCCAGTTTACTTAACTCTGACATAACTTTCCTCCTCATAAAGTGTAGTAATTAAAGTTCAAAAATCTGGTAATACTGATTAAAAAAAGATGATTCGTCTTTCATCAATCCTTTTTCATCTTGAATCAAGTGACCACGTCTAAAATAAAAGTTCGATACCCCTTAATTCACTTACTGGTACGTCCCTATTCCTCCAACACCAAATCAATTCTTACAAAGATGAACACCTATTAAATGCGTTCATTTTTTATCTTTTAAAATTCTTTTATCCCATCCTGAATTAAATGGTAGTACCTTTAGAAACAGGCGCAACCTTATAGTTAAAGGGTATTTAAAAGACATTTTTCCCAAGCTATTTCTGGATTCTAATGCAACAAACAGTAAACATTCTCTAATCGTGCATTCCTCCTTTAAACAGACTGGTCGCTCCACCCCCTTGTGTTTTTAAATTAGCTTCCAATGATTTGTTAGTGGAATTTTTTTTATCGTGCACAAGTGACATGTCATAATAATAAAAATACAGTGTTTTAAAAAAAATTAGCTACCTGTCCAAAGGGGAGTCCTTAGGAAGTTCTGACTCGGACGTGAAAACAACATAGATCAATCCCTCGGTGAAAGTCAATATATTTAATTTTTGTTAATTGGCACTTCCCTGACTCAATTTCTTTACATAGCCTATATTTACAACATCCTACATAGTATAACCGCGAAGTGGAAAAGCGTTCCCGGGTAAAGAATTTATCAATTTCTAAGAAATCAACTTATAAAATCAATCTTTTTTTCCTGTAAAACAACTTATAACAGGGTTTTAGTCTGAGAGCTGTAATCAGACTTTCGGGAATAGAATTTATTTAGAAAAAAGCACTAGTTATCATTTTTTCCAATTAAAAACTGAGTCACAATTGAGATATTGAGTCACAATTAAATCAAAATTGAGTCACAATATTCATTAACAAGGTTAATAAGCCCCTTTCTTTGTTTTTTTAATTAACTCACCCGAAAACCAATCGTAAATGGATATTTACCAAACTGGCTAATTAGGGTTCATACTGAACTTTTACAATCAGCTTAGATTTTAGACTGTTTTATATCATTTTCGATTCAGCTGCCATTATCAATAAGCGGGTGAAGTCGAAATATATTCTCTGTTTTAGTCTTCAATCTTTACTCAACATTCAAAATTTGCAAATTCAGTGCCAGGGATCTGCTAGTTAGTGAACTAAATTAAAAAGCAATAGTGCTAATTCAATAATCCATTCACTTTGATTCAACGATCTGTTATCAAATACTCAACACTAACATTTAATTGATATTTTTTTAGGAAAAACATGCTGACATTATCAAAAATAAAATTAGTCAATAATTCCGACCTACAAAAAATTCATGACCAGACAATTGCGGTATTAGAACAAACCGGAATAAAGTTTCATTCAGAAGAGTCCATTGAAATATTCAAAAAGCATGGTGCAAAAGTAGACGGGAAAATTGTGTATATTGCAGAGGAAATGTTGGAGAGGGCAATTAACAATATTCCGAAACAATTTACCTGGCACGCTATAGATCCGCAAAACAATATCCAGGTCGGAGGAGAGCAAGATCGTGTTCATATCATGCTGGACCATGGAATACTTGGCGGAATGGTGCTCTCACAATTAGTTAATCCGGGAACTCCATTTGTGTATTCACCGGCTTCCAGTGTTCCTAATATGAAAACAGCCAGCTATATTACTGGCTCACCTGAGTCTAATTTAATTAATATCATCAATTTACAATTAGCTAACGAACTATATCACATTCCTACCCGAACTATGGCAGGTCTGACTGATGCCAAAACAGTGGATTGTCAGGCAGGTCTGGAAACCATGCAGAATTATTTTACTTTAATGATGTCAGGTACCCATATGATCAATGAATGTATCGGGACTCTTGATTCCATTTTAACAGTCTCCTACGAAAAATTTATGATCGATGAGGAGATGATGAGTCGAATGCTAAGAATCATGGAAGGGGTTTCCACAAAGGATGAAGATTTTGATATCAGCTCCATTAAAAAAACCGGACACGCAGGATCTTATCTGAAACACCCGGATACTGTCAGAAACTGTCGATCCACCTGGGTACCGACAGTTTCTGATTGGGAGTCCTACGATAAATGGAAAGCAACGGGTTCTGAAGATATTGTGGTTCAGGCCAATCGAAAATACAAAGAAGTCCTTAAAAACTGTCCGGAATCTTTGTTAAGTAAAGATATAGCCGAGCAATTAACAAAATTCGTAGATTCCAGACGGGGATAAAAGTTAACCTCCCTGAACGATCGCAAATGCCATGTGTAGGATGGGCCTGGGTCGCACGCCCATCTTGCTTTAATCCGGAAGATACTGTTCACCCCAACTTTCAGATACTACACCAGTATCCAGCATATCATTGATTTCCTGATCGGAATACGCTAATTCAATTAATATTTCTTTGGTTTCTTTACCATATTTTTGAGCTGGAGGGGTGACGACTATACTGCCATATTGTGGTCGAACCGAACAGGGGGATGCGATATCTATCCGATGTCCACTGGGATGACCATCAAATCTGGTGAATTGAAAAGTACCTCCGGCACCATGGGCATCGATTTCATTTTTGCTGGAATAGTGCTGACGTAAATCTGCCAGGGAGCCCAACTTAATTGCTCCAATATCAAGCTTAATCAGTTCATCCACCCAATATTTAATTTCCCGTTTAATAAATTGATCGGACAAGAAATTTTCCAACTCATCAATTACCACATTACCAGCTCCTTTTAGCTCAGGTACCTTCTGCAGTGCTTCCGTCGATTTCTCCTGAGTCGCCAGGAAGAACCAGCCATCACTTGCCTGATAACATCGATAGAAGGGACCATCTCCTTTGATAAAGCGACCACTCGGCTCATCAAATGGTTGACGACTTTCATAATCATACATAAACGGTATTTGAAGCAATTGTCCGGCAGCCGCCAGTGATGCGTGGGCGGTATCTGTCTGTCCGGTTTTTCTGAATTTATAAAGGGCGGTTGAAACGGCAAAAGCACCGGCGAAACCGGTTAAAACATCAATCGTACCCAAATGAGCATGTTCTTCCGGCGTATTCATAGATCCGCCAAAGCGTGTCATAATACCAGTGGATGCCTGTACCAGATCATCATAGCCAACATAATCACTGCGTGGTCCTTGCTTTGGGCCACCCCAGGAATCCAATTGAAACAAAATAGCATTTGGATTAGTCGCTTTTAAGGATTCAGAATCAATTCCCAAGGGTTTCAATTGTCGATCCGGTCCGTTATAAGTGACCACATCAGCCCATTGAAGCAACCGCTTCAAAATACCTTCTCCTTTTTCAGTTTTTATATCAGCCAAAATACTTCTTTTCCCCTGATGAACCTGCAAACCGATCAGGACAGTATTCCATGGATCATAGCTTGGTTTAACCGGATAGAGTTTAATCACTTCTGCGCCAAATCGTTCAAGGGTATGGGCAACGGTCGGACCAGCGATAACATTCGTCATATCCAATACTTTTACATCTTTCAACCAGTGGGTATTTTTTGTAAATGAAATATCAGACCTGATGTCCAATGGCTGATTAGCGATACTTGCCAGAATTTCTTCACGATGTTGATCCAGCTCGGGTGCTAGACTTCCCTGGGCGGCTAATTCAGCTGAACTCGACAGCCAGGCCACGGGACCAGCCTGTCTTTTCCGACCTAATTTGGGATCTAAAACCTCATGTACTAAGCCGGAAGCCAAAGCATGTTCACTATTCAACCACTCCTGTGTCGTACGATGAGCGGTAACCGGGGCATTTGCTTCACCAAATAAATCTTCCCACTCAAAACTGGTTTTTTCCAGAAATCTTTTTTTCATTAGGCTTGACACAATATCCGCCCATTTTTTTGTGAGCGGATATAATCCTAAAGCACATTCAAAGTCATCCGGCCATTCACTAGAACTAGTATACCAATCATCAAGTTCCGAAAGTCCGGTTTTGTATACCTCATCCAAGAGTCCCATGGTTTTCAATACTTTTTGACTGTGATTGACATGGCAGGTACTAACAACATATACGGGTCGACCATCAGCACAGAAATAACTCCGGTAAAAGGGATCCATATATTCCTGTAACTGGTCATATTCCATATCCAAAACTTCACCGACTTTTTTCCTGCGATCAATTTCAAGTTCACGCAAAGATAAATATCGTTCAGGACAGTTTTCAATAGCCATTGAATTATATACCAATCCTTCTTGCAATACTGAAGCAATCGGTACTTCAATGTAGTCACCGTGTCCGGTTTCTTCTCTGGCATATAAGGCGGTAGAAACTGCAGTAGCACCCAGCATAGCGGCATAACCCGAAGCCAGCGTCAAAGGAGAAAAGGATGGATTCACACCCATTAAAACCCGGTTGAGTCCCATATCGGTGAATTGCCCACTAGCTGCAGAAATAATCCCTTCCCAGGCTTGAATGTGAGATCGTTCCTTATCCTCGGCAGCAAAACCGGGCAGGGAAACATAAATCAATCTCGGGTTGATGGCATGGGCGTCCTTAGGTCCCAGCTTCAATTTTGACATAACTCCCGGTCGAAAATTCTCTATCAATACATCAGCCGAAGCGATCAATTGTTGGGCAATCTTTAAGTCCTGACTATTTTTTAGATCCAGTACTATGCTTTTCTTGCGGCGGTTTAAGGTCTCCATGGCTGGAGAATCCCATCTCGGGCCTCCCGGGGGATCAATTCGAATTACCTCAGCACCTTGATCGGCGAGCATTACGGCAGTGGCCGGACCCGCTACATATTGGCCAAAATCAAGTACTTTAATATCCTGCAAGGGTAGCGTCATCCTAATTCTCCTTCGTCACTTAGGGTTTAAAAGTTTTTCAATATTTGATCGAAATTAGATAAAACGTGCAATTTCATAGGCATCCCAAATCGCATTCATGATATTCTTAGGTTGGCGACAATCTCCAATTCGGAATACCTGATTCTGTTTATTTTCAATTTCATCAGACAACTTACTATCCACCACCATTCCTGTTGCCAAAATAATGCTATCCGCTTCGATAAAACGGGTCTCATTATCTTTATCAAGCAACTCAACACCATGGCTGGTAATTTCCTGAACTTTTGTATTTGTAATGATTTTTACCTGATGTTTTTTTAACAGATCCTCTGTCATCATTTTAACCTGTATCGGAATCGTAGCACCACCGACCATTATTTCAGGTAACATCTCCACGATGGTTGACTCCTTCTGATTATCTGCCAACCAGATTGCAATCTCGCACCCAACCAGACCACCACCGATAATGACAGGATTTTTTCCAGCGGTTTTATCGCCTTTAAGCAGCTCAACAGCTGTGATCACAGATGGTTGTGCTATTCCGGGTATGGCGGGGAGAAAGGATTTAGCACCCGTTGCTACTATGGTAACATCCGGCGCTTTTTGACAAACGTCATCAAGGCTTATTTCATGATCCAATAAAACCTGAATATCGGCCTGCTCGATTTGACGCTCATACCAACTTAATAAACGACGCAGATCTTTTTTAAACTCTGGGACAGCAGCTTGTTGTACCAAGCCACCCAGGGACCCTTGTTTCTCATACAGGGAAACACGGTGCCCTCTTAGCGCTGCCACCCGGGCTGCTTCCATGCCTCCAATACCGCCACCGATCACCATAACATCCAGGGGTTTTAAAGCCGGCTCCAATCGATAGGCCCGTTCCCTACCTGAGGCAGGATTGAGCGCACAGGATATATTTCGATATTTATTATAACTGGCAAAACAGCCATCATAGCATCCCACACAGGGTCGAATATCGATGGCATGACCGGATTTCACTTTATCCGGCCACTGTGGATCAGCCAATAAGCCACGACCGATGGCCACGAAATCTACTTTCCCTTCTTCGACTGCTTTCGATGCTACTTCCGGTTTATCCAGTCTTCCAACACCGATAACAGGTATTTTTAAGAAAGGTTTCGCCTGAGCAGGCATATCAACTAAACAACCATGTTTTTGATAATTAGGCGGATGCGACCAATAATGGCTCTCGTAACAACCGGCATCTATGTGTAGTGCATCGAAGCCGGCCTTTTCCAATCGTTTGGCCATTTCAATGCCTTCTTTAATATCCCGACCAGCCTCCTTAAAAGTCTCACCGGGCAGTGCCGCATTATTGAAATCCTTTAGATAGTGTTTTAAGCCAAATCGGTAAACTAAAGCCATGGTGTGGCCAACCTGTTGCCGAATCTCGTTCAGACATTCAATGGGAAATCGCAAGCGGTTTTCGAGACTGCCACCGTATTGGTCAACCCTATTATTCCATATTGATGAGGTGAATTGATCAAAAATATAACCTTCATGCCCATGAAATTCGATACCGTCGACACCTGCAATTTTCAAGCGTTTGGCTGTTTCTCCCATGGCCGTCACAATCTGAGCAATCTCACCAGTCGTAATTTCACGGCAGATAATAGATGGATCCCAATAATTTGGCGTCGGTGAGGAAGATACACAAGGTTTTCTCAAGGTTGGCGGACTGGTTACCCGCCCATATCCTGCCGTGAGTTGCACAAAAACCCGACAATTGAAGGAATGCGCCACATCACATATCTCACTCAGAAACCCGATGGAGGTATCCCTTAACATAGGCGTACACTCTTCCAAGGCTTCAACTTCATTTTCTACCTTAAAAACAGAACAAATCAGCAAGCCAATCCCATGGCGAATCCTTTCAAGATAGTAATCCACCACCCGGCGGTTTAAATTACCATCCGGATTTACCATGTATTCTATGCCCATAGGGGCCATGGCAATTCTGTTTTTGATGGGTATATTTCCTATTTTTTGGGGTTGGAACAGAACATCAAAATTATTCATGCAGATCTCCTCCTCAATTTGAAATCATCCAGATTAGTTGAGTATAGATTTAGCTAATTTATCATAGTTTTAGCTAATTTACTGGCTGAACCGGCATCAGCAGCATAACCATCGGCACCAATTTCGTCAGCAAAGGACTGATTAACTGGAGCACCACCGACCAGGACTTTTACTTTAGCTTTCAGTCCTTTTTCTTCGATGATATTGATAGTGCGTCTCATTGTGTCCATGGTTGTGGTCAATAGAGCGGAGAGGCAAATAAAGTTTGCGCCATCGTTAGCAACAGCATCTACAAATTTTTCAGGAGCAACATCAACGCCTAAATCGATGACATCAAAACCAGCACTTTCAAGCATCATAGACACCAAGTTTTTACCGATGTCATGCAAGTCACCCTGAACAGTTCCAATGGCTACTTTTCCCGCAGACACAATATCACCGTCCGCCAGCAAAGGCTTCAAAATTTCAACAGATGCTGCCATCGCCTGAGCTGACATCAAAACTTCAGGGATGAACATTTCACCAGATTCCATTCTTTCACCCACGATATCCATACCGGGAATCAGAGCGCCATTTAAGATTTCTTTTGCTGATGTTCCTCCGTCCAGAGCAGCTTTTACCTTGCTTTCCAAAACATCGGCATCACCGGTTAATAATGTATCCGTAATTGTTTTAAGTTCCATAATATTCTCCAAAATATTAACAATAGGTTTACGATCATTTTCAGGCGCTCTCTCAACGACTCTAGAAGCTAGCAGTTTGAATTCCGTAAAGGCAATGGTAAAAATTTCCACCATTTCGACCGACGACTAAATGGTCTTTTATAAGCTAAATTCGTATTTTCTGGCTACTAGCTCGTTTGGAGGCGCATCAGTAGAGATGGTTCCTTTATTGGTTCAACATCTCTTTAATTTTAACGATGCCATCCTGAGCATCCTCTGCATATCCGTCTGCACCAATTCTGGCTGCCCAGCGGGGGGTTACAGGGGCTCCGCCTACTACAGTTTTAATCTTATCTTTTAAACCAGCTGATTTTAATGCCTCTTCCAGAACCTTTTGCTGTTTCATGGTAGTTGTTAATAAAGCGCTGGTCCCGACAACATCCGCTTTAACTTTTACCGCTGTTTCAATGATATGATCCACATCGACATCACGACCCAGATCATGAACCGTAAACCCGTTAGCTTTCATTAATGAGACCACGATACATTTTCCAATATCGTGTACATCACCTTTCACGGTTGCCAGGACAATAATCCCACCTGATTTCTGGGCGTCGGCACTGCCTTCTAAAGCTTTATTTACCAATTCCGTTGCCATCAGCATCGCATCTGCTGATAACATCAGTTCCGGCAAGAATAGCTGTCCACGACCAAATAAGTTCCCCACTTCATTAATTCCGGGAATGAAGGCGTTATTCATAATATCCATGGGATTGCCACCATCCTCAATGAACTTCTTTGTAATTTCAGCTACTTTATCTTTATCCTGTGCAATAATGTAGTTTTTTGCTTCCTCATAAATAGGATTGTCACTCATCACTCAATTCTCCGCTTATTTGATCTTTTTCTGATAATAAAAAACTGAAATTAGGGACACCTAACCCAACAAATACATGTCCCCTAATTCCGTATAACACAACACTAAATTGCTTAAGGCCAAATCAATGGATTCAACCTTGGCTATTTACATTCCAGTCCGCTTTTTAAAGCGATTGACACAATTAATGTCAATATCCAGGACTCGGGAGATATTAAACTTGGCTTCAATACCTTTGGCGCATTCTGGCAGGGGTGTCATTTGTCCGATTTGGAGGTCCTCCCTCACTTCGGTCATGATCACTGGATCTGTCAGTTCAGTATTGGAAACACTAAGTTTATCCGCCACATAGTTCTTGGCTTCCTGAATTCGCATGCCTTTGGTCATTTGCGCACGAGCAACCAGATCTCCGGCTCCCCGCATTCCGCCCATTCCTGATGCATGCGCGTGAGTGATTGCCATAGCGACAGGATCACCCACGCCAATCTACAATCCATCCAGTTTTACCAGAGTGGTCATGGCTGTCGAAGCTCTGGAAACCGTATCAATCGGTGGATGATCATTCACTGGAACCGCACCCACACCCATGCCCATATTGGGATGAATAGGAATTTCCGCTACCTCGCCACAAGCCTTCATAAAGGTAATGGCCCGGGCCAGATTCCAGGGAGTGGATTCTGTGGTATTGGTGTTTACCACCGGACCGAAGATAGTGGCCCCCGCTAATTTAGCCAGCTTAACCTGATCATGGGCATATAGACCTGCCAGGCGAGTCCCTTTATACTCCAGTTGACCATGCATGCCTAAAATAAACTCCCCGGCCATTCCGATTTGGATACAAATTTCCGGGTATTTTGCTTTCAACTGCTCAGTGGCAATTAGAGAGGCCAGAAAATCAGCATCCCCTGCCGCACCGACTGAATCCAGATTAATACCATCGGCACCGGATTCATACATACAGCTAGCGACGAAAACGATATCCTTAACCGCATCGACCACCGTCATTTCCAATGATTCTCTGGCTTCATCGATCTTACCATTCGGCAACAGTTCTGACGGATTCGGAAAAGGACCATCCGGTTGACTATATAACCCTAAATTGGGCATAGCGCCATAAAATAGTGGGATATGGGTCGCTAACAAAGCCTGTTCCAATATGGGTTGTTCCATGGTGACAATCGGTTTTAAAGGCTTATAACTATAGTCCACATGGCACAATTCCATGGTATCAGCACCCATGATTTTCTCATAAATCTGCAGTGCCTGAATCCGGTCTACGTTTACACCGACCCGACGGATCTTTAAAGTACCCGCATCGTAGGTCAGGATTACTTCCCGGCCAGGCTCCACACTGACGAAACTACTTTTGGAAGCATACATCTTGAGCAGGTAATCCAGCTCATCTTCCGATAATTGGGGAACACTAGCACGATCGGCAGCATCTTCGGTTCCTGCCACCAGATCTTCCATAAACTCTTTTTCTGAAAGTTCTACTGGCGTACCGTCTCCATATCGGGTAAATATTTTTCCCATAATAATTCTAATAAAATGTGAGATTTAAAAAGAGAACCGGCCTTAGAATTTAGCACCTAATTCTGCTTCAGCTTCTTCAACAATTGTTCTCAAACGTTTCAGTATGTCGTCCGACAAAGGCTCTACCTGATGAGTAGCCATAATATGTCTGGCTTCAGCTAAGGCACGATCATAAAGGGTTGTTTTACCCTCAATCTCCCATTTTGCACGGACTTTTCGATCTAATAAATTGGTTTGAGATTGGGTTCTCATATGTGTAAAAGTGTTTTTATGGCTTAGATAATCCTTAAATGGCCCTACCTCCTCGGCAACGTCCACAGACAAAGTTTCATCATTAACCGGAATACCACCCACTGCATATTTGATCATTTTAGCGAATTCGTTATCCATGACCAACTGCCCATAATCAAAAGTCATTCCGCTCTCTAACATGCCTGAACCATATATCAGATTGGCGCCTGCCAATGCTGTCAATAGTCCTGTTAAAGTCTTTTCATGACCGATCTGAGCATCTGAAGTTTTGCTATCGCCCTAGCCACCAGCGACCCAGGTGGGTAAACCATAGTAGGTCCCCATACGTGCCACAGCAGCATTAATCATTCCACATTCCGGAGTTCCGACAGAGGCAGAACCGAGTCTTAAATCCAGGGCTGTGGTGGAACTACCATAAAGTACCGGTGATCCTTTCTTGGTAATCTGGCTCAACACAATCCCAGACAATACTTCAACATTGTGATTCACCAAAGTACCAGCTAAACGAACCGGAGATGATCCTCCTGCCATCGCCATCGATAAAATATTTACAGCCAATCCTGCTTTTGCGCCTTCCATGATAATTTCACAGGTATCATTCACCAACTTCAGTGGGCTTACCGGGCAGGTAATAAAAGATAGAATTGGACGCTTTTTTAACTCTTCATAACCACCCACAATTGTAGCAGCCATTTCAGTTAATTTCTTAACCAGATAACCACTAATCGGACCCAAAAAACAATGTTTAGTGGTATTGGCGAAAAAGGCTTCGGCATTGTGCAGTGGTGCCACAGCCTGATTTACTTCATGGGCACCGACAGCTCTTTCATAAACATCAATTTCACTCATGGCATCTACCATTCTGGCAGTCATGGCGACGTCGTCTTTAGTTGTTTCCCTGATTTCACCGGTATCTATATCTACGATTTTGATCCCTTCACCGAAATTAGTGAATCCAACCCGATTTTTTTCTACAATATAATCGTTTTCTGGCTTACGACCTGCCAGTAAAATTTTTGATGGTGCGGATTGAATGGCCTCTTCCAACAACCAGGAAGGTATTTTAACGATCTTCTTAACCAGATCGACATCCGCTCCGGCATCACCGAATCGTTGCAGCGCTTCTTTATCTTCAACAAACACACCGGTACTTTTCATCAAATCCAGTGTGGACAGATGAATCTCTTCCAATTCATCTTCATTGAAAACATTAAGGCTGAACCCACCCGATTGCGAATACCCTGCACGCAGGTTTCGTTTCATAAGCTTATCTCCTTAAAATTAAATTAATAAAAATTGTGCTTCATGCGCTTCAAGCAACGCATCCATCTCTTTTTCTACCCCATCAGGCAGGGCTAAAGGGACATGAGTATCAGCAATCCGCTTGGCTTCAACATAAGCCAATTCAGATAGTGATTTGCCACCACTCTCCACTTCCCACCTTTCCCGGGTTTTTCGATCAAATAACTTAGCCTGGGACATTTCCTTCATATGATTGAACGTATGCTTATGGGAAATAAAGTGTCCACCGGGGCCAACTTCATGAATCAAATCCAAAGCCATGGTTTCATCATTTACATCAATACCACCCACAAGGCGTACAATGCGTTCAGCCTGTTCCGCACCAGTAATCAAAGCTGCATAATCAAAGGTTAAGATGGACTCAATAGCTCCAACACCGAAAATAGTATTGGCTCCGGCTAAAGCAGCAGGAATAGTGGTTAAACTGAAATCATAGGCCTGTTGAGCATCCGGAATCTTACTGTCAGAAGCACATCCCCCTACCAGACTAGGCACCTGGTAAAACTGAGCCATTTTAGCAGTAGCGACACTGAGTAAGGCTAATTCAGGTACGCCCACTGGGGAAGTAGCAAGTCTGAGATCCATGATAGTGCTACAACCAGCGTAGGTACACGCTGTCCCGGGATTAACCAGTTGAGCCAGGATAAAGGCACTCAGCACCTCTACATTGTGTTGCACTACCACACTGGCAAGGCTAGCGGCTGACGATGCCCCTGACAGCGACATCGGTATGACTGAGATCCCGACGCCCTCCCTGGCACATTCAATAATTGAACTACTACACTCCTCTACCATTGCTAGCGGACTGGTCGGACAGACAAAAGCAGTAACGATAGGACGTTCCTGAAAAGCCTTTTCACCTCCGGCTGCTATTTTAGCCAATTCAATAATAACCTTAGCATTTTCTCCCCCACCAAATCCCAAAAAACAGTGTTTACTACTATTTTTTACCATCGCATGATAATTATGAATCGATTGAGTCGCCGGCAATTGATCGCCGGAACAGACAGCCCTTTCGATAATCGTAATCACATCTAAATAATCCTGAATTTTGGTAACAGTGGCTAAGTCCTCTTTGGTAGAAGACCGTAATTCGCGAGTTTCTAAATCAATGACTTTTATAGACTCTCCAAAACCTGCCGTAAAACCTAATCGTTTATCTTCAGCTACAAAATCATCTTCCGGACGTCTACCGTAGTAAGTTACTGTTTTGGGTACTTTCCGCATGCAATCTTCAACCACGTAGTTAGGAATTTTAACAATGGCGTATCCGTCATGTTTTTCCACCCTGGCCCCGGCACCTGCAAAAATTTCAATAGCTTCATCATGTTCGAGTTTAATTCCTGTATTTTGAAAAACATGAAGTGTCGCCAAATGTATACTTTTTAATTCATCATCGGAAAAAGCATCTAATCCAAAACCTGATTGGGTGCTGTATCCTGCTTTTACATTTCGTCTTGTCATTTATTTATCCTATGATTTAAAACCTGCCGATAGCCCCTCCCTAGCCCAATCTTGATATTGTTGAGGTGAGGAAGGAGTTATGACGATTAATTACATCTCTCCCCGATCTGCCATTCTTAGCATCTTTACAATCGAGACCATATAGGCAATCACCACCACAAAGAAGGGTGCCCCCACGACAATGGCCATGGCTTTTATCGCATTTAAACTACCGGAAGCAACCAAAATCACTCCGATACCACCCAATATACATCCCCAAAGCACTCGCATAGCAATTTTCGGATTTAAATTCCCTCTGGATACCTGCATGGAAATAAAATAGGAAGCTGAGTCACTCGTGGTTATACCAAAAGTAACGATACTAAAGAAAACCAAAATACTCAATAAGCCACCCATCGGAAAGTTATCCAGTAACACATAAAGCGTGCTTCCAAAATCTTTTTGAACGTTTTCCCACATTGGTGCCGCACCGGTGACTTCCAAATAAGCAGAATTTCCGCCCCAGATACAAAATAACACCATGGTCATCAGAACCGGAACGATAGTGGTTCCCAAAATATATTCACGAATGGTTCGTCCCCTTGAGATTCTGGCAATAAAGCCACCACAAAAAGGAATGTAACTTACCCACCATAACCAATAGAAGATCACCCACCAATTCAACCAACTTCGCTGCTGGTAAACACCATCCTTAAAATTACCAGCATCAGCCCAAAATGAGAGGCTGACAATCCCCCCGACATATTCACCGAAGGTTTGCGTAAACAAATTCAATATGAAGTTTGTAGGTCCGGCAAACAGCAGAAAAACTGCCATTGCTATACCTAAATAAATATTGATTAAGCTTAGATATTTAATTCCTCTAGCGACGCCACTAACGGCTGACAATGTAAACAAAGCAATAATAACAACCATAGCTATGATAGTACCGCCAGATCCCAGATCAATACCGGTTATATGTTTAATACCATAAACGATCGCCAAAACACCGAACCCTAATGAAGCGCCATTTCCACCCAAAGTACTGATCACACCCAGAACATCAACTAACTTGCCCCAAAATCCCGTTTGTGATTTATCTTTAAGTATTCCATAGAGTCCGATTCCTAAGTTCATCGGTTTATCTTTCCGGTAAGCTGGAAAAGCAATGGCCAGACCACCAACGGCAAATAAGGCCCATCCATGAATTCCCCAATCAAACCAGGTTTGCAGCATTGCCCGTGGGATACCGGCCCCCGTCCCTGCTGTTCCGGCATCAATTGTATGGGAGGACTGATAAAGATGATACAATGGTTCTGCAGCACACCACATTAAAGTAGACAAACCAAAACCGGCGCTAAACATCATTGCCACCCAAGCCATGAAACTGAATTCCGGCCGATCATCAACTTTTCCAAGTCTCAGGGAACCGTATTTACTAAAACCAACCCAAATTGCAAAGGCAACCACTGAAGCAATTCCAAGTAGAAACCCCCAGCTAAAATTGAAAATCAACCAATGATTAATGCTATCGAATACTTTTTGGGTGGCTTTAGCATCAATAAATAAAAACAGTCCGATCAATATTAACACCCCTATTACCGGATAAAATATTTTCCCATCATAGTCACCTAATATCTTCTTTAAACCTGATAAATTCTCATCTTCTTTCAATGTATCCTCCTGCATTCACTCCCTCCTAAAATTGTTTAATTAGATACTCGGGTGCCATCAACTGATGCTCATTCGAAACATTAAATGAGGTTCAGAGATATTTCAATTTTCAACTAATAAATTATTTTAAATTAATAAAACACCTTTTTCATAATTTCCGTTAGACATCAAATCTCAACAGTCAAAGTTTCATGTGAAATCATTTAACGCCTTTATAATCGCTATTATGAAGTCATAACGCACCTCCTATATCAATAACTATGCCATCCTATGTGGGGTAATTTGATTGTGATTTCATGGAGGTGGCACATTCCAAATAAATGCAATCATTACAAAATGTTAGGAAATATCAAATAATCACTTGCAATCAAACCGTGTTTTAGTAGTGACTTTATAGGGAAGCGTTTTTCTTATATTACGAGTGTTATTGTACTCATATGAGTTATATCAAACTCAATTCAATTCGTTTAATAATTCAATTTTAGAAAAAGTAAAATGAGAAGCCTAAATGACGGGCGATTCCAGGCAATGCAGATAAGGGGTATGATGCTAGCTGAAGACAAGTTTAATCAAATTTACATCCAGTAGAAACTTTAAAAACAATACTTACAAGAATGATAATTCTATTATCGTCCGATATTAAAGGGTTCCCTAAATTTATAGTAATGGCCATATACCAGATATAGAATCATCGGGTTTGAGTTCTATCGTACTCACTTCCTCATTTACTAATCCTTTAATGAATTGCTTTAACAAAACTTGCGAATCAGCTTTGAAGCTAAACTCTGGCTAATTTTCAATGATTTCGCCACTTTCCGCGAGCTACCCAGTTCCTGATAAGCTCTGGTAATCAATTCTCTTTCCAACTCCTCGCGCATTTCAAAGAAAGAAATATTGTGGGGCAAAGATCGTTGCCACTTGTTTGATATCGGGTCAGAGAAGGTATCTGGCAGATGAATGAAATCAATCACATCCTCTTTAACAGTAACCACTAACCTTTCCATTAAATTTTCCAATTCACGTACATTACCACTCCAATGGTTTTGCAGTAAAGCTTCCAGACATCCCTCAGAAAGCTCATGTTTGTAGTTGTACTTAACATTGAATTTTTTTAAAAAATTAAGTGCCATAATGGTTATATCCTGGGGGCGTTCCCTTAGGGGCGGAATGTTGATACCAACCACGTTTAAACGATAATAGAGGTCTTCTCGAAACTTACCCTGTTTCATCATTTCAACCAAATTAAGATTACTGGCAGCAATAATTCTAACATTGGCTTTTTTTATTTTTCGGCCGCCCACCGGGACGTACTGTTTATCCTGAATCACATGGAGAAATTTGGCTTGCAAATGTGGGGTGAGTTCTCCAATTTCATCTAGAAAAAGTGTTCCGCCAGCGGCTAGTTCGATCAGGCCTTTTTTACCTTTTTTAGCCGCTCCGGTAAATGAACCGCCCGCATATCCAAATAACTCCGATTCCAATAGATTTTCAGGAATAGC
>Ga0307989_1000561_pt1 | contig 23556 bp, 16 predicted proteins | sample EllFjometagen185_FD_203164 | JGI IMG/M metagenome (GOLD analysis project Ga0307989, IMG submission 203164) | Marine microbial communities from Ellis Fjord, Antarctic Ocean - #185 | ecosystem: Environmental > Aquatic > Marine > Unclassified | place: Southern Ocean | collected 2014-10-08 | reverse complement strand
TAAGATTATTGGAAATTTTTCGAAATGTTGAAAAAAATTTTGTTTCAAAAAGTCAAGTACATATGCATATTTTTCTTATTTTTTTAATTGCAAAAACCTAACCGGACATTACTGACTTTGGATGGTCATTATTAACACACATAATATAAAAAATAAAAATGACAAAGGTTCAAAAAAGAAGACAGAAACAACTCCAAAAAAAGGCTGCAAAGCGCAAATTGAAAAAGGATCAACTCAAGAAAACCGAACGTGCTAGAATTCAAAGCAGTTCTGAAACTATTCTTGACATGGTTGATGTTGCACTTGAGATAGCTCAGGAAGGGGATTTCCTGGAGGCTACCAAAATCGTCAATAAACTGAGAAGGAAATATCCAGACAATCCTGATGTCCAATTTGGATTAGGAGTTATGGCCATGTATTCTGAAGACTACAATGGTGCGCTTGAACATTTTGAGAGCACAGTAAAGATAGATCCGACGCATATTATTGCGCATTATAATCGGGCGGTTGCTTTTCAGAAGCAAACAAATATCAAAGGCACTGTTGAATCTTTCGAAAATGTGATTCGATTGCGTGAAATAGATCCAGAGCTGGCTGACAAGGCACAATCAGAGTTGAGCAGCCTATCGGAAGCAATTAGCAGAGATGATGGTATAACACTGGACCAGTTTGTTGAAGCTCAGACAGCATTTGAGTACGGTTTTGAATATATGGAGAAGCAGGAATATGAGAGCGCTATTTCTCAATTAAAAAAAGCCGTAGCCATTAACCCGAATCCCCCGCAAACATATGGGAACCTTGGACTATGTTATGCCAACCTTGGCGAGAAAGATCTGGCATTAGACTATCTGGACAAGGCACTTGAATTAGACCCAAAATACGAACCGGCTTTGGTGAATCGGGCAATCATTGAGAAACTTAAACCGGGTGAAAAGCATAAGATGCCTACTATGAAATCAATAAACTATTATAAAGACTTTCGAGAGTAGTTGCATCTGGTGTGGCTAAAATGGATATTACGGGCTTGTCCCTGCTTTCCCATTTAAACTTCAAAATCAAAATACATTTACTGAATGTTTGTACGCAAAAAAAGTCGATTTGATTGGCAAACATGTCACCCCCCCCTACCGTTATTACTTGCGGTCTGCGCTCCTTATCAATTAAAAGCCAGGTAGTTTAAACTTCATGGTTACTTCTCCGGTATGTTGATTAATATTGATCATTTTCTCTTCATTTTCGCTGTGCTCCAGTTTTTTGCCCGTTGCCATTTCCAATAAGCCACCAATAAAACTTAAACCGTTATTTAATACTTCTTCAACTTTTTCTACCGGTTGATTAGCAAAAAGATTGGGTTCCTCATTTGATGCTTCAGTACTGTCTTCTATTTCCTGATCCTCTTCAAAGGTTTCAGTTGGTGGATTTAATACATCAGGATTTAAGAAATGGGGCGTATCTTCAGGGATTTCTTCAGCTGGTGTTGATGTTCCCATGGGAATTTCTTCATCGACTATCATTTGCTTTAATTGGTCCAGCAATTCATCTCGTTTCTTTTTCGAAAACTCAACCATATCGGCGCCGTCTTCAAATACACCTTCAAACAAATCTGTTTTCATTTGGATGCCGGCCAGAATGCGTTCCTCAATACTATTTTTGGCTATTAAATTCACAACATTGATAGACTTGCTCTTTTGTCCAATTCGACTAACCCTCCCAATTCGCTGGTTTAGTTTAGCTGGATTCCAGGGGAGTTCAAAATTAATCACACAGTCGGCGGCCTGTAGATTTAGTCCTGTTCCGCCAGCATCTGAGGAAAGAAACACTTTGCAGCTGTCATTATTGGTAAATTCATCAATTAATAGCTGTCGTTTTTTAACTGGGATTTTTCCAGATAACTCTACAAATGCAATCTCTTTTTCGGACAGAAATTTAGCAATTAAATAGTTCATGGTGACCCACTCGCTAAAAATAACCACTTTATGTCCATTTTGGGTCACCAGTTCATCAATAATACCTTCCAGTTCTTTGAGTTTTGGTGAAATATTGGTTTCTCTATCAATGAGGTAAGTCGAATCACAGACTTGTCGCATTTTAAGCAGTAACTCCTGCATTCTTCTGATGTCGATAGGCGTCAGAATCTTCTTTTTTATAATCGGAGCTAATGCTTGAGAATAGCTACTATGAATTCGATACTGCTTTTCGCTTAACTCAATATAATAATTATTGATGATTTCTTTGGGCAACTCCTTAAGCACTTCTCCTTTTTTTCTGCGAATGACAATTGGTTTTAATTTTTCACGGAGCAGTTCCAGATTTCGGTAGCCCATTATTTGACCAGATTTATCCTGACTCAGCATAAAATGATCGGCTGAAAATTTCCACAATGGTGTTAACATGTAGGGGTCAAGAAACTGAATGATGGAATAAACATCCTCTAGTTTGTTTTCTAACGGAGTACCTGTTAGAACCATTGCGTGTCTGCGGGGAAGGCTTTTAACAGCATCCGCAGTTTTGGTTTCAAAATTTTTAATTCTTTGGGCCTCATCCAGGATAATAAGATCTGGCTCATATTCGGCAATCGTGTCCACATCCCTCAATACAGCCTCATAATTGGTAATTTTAAAAAAATCATTATTATTTAGATAACTTTTTTTCCTTTGAACAGGATTTCCCGCTATAACAATTGCTGTTTCAAAAGTAAATTTTTCTATTTCTCTTTTCCATTGTTCTTTTAAGGATGCTGGTGTTATCACCAATACTTTTTGAAAACCAAAAACTTCCTTTTTCAATATAGATAAACAGATAGCTTGTAGGGTTTTACCTAGCCCCATTTCATCTCCGATCAAAACAGCTTTTTTATAAAGTCCGAATTTAACACCTGTTTCCTGATAGGGGTATAATTTTGTTTTGATTGCATCCGATAAGGATGGGACTTTTTCTGAACTTTCAGTGATTTCTTTTTCAATAAGACAATTTTCCAGTTTTTTGATGATATTATCTCTGATTTTTACGCGCTTATTGCTATAAATAGCTGTAATCAGATGACTTAAAATTGCTAAATCCTCATTTCTATGATTACCGTTTTTATCAAAATATTTATTAATCAGCTTTTTTAATTTTGGGTAAATATCCAGTTTATCATCAATGAACACTTTTGGCTGGTTGGATACAGAATCCCAGTAGATATCTATAAAAGGGAAACATTCTTTGGCGGCTTTAGATTTTAAATTTTTCTTTTTCTTCAATTGAGTATTTACGAATATCAAATGTTTACAGGTTCCTAGTTGATTTGTGTAAAAATCAGGGCAGTCACAGTGACCAATACCTCTTTCCGGATCATGAAGTGCAACTGTATATTGTCGCCCTTTTTGAGTTTTAATAATGTGTTCCCCTTTGTACATATCTCCTAAAACCAGCTCCATTTTTTCAGATTTGGCCCTTTTTTCCCGATCTTCCACTACCTGTGCTTTTATCTCTTCCTCGGACATGTAGGAAAGAACAGTCGTTGGGGTTGCTACTTCAACAACCGTTGATTTTTGATGTTGTTTTAACTGCATATCCAAATCCAGCAACACTGCCACAGTATGTTTGCAGCCGTCCCCGGGATAAGGGCAGTTACAACAGGTCAGTATTTTGTTGTCCTTGAGTTCAATTGAGATATTATAATCGCCATATTGTCCGTCTACTTCATAAGAAAAAATACCTTTGTCTGGCTCAAATTCACTACAATGATAAGCGCCATTATTGAAAAGGCGGAGTCCTCGGTGATAGATCATTTCAGTGTCAGCAATGCTTTTACAAATCGTTTCTTTATTCAATTGAGTCATTTTGATTTGGGCAGAATATGGTTTTAAGGGAAAAACGGAAAACTAAATATCACCTTTTTATTAACTCAAAACCAACTCGTCAAACAATACTGTCAGCAATGTAATTTTAGAATGGATTTCGATTGATATTTTGTGTGAACAAAATCAGTTATCTAGTGTCATTTTAGAAAAAAATAAATTCTTAATGATATTGAATTTTTGCTGGAATAACGATATTTAGGAATAAATAAATGCCATTAAATATTAGCAGCACAACAAACCAAAGTTAAATAAAAAATGAATTCAAAAAAAATAACATTTAAGACCCTGAATGCTGAAGATGTTAATGACTACTTCCAGGACCGGATATTTTACAGAGGTGTGCGTTACCAGAAGCAGGGTTTGGTCAAGAAATTGGCCTGGGTCGGTGAAAACAGGCTAATGGCTGAAGTAGACGGCAGCGATTTGTATTCAGTGGTTGTAGAGCTAAAAAACGGCTTTTTGGAATCGATCTGTTCCTGTCCTTATACCTATAGCTGTAAACATGGCGTGGCAGCATTGTTGGACTACATTGAAAGGAGAGAAAAGAAAATAAATGTTGCAACAGCTAAAAAAGTGAACCCCCAAACGCTGCAACTATTAAGATATCTGGATGATGACGATCATTCAGGTGATAGTGATTTTCAAGCAAGTGCCTCCAATGAAATGAGTGCCCTGAATTGTTTCCTGGAAAATATGGAACGCCCTGCTTTGATTGATTTAATCATGCAGATGGCCGAGAATCATGGAAATATGAAAAGTGAATTATTGATGATGGTTAACCTGGAATCGAGCGACATCGATCAAATCATTCAAAAGCTTAAAAACAATATCGATCTTTTGTCAGATGAACCGGCCTGGTCAAATCATTGGAACGGAGAATGTGATTTGCCGGATTTCACGCCAGTTTGTAAGCAGATGGAAGCCCTATTTCAAAAAGGAAAATATGATGAATTGTTGGACATTGGCCGATATTTGTTTGAAGCGGGCCAAAATCAGGTAGAAGAATCAGATGATGATGGTGATACAGCATTGGAAATTAGCAATTGTCTTGCAGTTGCTTTTGATGCGTTAACAGAATCTAGTCTGACACCGGTTGAACAAATGATTTGGGCTTTTAAGATATCTCTGGATGATGAGTTTGATTTGTGTGAAGAATTGAGTAGCTTCTGGGAAGAACCATTTTCACCAAAGGCATGGAGTGAATATGCAGACTTTTTAGAAACTTATCTAAAAGATGAAAAAACAGATTTAAGTAGTTATAAAAGAAAAAATGTCAGCCATTTACTCTTAAGCGCATTAAAATTATCAGGTCGTAGCGATGAAACGCTGGAAATAGCCAGGAAGGAAGCCGTAAAGAATAATGATTACCAAACTCTGGTTGAACTCTTGATGGAAGCAAAACAGTATGATGAAGCGGAAGAATGGATTATCAAGGGAATGCAGGCAAACTGTAAAAATTTACCTGGTATCGCCAGCCGCTTAAGGGAACAGTATTTTACAATTAAACAGAGGCAAAAAGATGTTTTAACCCAGGCCTCTATCCAGTTGGATGAATTCTGCGAATCACCAACGGTGAGTAACTACCTGGCTTTAAAAACAACTGCCACCAAATTAAAGATATGGGAAATTGTTCAAAAAGGAATACTGAACTACCTGGAAAAAGGAGTATTGCCAAAGAAAAACTGGCCAATTCCGAATAATCCCCTTCCAAAATTAGAAAGGAAATTCAGATCTAACTTTCCCTTAATCACTGATCTTGTCGAAGTCTATATACTTGAAGATAAACCCGATAAAATTATAGATTGGTATCAGGAATATTGTGATGCGGGAAAGCGATTTTTTATTAATAGTATCCATATTGCAGTTGCCGATGCGGTTTTAGAATCCTATCCCGAGTTATCCATTAATATATGGAAAAAAATCACAGAAACCTATATCGCCCAAACCAAACCGGTATCCTACCATTCGGCAGCACCATTCCTGAAAAAAATCAAAAAGCTGCAGAACAAACGTAATCAAAATGAGGAGTGGTTGCTTTATTTAAACAAGCTAAAAACAATCAACAAACGCAAGATCCGTTTAATGGATGTACTGGGAACACTTTAGTAATGAATTAGTTGTGCCCAGCTTCAAGACACCCCGGCACACAGCAAATGAAAACTCCTTTCTTTTTGCCTGGTTTCAGCGTATGAGAGGGTTATTGAATTAAATAACCCTCAATTTTTTAGTGGAAGTACATGACACCTAAAGCGTTTAAACAATTAGAAGACAATCTCTGGGCAGCGGCGGATAATCTACGTGTCTTTCGGAATATGAAAAAAGCCCTGGCTGCCTATGCTTTAGGTAGTGATGAGCAACTACCAGTACAGGAAAAATCCCAATTGTTTGTGTTACTGGATCAGGCTTTAAAGGAAGGGGTTCAATATTGTAAAAGTATTAAGATCGATATTACTGCAATATTGGACGAGAAGGATACCTTTAAAAACCTGGAGATATTTAAAACCTTTGCAGATATTATGCTGGCCGGGGATGAGCGTCGGCAGGAATTTTTTGTTTATGAAAACACCATCTCTTCCATTTATGAAGCCTGCAAACCTGAGATTCTATCCAAACAGAAACGCCCTTTGGTGTTTGTGTTTCAATATTTACGAGGTGTTATTGATAGTCTGATCCAAAAACTGGATATTGATTCAGCGAAACGCCGGATTGAAGAATTGTTGGATCAGAGTGTGATTACGGCTGAAGAAGCTGCTGAAGAGGGAGCCGAATACAACCCGGTTACCAAAATCAAAAAAGGGATCAAATGGAATCTGGCCAATGTAGATTTTGAGAAACTCCGGGAGAATTTTAAAAAATCCAAATACAAGAACATTGAGATTACCGATCTAAGAGCCTTTATTCAGGAAAAGCTTGAGAAGATGCTGGATCAAAACAGCACCCGGACCGATTTCGCTCAGAAATTCCAGGAGATTATTGATGCCTATAATGCTGGTGGCGCATCCAATGAAAGTTTCTTTGATGACCTGATGAAGTTTGCGGAAGATTTAAAATCAGAAGATGAACGTCATATTCGGGAAGGATTATCAGAGGATGAATTGGAACTGTTCGATACGCTGAAAAAAGATAAAATAACGAAAGCGGAAGAACAAAAGATCAAACTGGCGGCGCAACACCTATTAAAACGCCTCACCGAAGAACATCCCCGGGTGTTGATCCCGGACTGGTATAAAAATTCCCAATCCAAGGCGGTTGTAAAATCCACTGTCGAAGCAGTGCTGGATAAAGATCTGCCAGTATCTTATGATCGGGCCTTGTTCACCAAAAAATGTGATAATGTGTTTAACCTGATTTACGACTACGCTCTGGCCGGGAAGAAGTGGGTGGCTTGAACTAATTAAATAAAATTCAATGGTACTGAATTGCGATACTCTGAGCAAGAAGATCTCCCTGCACACATAGATTCTTCAAATCGCTATGGCTCCTATCAGAATGACAGAAAAATCAGAAAACCCGAATTGATCAGGATTTATATCTAAAATCAATAACAACAAGTTTTTTTAACTGGAGAAAAAATTAACCATGAAATTCAATGAGATATTGTTGACATTTAAGATAAAAGAACATATGTTCACCATATGAGTGTCGTATGACGATTAACCATAATCAGAAAAATGAATCATTAAAAGTTAAAAGTTAAAAATGATTGATAACAACCTACAAAAAACAGATTTTCTTTTATACCAGACTGATGATGGTGGGATTAACCTGGAGGTTCGACTTGAAAAAGAAACTGTTTGGTTAACAATTAACCAAATGGCAAAACTTTTTGGGATAGATAAAAGTGGGATATCCCGACATATCAAAAATATTTACGAATCGGAAGAATTAAATGAATTGGCAACTGTTGCAAAAATTGCAACAGTTCGAGAAGAAGGACGCAGAAACGTTTCCAGGGATTTGGAGCATTACAATCTTGATGTAATCATCTCAGTTGGTTGCTGGCTAAACCTGTCAGTGAATTAATCAATAAGAATACCCTGGTGGCATTGGCCCTCTTGATTGCTGAAAGTGCCCCCTACTCAAAAAGAGTTGACCATCCGTTTCATTGAGAACTTCATCGGGTTAAAGCCATCTTGAAACCATCGTCATTGATTTAAAAATGAGCCACCTTAATTGGTAATTTAAAAGACAATAAAAACAGATAATTAATTTGATAAATTGACCTACTTGGTCAAAATAGGTATAGTTAGTTAACTTATCATAGTTAACAGGAGATAAAAATGATTATCAATGTGTCGGAAGCTAAAGCTAAGCTTTCCAAATTAATCGATATGGCTTACCAAGGAGAAGAAGTTATCATCGCCAAAAATAATCTTCCCCTTGTTCAACTCGTATTTCACAAACCAAAACCAAAACGTCGACTTGGTTTACTCAAAGGCAAAATTCACATTCCTGATGATTTCATGAAAGAAGATGATGAAGTAAATGATATGTTTTATGGGGCCAGTAATGAGAATATTGATTGATACCCATATTTATTTATGGATGTTGTCATGCCCGGAAAAACTTAGTGAGATTAGAAAATATGAACTGGAATCACCTGCAAATGAAGTTTTTTTGAGTGCCATAAGTATTGCAGAGCTTATGATCAAAAAATCAATCGGGAAAATTGAAATTAATTTTGATCCTATTAATCTAGCCAAAAAAATGGGACTTGAAATACTTGATTTTTCAGAGAACGATGCTGTGCTTCTAGGGAATCTTCCATTTTATCACAAAGATCCATTTGATCGAATGCTAATTTCTCAATCAATAGCCAATAAGCTCAATCTAATGACTGATGACTCAAAATTAAGTCAATATAACTGCAAAATCATCTAAGTTTCACGAAAAGTGATCAAAATAACTACCATGCAAATGAATGATATTAAAAAAATATTGAAAGATACTTTTGGCTTTTCCGAATTTAGAAACGGGCAATCTGAAGTGATAGATGCTTTATTATCAGATCATTCAGCCTTGGCTGTATTTCCAACGGGTAGTGGTAAAAGCCTTTGTTATCAACTGCCGGCGATTTGCTTAGATGGATTGACACTAGTTGTGTCACCTTTGATCGCTTTGATGAAAGATCAGATTGATTTTCTGGTAGGTAAGGGCATTCGGGCTGCCCGTTTGGATTCCTCTTTATCACTGGAAGAGACCACACAAATTTATCAACAGCTGAGAAATAAGGAACTGAAATTATTGCTGATTGCGCCGGAAAGATTATCTAATGAACGGTTTATTAATTTTATCAATAATATTCACATCGACCTTTTAGTCATAGATGAAGCCCATTGTATTTCGGAATGGGGACATAATTTTAGACCTGACTACTTAAAATTGTCCCGGACTGCCAAAGCATTGAAAATTCCTCGTGTCTTAGCATTAACCGCTACAGCCACGCCAAAAGTATCCCAGGATATTTGTAAGGCTTTTAACATTACACCGGATCATTACATTAATACAGGCTTTTATCGTCCCAATCTGACACTAAGATTCACACCTTGTGATAACAGCCATTCTATAAAGCTATCAATACTCTTACAGCGGTTAACAGCTCATCCGACAGGTGCCACCATTGTTTATGTGACACTACAGAAAACGGCGGAGGAGGTGGCTGCCTTTCTTGAAAAAAAAGGCCTGAATGCTAAAGCGTATCATGCTGGTATGAAAAGTGAGATTAGAACTGAAGTACAGGATTGGTTTATGACATCGAATGAAGCTGTTGTTGTGGCTACCATCGCATTTGGGATGGGTATCGATAAATCGAACATCAGGTACGTTTACCATTTCAATCTTCCGAAAAGTCTGGAAAATTATTCTCAGGAAATCGGCCGGGCTGGTCGGGATGGATTACCATCTCTCTGTGAAATACTGGCTACTAGTGAAGACATGATCATTCTTGAAAATTTCGTCTATGGTGATACACCCGATATTGAAGCGATTAATTCATTTATTGATTTTATTCTAAGTCACGAAGACGAATTCAGCATATCTGTTTATGAACTCTCCAATCGTTTTGATATCAGACCATTGGTTATCAGTACTTTTCTGACCTATCTGGAGTTATTAAATATCATTGAATCCGTTGCCCCCTATTATGATAACTATCAGTTCAAAAGTAATCAGCCATTGGCAGAGATCGCATCTCAATTTGATCAGCAAAGAGCTGACTTTTTGACACGTCTGTTTTCACAAGTAAGAACTGCAAAAATCTGGCATCATGCCGATTTGGATAGTATCTCCACTACTATTAGCGAACCACGGGAACGATTGGTCAAAGCCTTAGATTATTTAGCCGAAAAAAGGATAATTGATCTTAAAGTTACAGGGGTGAAACATAAATATCGTATGAAAAGCTTTGGTTCGGATGCTCAGGCCTTGAAAAAGAAACTGGTTGATAAGTTTTATGATAGTGAACAACGTGAAATCGACCGTTTGAATGGAATCGTGTCTTTAATCAATCATCCTGGTTGCAAAGTAGCGTTTCTATTGAATTATTTCGGGGAGAATTTAAATCGTGAATGCGGTCATTGTGGTTTTTGTCTGAAGGAAAGTGGTTCTGAGTTTAAACGGATCATTCCTGAATTTAGTGATCAAATTCAGTTTGATCAATTAATCGAATCTGTTAAACACTTATTTAGTGAAAAACCAAGTAACAGACAAATCACTCGTTTTCTTTGTGGGATAAGCTCTCCGGCTATTTCCAAACTCCGCTTAAAAAACAATTCTTTATTTAGAAAACACGCAAAATTACCCTTTGGTGAACTGCTGAAAATGATAGAAAACAAAAAGTAATAGAACCATTTAAAAGATTGACAACGCCTGTGGAAAATTATATTTGTTTCTATATACAGAAACAAAACTTAATTGGATAAAAATGCATACAACTCTTTTTTCTTTAAACCGATGGCAAATAACATTGTGGTGGTTCGCCGGGCAAATAACCGGATTAAAGCAAAACAGACTTAATTAGATGGGATATCAATAACTCGAATGAAAAAAGCCCTTATAAACTGTTTTGGTTTATAAGGGCTTTTTTTTTGAAATCAATATTACAGGAACTTTCATGAAAGACATGATAGATAATTGTTTAGCCGCAAACACCCCTTTTTGTATGATTCAAAAACAGGATAGTGAGGAAGTGCTTATTTTATCCGGGGAAGCATTTGAGTTTGATGAAATAGATCAGATTCCTCGGGTCAATGAGAATGCCCAAGGGGAAAAAAGATATGATACCATCAGTGTTATTCCTTTTTGTCAGGTAAAAGAAAGGGGGTACCAGGCCCATGACGAAGGTGAAAAAATATTAACCATTCGCATTCAGCAACAGTATGAAATCTTATCAAATGCCTTAATCGAAATTCTCCCCAGTGAAGAAATCTCTTTAATGCAAGAGATCGCTTATGATTCAAGTGAAGAAGAGTACGAAAAAGTGATTCAATCCATTATTGAAGATGAGATTGGTAACGGAGAGGGAGCTAATTTTGTGATTCCCCGAAACGTCAAAGGACATATTGCAAATTTCGGTGCCAATAAAGCCTTTTCCATATTCAAGTCTTTATTGATTAATGACTATGGTACCTACTGGAAATTTATTTTTTACAATGGTGATCGGTTTTTTGTTGGCTCAACACCGGAAAGACACCTTTATGTTGGAGAAGGGCGAGTAAAGATGAATCCAATCAGTGGTACTTTCAGGAAGGATAAAAACTGGTCACTCAGAAAGCATTTTAAAAAAGATCTATTAACTTTTTTAAAAGACCAAAAAGAAATTAATGAACTGTTTATGGTGGTGGATGAAGAGCTGAAGATGATGGCCAAAATGTGTGGAAAAGGAGGCTCCATTGTAGGGCCACTGCTGAAAGAGATGTCTCAATTAATCCATTCGGAATATTTGTTATCCGGTGAAAGTGATAAAGACATCTTTGACTTATTTAGAGATTCTATGTTTGCTGCAACAGTGGTGGGGTCTCCAGTGGAAAATGCTTGTAATATTATCCATCGCTATTCCCAGAATTCCAGAAGGTATTATGGCAGTGCTTTAATGTTGGTAGGACAGGATAAAGGTAAGCGAGATTTTTTAGATTCTCCGATTACGATTCGAACAGTAGAGATCGATAAAACAGGTAAATTAAATATTGCTGTAGGAGCAACACTGGTCAGAGATTCAAAACCTTCGGAAGAGGTCCGTGAAACCCAGGCTAAAAGTGCAGCTTTACTGAGAAGTATTACCCAAACCGGAGACAAATATGCGAAGGAACCTTTGTTAACCAAACTTCAAAATGATGATGAAATCGTTGAAACCATGGTTCAGAGGAATCAGAATTTATCGAACTTCTGGTTTTTTAAACAGGAAAAACCACTAACGATTCGACATGACAATCAAAGTGTCAGCGTGACGATTATCCACAATGAAGATGATTTTGTTTATATGTTGCAGCATATATTTGAATCCTTTCACTTAAAAATAAATATTGTCTCTTATAAATATTATGATTTTTCCAAAGATCAGAGTGATATTACTTTAGTTGGTCCAGGTCCAGGGAACCCGAATAATACTGATTCACCAAAAATTGCTAAATTAGTGGCAATTACTAAACAACTGTTGGCGCATAAGAAGAAATCGATGTTTGTTTGCCTCGGCCATCAAATTTTGTGTAAAGTACTAGGTTTCGAAGTGCCTCGAAAAAAAATACCTCACCAGGGCGTTCAGGAGAAAATCAATTATTTTGGTGAAGAAGAAATTGTTGGATTCTATAATACTTTTGTTCCGCGGATCAATGAATTATCTAAATCATATGATATCGCTTATGGGAAAGGAAAAGACGAACAGGTCGCTATCCGAAGTGATCATTTTATCGGTTTTCAATTCCATCCGGAATCAATATTGACCAAGAATGGTTATACGATACTAAAAGAGTCATTACAGCATATTTTAGCCTATAAAAATTGATTTGTAGGAATCTGTAATTTATTTGAATATTATTGAGTAGTGAGTTATCGAAACAGTGCTCAGTGTACAGGATTTTTAAGAAGGAAAATCATGTTTGACCTTATAAGTGACCTTTTATATTGACCTTTTATATTGGAAGTGCCAGAGTAAATTTATGTTAGTTTGACATAATATTTTTAGCATAGCATTGCTGTTAGAGCCTGTGGCTGATTAATACTTTCTATATGACCTAATAAAATGAAAACAGAAGATCTTTTAAATTTAATTCGGAATGGTGAAAGCTCGGGTGTTGAATTCAAAAGAGACGATATTCGGCCAGAACAGCTTGCTAAAGAGATCGTGGCCATGGCTAATCTACAAGGCGGTCAGATTTTAATTGGTGTTGAGGATAACGGGTCAATTTCAGGTATTCAAAGAAAAAATCTTTCCGAATGGCTGATTGATACTGTTTTCGGCCGTTATGTACACCCGATGATCCTTCCTTTTTATGAGGAAATTCAAGTAGAGGATGGTAAACGTGTTGCTGTGGTATCATTTCCTCAGGGAACCTCCAAACCGTATGTGGTTCGTAAAAAAGATCGAGAAGATATCTATATCCGAATTGGATCTATTTCGCGTTTGGCGACTCGGGAACAACAGGGGAGGTTGTTTGAGACCGGAGGAATTATACACTCAGAGGTTATGCCAGTACCAGGTAGCTCTTTTGAGTCCCTGGACAGGGTTCGCCTGGAAAACTATATCCGGGATATTCTGAAAGATCCTGATGTACCATCCAGTGATAGAGAATGGTTAAAACGTCTGGAAGCTTTAGGATTAATGGTTCGCAACAATGATCAAAAGTTTCTATGCACCATTGCCGGTCTGCTTCTTTTTGGAATGAATCCCAGGAGGTATCTCAAACAATCCGGCCTTAGGGTAATGGTATTTAAAGGAGTAGAAAAAGAGTATCAAGCGCTTATGGATCGGGTTTTAGATGGTCCCATGGTGGGGCGGTGGCAATTTGGGGAAAACGGAAAGCAATTGATTGATGATGGGCTGATTGAAAAATGCGGGAACAGTCTGGAACCATTTATTACCATAGAATCCCCTACCATTGATCGATCTTTCCGTCGGGAAAAGAGCTGGAGATACCCACCGGATGCGTTTCGTGAAACAATGATCAATGCGCTGGTGCACAGGGACTGGACCAGGTTTGTCGATATCGAAATAAGCATTTATAGCAATCGCATGGAGGTAATAAGCCCCGGAGCATTACAAGATTCAATGACCATTGAAAAAATGAAAGCGGGGCAACGTTCAACCCGGAATCAGATTATCACTGATGTCCTTAAGGACTATGGTTATGTCGATGCACGTGGGATGGGGATTAGAACGAAGGTAATTCCCTTGATGAAGGCTAACGGTAAAGAACCCTTTTTTAAAGCAACTGAAGATTATTTATTGACAATCCTGGAGGATGTTCAAAAAACAGCCTCACCTTATTCTGACGATCAAGTACAAGAACCACTGATTAGTGAAAGTGACCTAATAAAACCAAATGAACCATCCGATTTGAATTTTAAAAGGTCGCAAGTAATGGTTGATGACCTTTTAAAATTTGTCAGCTTGTATCCGGATGCGAATTATGAAGGGATTGCCCAAGCACTTCGAGTCAGTCCTGCGACAGTAAAAAGAAGCATCCAAAAGTTGAAAAAGGCAAATCGTTTGAAACGAGTAGGGTCCAAAAAAACGGGTTATTGGGATATAATCTTGTAATGGTCCACTTGCTCAACCCGCCTTTTTCAATCACAATCATGTTTTGTAAATTTAAATTAGTTGAATAATCCTTAGGAAAGACAATCTTTGATATGAGCCAAGTTGATTTAGAGGAAAAACTGCAGCAATTACCGGATCAACCCGGTATCTATAAATTTTTTTCATCCGGTAAGAAAATTATCTATGTCGGAAAGGCTAAAAAACTTAAAAATCGGGTACGATCATATTTTATGGATTCCAACCGCTGGGATTTCAGGATTCGTAATTTAGTACCTAATATCAAAAATATTGAATGGATTATTACCCACACTGAGGCAGAAGCTTTAATTCTTGAAGATCAGTTGATTAAGGCCCATCATCCTAAATATAATATTCAGTTGAAGGATGATAAATCTTATCCCTATTTCAAACTATCTGTCGGTGAAATGTTTCCTCGTCTGACGCTGGTTCGTGAGATTATTAAAGACGGTTCGGTATATTTCGGACCATATGTCGCTGCTGGTCAGGCACGAATTGTTAGAAAAGTCATTAATCGTTTCTTTCCACTTCGACAGAGTAAAATGGATCTGGATGGTTCCAAACACTATAAACCTTGTTTGAATTATCAGATGAACCGTTGCTTGGCACCTTGTGCCGGAAAAGTTGAAATCGATTTCTATCAAAATATGGTGAATCAAGTGCATCATTTGCTGAAAGGAAATTATGATGAGTTGATCAGGGAATTGAAGATTGAAATGGAATCATATGCAGCCGATATGAAATTTGAAGAAGCTGCTAAAACAAGAGATTGTATTAAGGCTGTAACTGGAACGTTACAGAAACAACGGGCGGTTTCAAAACAGAAAATTGATCGTGATGTATTGGCTTTAGTGAGAAAAAGCGGCTTTGCTTTGGTTCAGGTACTTTTTATTAGAAGTGGATATTTATTGAGTGATGACTCTTTTTTCTTTAAAAAAGCTGAGCAATACACCGATCAGGAATTGATCCGTTCGGTGTTGTCTAAATTGTATGTTTCAAATGCCAAGCCACTTCCAAAGGAAATATTACTGCCTATTCTGGATGAAAATGCCAGCATGCTGGAAGATTATGTTCAGTTAAAAAGGGAGGAACAGATTAAAATTCTGACACCGGTTCGGGGTGAGAAAAAAGATCTGATTAAAATGGCGGAAAAAAACGGCTGGCATTCAATAGAGCTATTGATGAGCTCTGCCAATGCAGATGAATTGGTTCTGAATGAGGTTCAGAAAAACCTAAAACTTAAAAATCTACCAATTCGGGTTGAATGTTTCGATATTTCAAATATCTCAGGCACCAACAACGTTGCTTCAATGGTGGTTTGGAACAATAACCAGGCAGAAAAAAAATCCTATAGGAAATATAAGATTAAGTCTTTTGAAGGTGCCAATGATTATGCGGCGATGGAAGAGGTGTTAACCCGTCGTTATCTCCGGTTATTGGCTGAAGAACAAACCTTTCCAGACTTAATTGTTATTGATGGCGGTAAAGGGCAACTGTCGAGTGCGGTTAAAGTATTACAAGATGCCGGTATCGATTTGGATCAATTGGATGTCATCGGTCTGGCTAAAGGGCGTAGTGAAAAAAGAGCAGGGATAGAAAAGGAAGATGAAGACTATGAATACGTGGTAAAACCCAATCGGAAAAATGAAATCCCCCTTAGAAAGAATTCAGCCACACTCTATTTTTTACAACGTATCAGGGATGAAGCCCACCGGTTCGCAATTACCTTTCATCGAAAACTTCGAGGGAAATCCAGTATAAAATCTGTTTTGACAGATATTTCAGGTATTGGTGCTAAAAAGAGAAAAATTTTACTGATTCACTTTAGTAGTCTGGCTAAAATTCAATCGGCAGAGGTGGAAGACCTGCAAAACATAAACGGGATATCTTTAATAGATGCCCAAAATATAAAAGCCTTTTTTCGTAAGCGAAAATACAAACAATAGTAAGCGTATTTTGCTTGGAATTTTAAGTGAGTCTTGATCAAGGCGCTTGCGACGGACCCACTACGCTTGATCCGACCAACGATTTTTGGACAAGCTCCTTGCAGCCCTCTTATCGGGCACCGGTTTGCCTAACTCAGAATGACAGATATGGTTTTAGAATTGATAGTATTTTAAATAAAAATCATATACTACAATTCAATATTGTGAATAATAGTGACCGATACTATCTCAGTGTTTGTTTGATATGAACCTTAATAGAGATGATTAATTATGAAGTATAAAACTTACGGAAAAACAGGAAAAAAAGTTTCCATACTTGGATTTGGAGGGATGCGATTTGAAAACCCGGGAGACCTGGATAAAGGCGCTGAAACAGTGTTGCATGCTTATCAACAAGGTATTAACTATTTTGATACAGCTCCCGGTTATTGCGATGATAAATCTGAAGATATCATGGGACTGGCGATCAAAGAAATGAAGAAGCAAGAGCAGCCTTTTTATATATCCACAAAGTCATCTAAAGCTGATGGTGACGAGCTTAGAAAACAATTGGAAGATTCATTAAAAAGGCTAAATGTCGATAAGATAAATTTCTTTCATTGCTGGTATTTATCCTCTTTACCTGCCTGGGAAGAAAGAAAAGCCAAGGGTGCTGTGGCTGCAATACTTAAAGCCAAAGAAGAAGGATTGATTGAGCATATATCATTTTCAACCCATATGCCAGGTCCGGATATTCCGAAAGTGATCAAAGAAGATATTTTTGAAGGTGTCACTTTGGGTTATTCCGCTATCAATTTCCCATTTCGACAGGAAGGGATTCTTGCAGCTGCGGAAAAAAATATGGGTGTCGTGGTGATGAACCCTTTAGGGGGAGGCGTTATTCCTGCGAATGAAGAAAGATTTAATTTTTTAAAAATTCGTCCTGAACAGACCATATTAGATGCAGCCCTGCAGTTTCTATATTCTCATGACGAAATTACAATTAGTCTGGTTGGTTTCAGAAATAAAAAGGATATTGATACAGCTATAAAAACCTTAGATGGCGAGCTTTATCAAGCTGAAGAGATAGAAAAAATTAAAGCTAAGGTTACAGCTGATTTCGATAACTTATGTACTGCTTGTATGTATTGTAAAGACTGTCCGGAGGGAATACCGGTCTGGAAATTTGTTGAAACGGCCAATGGTTTTTATCTGAATGGCACTCAAAAAATGTCAGATCGTTTAAAATATCATTTTGTAACCAGTATTGATGAGCTAGATAAATGTACTGAATGTCGTGAATGTGAAGATATATGTACTCAAAAACTTGATATTTTAGAGCGGTTTGAAATGTTAAAAAAACGAGTAGCCGAAGAGTCAAAAGCTTCTGATAAATCTTGAAGATGTATGTAATGAACTTAGTTCTGTCATCCTGACAAGGTATGGGCAGAATCTTATGGCTCGGAGATAGAGATTCGACCCAGGACCAGAAGTGCCCCTTTGGTGGCGGATATTTATTATATAAATAATTCAGATGTTTAAAGCGCAGGTTTTAGATTTGAAAAGATTTGGAATCGGAATTGATCTATCAGCAAATTTAATCTATATTAGCCATATTTTTCAGTTCACAGGCAGTGTTCATGTTTGATTAGCATCGGATTTGTTTTTTTCCACTTGATATTCAATTAATCCTAATAAATACGATTTGTGCGGAGATCGTTCACAAATGAAATTGGCAAAAATTGATTTTCAGCAACTGTTTTCAATTAACTTTAAGATTGCATATAAAATCTGGATTTTAACGTTCAGTGCTGTGATCATGATTGTTGTATTCTTTTCCTTTAATAAAATTGTTAGGGAACGTACTATTAATACGATAAATACGGTTAATCAAAAAGAAATATTGCTGTTGGATTATTTCAGAAGACTCCAATTAATTTCAGCTAATCTTGAAAACCAGGTGATTATTTCAATTGCTAATAAAAGTGGCTTAGTAAACGCTGGGAAAATCCTGAGAACGAGTTTTTTGCGAACGGATGAAATATATCGGGAAATCAATCTTACCAATGATGGCCAGATTGCCACTTTTACCAGGGTTTATGACTTTTTTAAAGGGGCAACCCGTAAAATGGAAACTGCTTTTCTTAATGATGATTTAGAATCTGCCCGCTTTGAATACAATCATTGGAAAACGGCCAAAGAGAAATGGAGCCTGGTGCTGATTGAACAGGTCAAATCGCATAAAAACAGTATTAACAAAGCTTTCTCAACTGAGGTAAAATGGTTGATTCAATCGGATAAAATGATTCTTTATATTTCTGCTGTCTCAATTGCGATTTCGGTGTTGTTGTCCTATTTCTTGATTACTCGAATTAACAGGCCGTTGGCTAAAGTCGAAAACATTATTGGGGAATTGGGTGCCGGTCAATTGACTTCCAGATTGAATTTGAAATCAGGAGATGAGGTAGGAAGTATTGCCAATACACTGGATACATATATCGATCGATTGTCCAAGATCATCAGTACCTTTATGGAACACACTTCTGAAATAGCTATATCTACTAAAGAACTGGCTGAGTCGGCTTCGAAAATGGAAAAAACCACAGATGAGATTTCGATCTCTGCCGATCAGGAAGCGGATCTGTTAAACCTAAGTAAAACGGTAATCCAGGATATTGCAAAGTCAACCAGAGAAACAGCTGGCCGCATTAAAGATTTACAAAGTGTTGCTTCTAATGCGGAAAAAGAAGCTGGCCAGATCGATCAGGCCATCTCAAAGTTGGAAGCTTCCATGAGTAAGATCCTCCAGAGTGGCGATCAAATTCGGAATATTATTACTGTAATTACAGATATAGCGGATCAAACCAATGTTCTTTCAATGAATGCTGCCATTGAAGCTGCCAAAGCAGGTGAGTATGGAAAAGGGTTTGCGGTTGTGGCTGAAGAAATCAGGACTTTATCCGAGCGCAGTAGTGCATCTGTGACTGAAATTCAACAAATTGTTGATCAAAGTACCGATGATATTCAAAAGGGTAATGACGTTATTCTTGAAACCAATAACTTGTTACAGGGAATTATCAAATTGGTTCAGCAAATCTCAGGGGAAATGGGAAACGCTGCGAAAATGTTGAAAGAGCAGGATAGCGGAATGCAGGATTTATCACATTCGGCAGAAGGTGTGACATCAATTGGTAGTAAAAATGCGAGTTCTGTTTCTGAGTTATCAGAAACGACCGCTCAAAACGCAAAAACATTACAAATTTTAAGAGATAAAGCTGACGATCTATTAAACGAATTGTCATATTTTACCATTAATTAAAGGAATAAAATGGAAGTCAATCAGTTTTTTGAAGAAAACGGAAAGAAAAAAGGGATTCAAACAACAGAAAGTGGTCTGCAATATAAGGTAATTAAAGAAGGAAAGGGAAAAACACCCAATGCCGCTGATAATGTCAGAGTGCATTATGCCGGTCGCTTGTTAGATGGTACTGAATTCGATAGCAGCTATAAAAGAAATGATCCGGCTGAATTTCCTGTAAGTGGTGTTATCAAGGGATGGGTAGAGGCTTTACAAATGATGAATGAAGGTAGTAAATGGGAAGTATATATTCCACCCGAATTAGGTTATGGTGCACAGGGAGCTGGTGGCGTAATCCCTCCAAATGCAGGATTGATATTTGAAGTTGAATTGATAAAGATAAAATGATCACTCACTAAGGTAAGTCAGGAAGTGATAAATATTAACTTTAAATATTTATCACTTTTTTTTTGTGTTTTCTTAACAAATACCTTTTACAATTGAATAGATCAGTTTTTAGAGACATAATTAAATATTAGTTTGATTAATATTGTAAACAATTCAAAAGCAACTTAAAAGAAAGTCGTATAATTATTAATCCGGTGAGAAGACAGTAATGAGATGGTTATTTAGGACCTTAAAGAAAAAAATTTATCACAATATTATTAAACCTGTTGTTGAGAGCGTTGCCCCTGTCAAAGAAGCAGCTTTAGGTTCAGCCATTGGGATGTTTGTTGGGATGACCCCAACGGTTGGTATTCAGATGTGGATCGTTTTTATGATCTGGATATTCTGTAAATACCTGTTAAAGGTTAAATTTGATTTAGTAATTGGTACAGCCCTGGTCTGGCTAAGTAACCCTATTACTATGGTTCCCTTGTATTATGGGTTTTTGATTACCGGATATAAATTTTTCGCCATTATTGGTGTTGAAAAAACATTGGTTACTTATCATTCATTTAGTCAGCGCCTGGATACCATTGTCAATATGCCGGATGCCGGAAAAATGGATGTTATTTTTGAGGCCGGGAGATACTTGATTGTTGATCTGGGTTATCCGATGATCTTAGGAAGTTTATTCTGGGCAGTTCCACTGGCGACTTTATCTTATGTTTTAACGCGTAAACTGCTCTATATGTATCGTAAAAAAACAGCAGTACGACTGGGAATCAGTTACCAGGAGTGGTGTGCCAGATTTGAAAGAAAATAAAACTAAAACACTTAAAACAAAATGAAACAACTGAGGCGAAAACAAGCACCATTGATAATATTGATGGGGATGTGGCTGTGTATCTCCTGCAGTAGTGTTGACAGTGTGTTTGAAAATACCCAGGAACAAAACACCGTTGAAGCATATGATCGTTTCCTTTCCGAATATCAGAACTCCAGGTACACCACCGAAGCGAATCAAAATCGTGAAAAGCTTTATTATGAGAAAGTGATCAGGGATATAAAATCTCAAAATTCAAGAGATGTTCATTTTAGAGCCAGCCTGTATGACGCATATTTACATTCATACCCAAGTGGTGTTTTTGTTTCAAAGATTGAAACAAATAGGGAAAAGGATTGGTATGACACTATTATTTTAATAAATACACCTAAGGGATACCAATCGTATCTGACGGAATACCCTAATGGGCAGTTTAAAGAAGTTGTTGAAAAAAAAAATGAGCAAATCAGTTTTGAAACTGCGAAAACTGAAAATTCAATTCAGGCTTTTGATCGCTATCTGAGCAGTTACCCAAAGGGAGAATATACTGATGAGGCAAAACGCATTAAAGAAAAACTATGGTTTGAGATTAGTAATAAAATAACAGGTGTTAGCGGATTAGATTTATACCTAAGAGAGTATCCCAATGGAACATTTGTTGATGCGGCCAGGGAAGAAAGGGAAAAAAGATTATTTAGGGCAGCGTTAAATGTATATACGCTTAATGATACTGATCGCTATTTAGTGGAATATCAATCGGGTGATTTTGCCAATAAAGCCCAATTGTCATTAGAAGCATTATATTTTCAGTATGCCAGCGATAAAAAAACACCTGCTGCCCTAGATTTATACCTAACCCATTATCCTGATGGAAAGTTTAAAGCGATTGTTGAGAAATTGAAAGATGATTTATCTGTATCCAGCAGCTTTTTAACAGAATCTCAATTTTTAAACGACGAGCTCAACGCATGGCTCCAAATCAGGGAAGTTGATAACGTTTTCTTATACAATTGGTTTATTGACCAATTTCCAAAATCTGTTTTTGCAGAAGAAGCAAAAGTGATTTTACAGGGAAGAATTCAAGACCACCACTTACTCAAGCAATAAACGATAAATCGCATGCATCATTCATAGTAACCTTTTCTTAAAATGTCGGGAATAGTGTAACAACGGTTAACAAACCTGAATGTAAATCAAATGATGACAATGAGTTTCATAAACGGTAGGTCGGATCAAACGCAGTGGATCCGACAGTTGTTTTCTGGAAATTCAATTTATGGCATGCGGCATTCAACGCATAAAATAAGTGTGATCTGTATTGTTATCAGCTTAATGATTTCAACGGGATGTAGTGTTGTCCATAAAACCTGGCTGTCGGAGTCTGAAATAACAGAAATCCTTGTCCTGGATCCGGTGTATGATCCCAATCAGCACGTTTCTTACGATCCTAAGCAGTTCTGGCTACGGGAGCCTAAAACAAGTGAGATCGGTGTCTTGGATTCCGTGTACGACTCCAATCAGCATGATTTTTACTATTCTAAACAATTGCAGGACATTGTTTATCAAATGGCCAGGGCCTCTTCAGAAAAATCTATTCGAATCATCAATGCAGACTGGTTGATTAATCATCAAAAAATATTTGAAATATGGACGATTCTGGATCAAAGTCAGCAAGCAGAATCACTCAATTTCGATAATGAACTCCTTTATGAACAATTAGAACCGTTTGAGATAATTAAGAAAGATCGCATTTTAATGTTGCGTATTGGATTGGATGATTCAGATGAAAAGGCTTTGATTCTGGATGGCTATCGTTTAGTGAAAGTTGATGAAGCGGCAGTTGATATTAATTATTTTAAAACACCTTTATCGGTGAAGGATATTTCCAGTAGTATTCAAACAGCTGTCAGCAATTTGTTGTTCTCTATGAAATATTCTTCTCCCGGTTTCTCGAGTCTGGGCTTTGAAAAGGTGCCAGGTGGATGTTATCAAAACAGGCAGGAAGAAGAGGTTTGTCTAAAGGATTATTATATATCCCGGTATCCAGTGACTGAAAAACAGTGGCATTTAATCATGGATCAAAAAGATGCTGATAAAGCTAAGAATCAGACTGATAGAGAAATTCGACCACTATTTCCCAAAACGAATGTCACTTGGAATCAGATACAACTATTTTTAGAAAGATTGAATGATGTGGCTAAGGGAAACTACTTTTTACCAACAGTTTCAGACTGGGAATATGCCTGTTTGAAACTTGAAAAAAATAGTCAGGGAAACTTTTTAGGGAAACAGGGATCTGATCAATGGTTGAGCATTGCTCCGGTTAATGCTTTTCCCATGGGACAGACAAGTATTGCTGATTTAAAGGGAAACACCTGGGAATGGACAAGTGATACCTATTCTGACCCAAGTAAAAATCCTGTTTTTCAATGGCTTGACGCTCTTGGTAAACCAGCTTCAATGGTTTTGAAAGGCGGTAGTTTTGATAGTCCGGCTAGCTCAAATAA